>FQKF010049891.1_pt1 | contig 17143 bp, 12 predicted proteins | sample 1504521 | NCBI WGS metagenome assembly FQKF01 (sample SAMEA4475357, study PRJEB15587) | soil metagenome | biome: Soil; feature: Field | place: India | collected 2015-03-11 | depth 0 m
CTTTCGCCTACATGCCATCGAGGGCTATAGCCATGCTGAAGCTGCCGAGATGCTCATCATTAGCGAAGGCACCTCGAAATGGTATCCCTCCACTGCCCGCCCTGCGCCGCCGACGCCGCCCGGCAGTAGTCCTGTGGTGGCTATGGCTTTTGCTGGTCAGCATAGGCGGTGGCCTTTGGCGGCGCCACCGCTCGGCACAAGTGCCGCCCGCAGCACCCTCGCCGCCGGAGCACACAACTGAAATGCCCGTAGCCGCGGTAGCACCACTCGCCGTCGAGCCGGGGGCGGCATCTCTTTCTTCGGAACATCCGACGGCATCGCTACCGAAACCTATGTTGGGCATATGGCCTGGGAGGGGCCGCCATAACCGACCTTCTGTCTCCGCGCTGGCGAGGTTCGCCTCTATGCCCTTCGAGGCCGCACCCTCGTTCAGGACTGATAGTGAAACAGCAACCCATCGAATGACGAAAGCGGCATACCCTGAAGCCTCTGAAACAGCCGAGGCAGCCGCTGGTCTCCATACAGAACTGCTGGCGCCGAAATACGCCAATTGAGCGATCTGGCTTCCGCGCGCCTGTTCCGCCGGGAAGGCCGCGCAGTGGCCGGTGCGAGCTACGCCTTGAGCCGCCGTTTCGAGGTCGGCGTTCAGGCACAATAGCGCTTTTTCACCTTCTCTTCAAGCCAGCCGCCCGCCACGGGAGTGTTTACTGCCCCTCCACCCAATCGCCCCTTCGGCAATGCAAGCAACCAGCTGCTGTTGCAGGTCTCCTTTTTGGGGAAGGTATATTGAAGCCAATCTCTCGGCAAGTTTGGTACCGCTTGAACCTTCTCCTTATGGTCTTTCTGCCCCGAAAAATCATTCTTAGCCCCGAAAAGCCCGGAGGTGACACCGCTTGCCAGGAGATGTCGCCTCAAATTCGTGCCTTCGCGGTATGTCAATTTGTGCCCCCGGCACCTGCCTACTCCACAGCCATACGGATACGTCGTTCGGGCGGCAAGTAGTTATTCCAGCGGTTGGGCAGCATCTTGAGCCAGCCTATGGGCAGCCCTTCATAGCGGCCGACAACCCAGCCGCGTGCTTTTGGAGCGGTGCCGTTGAGCGGGAACTGCTCTTTTTTCAAAAAAAGCAATGCCTGCTCGCGGTCGAAGTCCACTGCTGGCACGTTGGGCGCCAGCGCAGTATTGAGCGCCAGCGCGTGGTCGGGCACAAAGTCGCGGCCTTTGAACTGGCCGACGTGGATGCCTAACCATTTGTTTGTCAGGGTGTGGTCCAGCAGGCGCAAGTCGGGCAGCAGGGTTTCGGGCATAGCCAATACGTCGCCTTTGGGTGCGGTGAAGAATGCCCATTTGCGTTCTTCGTCGAGCCACGGGCGCACTGCGCTTAGGGAGGCGCGCTCCAGCGGCTGCAGGCGCCGGAATGCGGCCGGAGGGCGTGGAGGCAATAGCACCGGTGCATCTGCCTTTTTGCGAAAAGCCGCCAGGAAAAAGCCCTCTCCTCGCAGGCGATGGGGGAAGAAGCGATAGGCACCGGGCACACTTTCGACGATGCCCCATTCTGGCGGTAGATCGAACGATAGCGGCTCCAGGTCGAAGGTTTCTGCCAGCCAGGCCGCATTGTCTTCGTTTTCCGTGCGGTTGAAGGTGCAAGTGGAGTAGAGGAGTATGCCGCCAGGCCGCAGCGTTTTGAGCGCCGATGTCAGGATGCCGCGCTGACGCAGGGAACAGGCTTCTACGTGCGGTAGCGACCACTCGCGCACGGCTTCGGGCGTTTTTCGGAACAGACCCTCGCCGCTGCACGGAGCGTCCACAACGACGATGTCGAACCAGGCGCCCAGATGTTCCAATTCATCGCCCTGAGCCGATGTCATGGCCGGGTGCGGATGGCCCCATTTTTCTAAGTTTTCGCGTAGAGCGCTCAGGCGCGAGCGGACAATTTCGTTAGCCACCACCAAGCTATCGGGGTGCAACACGGCTTGCAGCAGTGTTGTTTTGCCCCCCGGCGCGGCGCAGACGTCTAATGCGCGCAGAGGCCGGCTCAGGTCCGTACTGCGGCGCAGTATTTCGCACAGAAACATCGAAGAAGCCTCCTGCACGTAGTAAGCCCCGGCGTGGAAGTGCGGGTCGAGCGTGAAGCTGGGGCGTTCGGCTAAGTATCGCCCATCGGCGCACCAGGGCACGGGCGTGGCGGTGGCCAGCGCGTCGGCGGCACCAAAGTTTCCGCGTTTTTGTGGGTTTAGGCGGATGCTGACGGGCGGCTCTTCGGCCAGAGCAGCGGCAAAAGCCTCGTACGCTTCGCCCAGCAGGGCGTGCATTTGCCGGACAAACGGCGATGGCAGTTCCATGGTGTGCAGGTATTGAAAAAGCAAATGCCTACTCGCGCGCTAAGTCACGAAGGCGCGGGCGGGCGCCAATGCGCTCGATGCTCTCGCGAAGATGCAGCGCTTCTTCCTTCTCGACATCCGAAAAGTAGCCCAGTGCACCTCCAAGGATGGCCAGCATCCAGTACACATGTAGAAAAAAGCTGCTTAGGAGCGCCCACGTGCTGCGGTAATAGGCCTCTGACGAGTCCGCATCTGCGGGCACCAGCCAGCTGAAGAACTCGATCACGCTGCTCACCGGGTAAGAGTCTAGGAAGGGTCGCGAAAGCCCGTAGAGAAAGGTCAATACTGCACCTATAAGGCCCGCTCGCGCCAGAGAGCGGAACGATACTGCATGCAGCAGACCGCCCAAGCGCTCCCCTCCGAAATACAACTGCGCCAGCCAAAGCCCCACCAGGACCGGCAGCGGAAGCAATAGAAAACGCAGTGGCCCAGACGACTCGCTCGCCCACAGAGCCAATAGGCAAAGGCCCGCAAGCCCCATGGCAAAAGACAAACTCCACCGCCCCCCGCGCGCCTCCCGCAGTGACTCGGGCATCTCCTGCCGGATGGTAGCAAAGACTGCCAGCACTAAACCCATCAGAAGCAGCACTTCGGCGCCAAAGACCACGGGGGTTTCGGAAAAACGCAACACTTCAAGCCAGGACTGCGCTAACGCTTCGGTGTTGCCACTCTCAAGAGCGGGCCAAAAACGGTGCAGCCATCCAGTAGTGGCTATCCAGTAGGCGCCTACGGCTGCACAAGAGGCTAACAAAGCATACCCAAAAATACGGGCCGGGTGCCGGAAAGGCATCCGAAGGGTATCGGCCAAAACGGCTCCATTGCTCTTAATGGCCGTAAGCGAAATCGCCTCATGCGCTATCGGCATCGACTCGTGCAGATCAGTGGGCTCAAAATGCCCGCGCCGCGCCTTCCGCCATGGGAGCACTACAAAGTACCCCACCACTGCTATTAGCGACAGCAGGATAACACTCAAGCGTAGCACAGCGGGCGCTTCGGTGTGGCGCGTCAGGTAGCCCTCGAAAAAGGCGGCCAGTAAAAACACCGGCACCAGCCCAAGAAACATCAGAAATCCTTTGCGCGCCGAGCGCTGGAATGCCTGCCGGCGCGTGTATGTGCCCGGAAACAGCCACCCGGAGCCTACCACCAGCCCTGCCGCACCCGCTACAATGATGGCGCTTATTTCGAGCGTGCCGTGTATCCAGATGGTCAGAAAGGAGGGCCAGAACAGGTCGCGTTCGATAAAAAAGTACTGGAAAACGCCCACCATGATGCCGTTTCGCACCAGAATGAACACCGTGCTGATGGAGGTGAGCACGCCCGAAAGCACGGTCATGAAGGCCACCAGCACGTTGTTGGCAGCGATACCCACCGACATGCCCAAGGGCGGTGAGTCCTTGTACACCGCCATAGGGTCGCCCGCTTCGATGTTGGCAGTGGTCATGGCGACATAGCCATCCCCCAGGATGTATGGGGCAAAGTCAGGGTCTACGCGGCTGGAAACCACGCCAACAGCCATGGCTAAGATGAAAATGCCAAATGACAACCACAAGGCGCGGCGCGTTTCCCACAAAATGGACGGCAGTTCCTCTGCCCAGAAGGCCCACACCTGTCCCAGAGGTGGACGACGCCCCTGCCGAAAGCGGTTGAAAATGCTTTGCGCCAGGCCGTTGAGGTAAAAGTGCACCGAGCGGTTGCGGTAAAACGTGCGCGCATATGCCAAGTCGTCTGTAACGTGCACGAACATTTCCCGCAGGTGGTCGGGGTCTATGTGAGGCTGGTTCAGGTATGCCTCGTATTCCGCCCATTTTTCCCGGTTTTGCCGAATAAAAGCCGTCTCGCGCATGGCGTTTTTTGCATGGCGCCCCGTACGAGGCTGGTTTCAAAAGCAAACATCCGTAAAAATCTGTGAAGGCAGCGCTTGCGCTCTCAAAACTTTACACGCTGGCGCCTCAACAGGTCTGACCTTCCCACCCGAGCCAGCCGAAGGGCCGAGGCCGCGAACGATTAGGCAGATTTCTTGTTGAGGCATGTTGTGTCAGACACACTTGGAACCATGTCTTTTATCTGGAAAATGGCCTGGCGCGACAGCCGCCGGAGCCGTGCTCGTTTGTTGCTGTTTGTTTCGGCCATTGTGGCCGGTGTGGCGGCCCTGACGGCTGTGCGCACGTTGAGCGAAAACCTGAAGGCTGACGTCAATCGCGAGGCGCGCAACCTGCTGGGTGCTGACCTGGTCATCCAGGGCAACTTCCCGTTGCCCGATACGCTGCTCGAGCGCCTAAAGGGCACCTCCGGCGTCGAGGTAGCGCGCGTGTTCAACCTGCTGAGCATGGCCTATTTTCCCAAAAGTGATGGCACGCGCTTAGTCAATGTGCGCGCTACTGATGCGGCCTATCCTTTCTACGGCACCTGGAAAAGTGCCCCTGCCGACGCCTGGCAGACCTATCAGCAGAGCAGCCAGCCGCAGGTGCTGCTGGAGCATAGCCTACTGCTGCAGTTCGGATTGCACCCTGGCGACACGGTGCGTTTGGGCACGCAGGCGTTCGTCGTTGCCGGCGATCTGCTGTCGCGACCCGGGCGCGCCGGCATTGGTTCGGCGCTGGCACCCACAGCATTCATCCCGTTTGACTACCTGGACGACACCGAGCTGGTGCAGAAGGGTAGTCGCGTATGGTATCAGTACTACGCCCGTGTGCCCAACGCGTCGGTGCTGAAAAGTGTGCTAAAAACGATAGAAAAGCCGCTCCGGCAGGCCGGTCTGGACTGGGAGACGGTGGAAAGCAACCAAGAGACACTGGACAGGGTGTTCGACCGTTTTGCCGGCTTTCTCAATTTAGTGGCGTTTGTCGCACTTTTGCTGGGCGCTTTGGGCGTGGCCAGTGCCGTGCAGTTGTACCTGCGCGAGAAGCAGCCGCTGGTGGCTACGCTGCGCTGTTTGGGCGCGCGCGGCATACAGGCATTTTTGGTGTTTTTTGCCCAGATAGTGGGCATTGCCTTGCTGAGTTCCCTGTTGGGCGCGCTGTTGGGCGCCATGCTGCAAAAGGCGCTGCCCTGGTTGGTGCGCGACCTGCTGCCAGTGGAGGAGTTGAGCACGGACGTGTCCGGGCTGGCCATAGGTCAGGGGGTAGCATTGGGTGTCCTGATGGCGGTGTTGTTTTCGCTACGCCCGTTGGCGCAGGTGCTGTCGGTGTCACCGTTGCGGGCCTTACGCGCATCGGTAGAAGGGCCGGCCCGGCGACCCAATCGCCTGCTCTTCGGCATTTACGCGCTCATTGCCCTGACGCTGGCCGGGCTGACGGGCTGGATACTGCAAGACGCCCTGCAGACGCTGGGCTTTTTGGGCGGCATGGCAGCAGCGCTCGGGCTGCTGTGGGGCACTGCGCGTCTGCTGATGGGATTTTTGCGACGTTTTTTCCCCAAAAAATGGTCGTACGTGTGGCGTCAGGGTATTGCTAACCTGTTTCGGCCCGACAACCAGACGGTGCTGTTGGTGGTAACCATTGGCGCTGGGGTGCTGCTACTGAGCACGCTGTTTCTGACTCAAAGCCTGCTACTGCAGCGGCTTGAACTGGCTGGCAGCGAGCATCAGCCCAATCTGATACTCTTCGATATTCAGCCGGAGCAAAAGGGTGCTGTGGAGCAGTTTGTGCTCGAGCGTGGCATGCCGTTGCTCCAGCGGGCGCCCATTGTGGGCGTGCGCATCGAGCGTATTGATGGGCGCGGGCCGCAGACGCCAGCGTCGGATGCTCGCGTGGCGGCCTCTGTGTGGCTCTGGCGTTCGCACCCCGACAGTGTGGCGCGCTGGGTGTGGGACAGGGAGTTTCGTGTAACGTTCCGCGACACGCTGACCGATAGCGAGCGCATTGTGGAAGGTACCTGGGTAGGGCATCAGGCGCCAGGCCAACCCGTGCAGGTCTCCATTTCGGAGGGCCTGCAGCGCGCTATGAATGCCCGAGTGGGTACACGCCTGACCTTCAACGTGCAAGGGCTACGCTTAGAGGCCGAAGTGGGCAGCGTGCGCCGGGTAGATTTCAATCGCATGCAGACCAATTTCATGATTGTCTTTCCGACGGGCGTTCTGGAGGCGGCTCCGCAAATTCACGTCGTGGTGTCGAGGGTAGAAAACGCCGCGCAAAGTGCCGCGTTCCAGTCCGAATTAGTCCGGCGCTTTCCCAATGTATCGGCCATTGACCTGACGCAGGTGCTGCAGGCGGCCGACGAGATACTGGGCAAAGTGTCGTTCATTGTGCGCTTCATGGCGCTGTTCAGCCTACTGACGGGCTTTCTGGTGCTGCTCAGTTCTATTTATCAGAGCCGCTATGCGCGCCTGCGCGAGAGTGTGTTGCTGCGCACGCTGGGAGCGAGTCAGCGCACAGTTTTGCAGATAGCAGCGGTCGAGTATGCGCTGGTGGGGCTTCTGGCCTGTGCCGTGGGAGCTGGGCTTTCGCTGCTGAGCAGCTGGGCGCTGGCACATTGGGTATTCCAAATGCCGTTTTACCCGAAGGCCGGGCCGCTATTGCTGACGGCGGGCGCCGTCGTGGCGGCTACGTTGCTCATCGGGCTAATGGGCAGCCGCGGCGCCTTGCAAAAGCCGCCGTTAGAGGTGCTCCGCCAAGACGTGTAAGCATCGTTTTTTTGCGCCTATGCTCCCTTGGCCCGACATTGCTCAAGCGTTCGTAGAGGGGTTGCGACAGACCTCCGCCTTAGAGTTCGTCGCCGTCGTTTTCGGCATTGCCAGCGTATTGTTTTCGCGCCAAGAGAACATTCTGGTCTATCCCGTTGGGCTGGTTAACACCACACTTTTCATTTACTTGAGCATTGTGGCCGGGCTGTATGCCGAAGCTGGGGTCAATGTGTACTACACGGTGATGAGTGTAGTGGGCTGGGTGAACTGGGCCAGAAAAAAGCCGGACGGGCATGCCCAACTGCGCATTACGCGCTCGAATGCGCGCGAGTGGAGCCTGGCACTACTCTTCTTCGCCGCTTGGTGGGCAGGGCTGTATGTCGTCCTCGACCGCTGGACCGATAGCACCGTGCCCGCCGCCGATGGCCTCGCTGCCGCCACAGCCTACACAGGCATGTGGCTCATGACGCGCAAAAAACTGGAACACTGGCTGTGGTGGATGGCGACCAACCTGGCGGCCATTCCGTTGTATTTTGTCAAAGGCTTTGTGTTTACCTCGCTTCAGTATGTGGTCTTTCTGGCTCTGGCAATCCTTGGCTATATTGAATGGCGGCGTCGGCTTCGCGCGCTTTGACCTCGAAGGTCGGAGCACGGTAAAAATAAAAAGAGCCCGGTAACGCGTTTGCTACCGGGCTTCTCTTTCACTAAACCGTTTCTATCGTATGAAGTAACAAACATTAAGCCAAACTCGTGCCAAACACCTCTACCAAATGTTAAAAGCCAAAAAAATCAGCGCTGCTTGTCATTCCCGCTGCGCTCTGGCCCTTGACCCGCCCTAGGCGGGCAACCAGGCGCCTGCTGGCTTGTTAGAGGAAGTGTTCAAAGCGCCTTATTGCGGTTTATTTTTCCAGAAAAACGCTCTCAAGCGCGGTGTATTTGCATTTTTGCAAGAATTGTCGTTGTTCATCCAAATGTCTCAACCGATGAAGAGGGTTGTTTTGTCATTAGTAATAATAGGTGTGGCGCTGGCGGGCGCTGTGTGGATGGGTTGTGCCGGTTCTTCGGGTTCCAACAGCCGGCAAGCATCCGTACCGGTGACTGCGCCGGCAGATGAGTATCGCGGGTCGTTGCCCTTAGGTCGCATTCGGCTACCGGAAGGTTTCCGCATAAGTGTATATGCCGAGGGTTTGCAAAATGCGCGTTCGATGTGCCTGTCGCCCAGTGGGACGCTGTTCGTCGGCACGCGCGACGTGGGCAATGTGTACGCCCTACGCGACACGAACGGTGACGGCGTAGCCGACCTGCGCTACACGCTGGCTACGGGTTTGCGCATGCCCAACGGTGTCGCCTTCCGCAAGGGCAGCTTATACGTGGCTGAGGTGAGCCGCATCTTGCGCTTCGACGACATCGAGCGCCGGCTGTCGAACCCGCCAACGCCTGTGGTGGTGTACGACCGCTACCCAACTGATGCGCACCACGGCTGGAAATACATCGCCTTCGGCCCTGACAGCCTGCTTTATGTGCCCGTGGGCGCGCCGTGCAACATCTGCGAGCGTTTAGACAATCCGCTCTATGCCAGCATTACGCGCATGGACGTGGACAAGCCCGAAAAAGGCCCAGAAATCGTGCAGCACGGCGTGCGCAATACGGTGGGTTTCACCTGGCACCCGCAAACGAAGCACCTGTGGTTCACCGACAATGGCCGCGATATGATGGGCGACGACATGCCCGCCTGCGAGCTCAACCACGCTCCGCGCGACGGCATGCACTTCGGATACCCGTACTGCCACCAGGGCGATACCCCCGACCCAAAATTCGGCCACAAACGCCCTTGCAGCGACTTCACGCCGCCAGCCCAAAACCTCGGCCCACACGTGGCGCCCTTGGGGGTGGAATTTGTGCTGAGCCACAACTGGCCCGCCGAATATCGAAATCAAATCCTCATCGCTGAGCATGGCTCCTGGAACCGCTCACGCAAAATAGGCTACCGCCTCACGTTAGTGCGCCTAAACGACGAGGGTAAGTGCACTCGCTATGAGCCGTTTGCTGAAGGCTGGCTGCAACCCGGCGACGACGTGTGGGGCCGGCCCGTGGACTTAGAGTGGCTGCCCGATGGCTCGCTGCTGGTGTCGGACGACTTCGCCGACGCTATCTATCGCATTTACTACTCGCCGAGATAAGTTGCTCCGCTGCCTATGCACCCTGTTGACGCCCTTCGCATTCGCTTCGATGCCGACCAGCTGGCCCTGCTCAATGTAGTGATGGCCTTCTTGATGTTTAGCGTCGCTCTGGATATCCGGCTTTCCGACTTTCGGCAGGTTTTCCGCTTCCCGCGCGCCATTGGTGTTGGTCTGGTGGCGCAGTACTTGCTCTTCCCGCTTGTGACGCTGGGCCTGATTGCGCTCTTTCAGCCGCCGGTGAGTATGGCGCTGGGTATGGTGCTGGTGGGCATGTGCCCTTCGGGCAATATGACCAACTTTCTGGTGCACTTTGCTCGAGGCAATACGGCGCTGTCGGTAACCTTCAACGGCATCGTCATCCTGCTGGCGTCGGTAGTAACGCCGCTGGGTTTTCTGTTGTGGTCGAGCGCCGTACCAGGTGCAGCACAGTTGCGGCGCGACTTCGATATCAGCTTTGGCGATATGGGGCTAATTATCGTGCAGCTTATCTTGCTGCCGCTGTTAGCAGGTATGTTGCTGGCCCATTACCAGCCCGGGCTGGTGTCGCGCACTCGCGGCTGGGTGCAGCGTCTTTCGCTCATTCTTTTCTTTGGCATCATCCTGGGCGCTCTGTGGGGCAATCGCGACCACGTGGTTGCGTACGTGGGCTATGCCTTTGTGCTGGTGCTGCTGCACAATGGCTTTGGCCTGGGCATCGGCTATGCCCTGGGCCGCATAGCTCGCCTGCCCGAGGCCGATAGCCGGGCACTGGCCTTCGAGACGGGCATCCACAACACGGCGCTGGGGCTGTTGCTCATCTTCCGCTTCTTCAACGGCCTGGGCGGCATGGCGCTCATAGCCGCCTGGTGGGGCATCTGGGACTTAGTTACGGGCATCGCCTTAGCCTGGTGGTGGCGGCGCTCCTCTCAACGGGCGCCAGTGCTGCAAGAACGCACAACTTCTTAACATTCATGGCCTTATACGAACAAATACAGGAGGCAGTCGCGGCCATTCGACTGGTAACGGATTTCCAGCCCCGGACGGGCATCATCCTGGGCACCGGCTTAGGCAGTCTGACCGACGAGGTGATGTCAACGGCGAAAGTAGCGTACAGCCGCATCCCGCACTTTGCCCACAGCACGGCGCCAAGTCACCGGGGTGAGTTGGTGTTCGGCCGATTAGACGGTCATCCGGTCGTGGTAATGTCGGGCCGTTTACACTACTACGAAGGCTGGACAATGCAACAGGTAACCTTTCCGGTACGCGTGTTGGGTGCGCTGGGCATCGAGCGGCTCATCATCACCAACGCTTCGGGCGGTGTCAATCCGCATTTCCGCAGCGGCGACATCGCCATAGTGCGCGACCACATCAACCTGTTGCCCGAAAACCCGCTGCGTGGCCCCAACGACGAACGCATCGGCCCGCGCTTTCCTGATATGTCGGAGCCCTACGACCCGACGCTACGCCAGCTGGCTTTAGACACCGCTCGCCAGCATGGCATCCGCGCCTTCGAGGGCGTTTACTGCGCCTTGCAGGGGCCTAATCTGGAAACGCCCGCTGAATACGCTATGCTGCGGCGGTTAGGCGGCGACTGCACGGGCATGTCCTCGGTACCCGAAGTGCTGGTTGCGCGCCACCAGGGCATTCCGGTGCTGATGCTTTCGTTGGTAACGAATGTAGCCTTTCCGCCCAGCGTCATCCGCATGACGACAGCAGAAGACGTCATTGCCTTAGCCAGCGAAGCACAGCCGCGCTTGACGCTGCTGGTGCGCGAAGTGCTGCGCCGGCTCTCTGCGTAGGAGCGGCTATCGCTGCGCGTAGTGCTTTTCGTAATAGTCGCGGTATTCGCCCGATACGACCTGCTGCAGCCATTCGGTGTTGTCTAGATACCACTGAATGGTTCGGCGCAGCCCTTCCTCGAAGGTAATGGAAGGCTGCCAGCCCAGTTCGCGGCGGATTTTGGAGGCGTCAATGGCGTAGCGCCGATCGTGGCCGGGGCGGTCTTTCACGAAGGTAATCAGATGGCGGGCCGTTCCTGCGGGGCATTGGAGGAGCTCATCGACCAGGTCGCAGAGCAAATACACCAGGTCAATGTTGGCCCATTCGTTGGAGCCGCCGATGTTGTACGTTTCGCCGATGCGTCCGCGGTGCAGGATAGCGTCCATTGCTTCGACGTGGTCTATGACCCACAACCAATCACGGACGTTGCGCCCATCACCATAGACAGGCAGGGGGCGGCTTTCGCGGATATTGTTGATCATCAGTGGTATGAGCTTCTCCGGAAATTGGTAAGGGCCGTAGTTGTTGCTACAGTTCGAGAGCACCACCGGCAGGCCATATGTGTGGAAATAGGCGCGCACGAAGTGGTCGCTGGCGGCCTTCGAGGCCGAGTAGGGCGAACGCGGGTCGTAGGGCGTCTCTTCGGTGAAGTAGCCTTCGGGGCCTAAGGAACCGTACACTTCGTCGGTGGATACGTGATAAAAGCGTTTGCCCTCACTATCCCTCGCCCAATACTTTCGGGCGGCATTGAGCAGGTTGACGGTGCCCAACACGTTCGTTTCGACAAAGGCCAACGGATTGGTAATGGAACGGTCCACGTGGCTTTCAGCCGCCAGATGGACGACGGCATCAAATCGGTACTCTGCAAACAGGCGGTCCAAAAGCGCAGCGTCGCGAATGTCGCCACGCACAAAGGTGTAGTTGGGCGCCTGCTCCACGTCGCGCAGATTAGCCAGGTTGCCTGCATACGTCAGTGCATCGAGATTGACGATATGGTACTGCGGATAGCGCTGCACAAAAAGGCGCACGGCATGAGAGCCAATGAAACCTGCGCCGCCGGTGATGAGGATGGTCATGGAAATCGAAGAAAGGTTGGAGAGGCTACCAGACGGTTATTTTATCACGATTTTTCGGCTGTGGCCGGCAAAAGTAATGGCTTCTGCGCCGCTATCAGCGCTTGCGGCACCTGCACTTTTAGCGTTTCAGCCGAGTATCACTTCGGTCTTTGACTTCAGTCATCAAAAAACCATTGTTTTACAGCGTATTTTTGAAAAAAAATAAGTTATGCAACACCTTGAGCAAATAAGAAAGCCGGAAGCCGGCGATTATGCGCCTTTTTATGGCGCCTATGTGCGAGAGATAGAAACGGACGACATTGTGCATTTTCTGGAAGAACAAAAAGCAAAAGTGCTGGCCTTTTTCAAACACATCCCATGGGAAAAGTGGGAGGTTTCCTACGATGAAGGTAAATGGACGTTGGCGCAGCTGGTACTCCACCTGATAGACTCAGAGCGCATTTTTGCTTATCGGGCCTTGCGGATTGCTCGCGGCGACCATACGCCGATACCCGGCTTCGACCAGGAGGCCTACGCCGAAATGAGCGAAGCCAACAGCCGAACACCCGTCTCACTGGCTGATGAATTTGCCGCTGTGCGCGAGGCCACGGTGCACCTCTTCCGAAACTTCAGCCCAGCAATGTACGAGCGGCGCGGCATGGCCGCCGACAGCGAAATTACGCCCTTAGCACTGGCATGGATCATCGCCGGCCATGTGCAACACCACATGCGCATCATTCAGGAGCGTTACCTAGACGCCTGAAATGCTCACAGGAAAATCTTGCCGTTCCACCAGTCCGTCTCGATGATGGCGTCGTACTTGCGGTAAAACGCGAGGGCGGGTTTGTTCCAATCAAGCACCTGCCACTTGACCAATCGGCAGCCGTGCCGACGGCCTTCCTCCAGCACCGCTTCAAACAAGCGCGCACCAATGCCACTGCGGCGATACGACTCGGTAACCACTAGGTCGTCCAAGTACAACATTTTGCCTTTCCAGGTGGAATAGGCCGTAAAAAACAGGGCCATACCCACGATACTTTCCGAACTTTCAGCCACGAGACAACTGAACCGCCCTTCGCGAAAATCGCGGACGTATTCTTCAGGGGTCGTTACTACAGCTTCGGGTGCTTTCTCATAAACTGCCAGCTCATACACTAATGCATACACTGCAGGCATATCGGCCTCCGTAGCAGGCCTTATTCGTACTTCACTCATTTTCAGCGCATTATTTGCTAAAAGCAGGCCTTTAAACAAAAAATCCCTCCCCGTTATACAACGGGGAAGGACATCATCAAAACACGCTTCATTTTTGAACTTAAACTGTCGTAAACACGAACTATAACAAAGTTAGACTTGCCTAATGTCAGCCACCAAGTTTTTTGCCGTTCTTTCGACGATTTTTTTTCCACATGATAAAAACTATTCTTATTCGCAACGCCCAAATCGTCAACCAGGGCAACATTCGCGAGTGCGATGTGTACGTCCGTCGGGGACGCATTGAGCGCATTGACCGCGCCATTGACGCCCACGCCGATATCGAAATAGACGCCAAAGGGCACCACCTCATCCCGGGTATCATTGACGACCAGGTGCACTTCCGCGAGCCGGGACTAACGCACAAAGCCACTATTGCCACTGAGAGCCGGGCGGCTGTGGCAGGCGGCGTTACCTCATTCATGGAAATGCCCAACGTCCAGCCACCCGCGGTAACGCAGGAGCTATTGGAGGCCAAATATCAAATTGCTGCGCGTACGTCGCTGGCCAACTACTCCTTTTTCATGGGCACCACAAACGACAACTTAGACGAAGTGTTGCGCACTGACCCTAAGCGCGTATGCGGCATTAAAATCTTCATGGGCAGTAGTACGGGCAACATGCTGGTGGACGACTTGCTCACGCTGGAGCGCCTATTTGCTGAAGCGCCCACGCTCATTGCTACCCACTGCGAAGACGAAATGACGGTGCGGGAGAACTTAGAGCGCTACCGGAAACGCTATGGCGACGACCACCTCAAGGCGTCGCATCATCCACGCATCCGAAGTGTCCGGGCCTGCCTGCTTTCCTCTTCGCTGGCGGTTAGCTTAGCCCGGCGGCTCGGTACGCGCCTGCACGTGCTTCACCTCACTACACGCGACGAACTCAAGTTGTTCGACAATCACTTGCCTTTGGCGCAAAAGCGCATCACGGCCGAAGTGTGCGTACATCACCTCTACTTCCACTCCGAACACTATGCCCATCTGGGTAATCTCATCAAGTGCAACCCGGCCATCAAAAATAAGGTACATCGCGACGCTCTGCTGCCTGCCCTATTGAACAACATTATAGATGTGGTAGCCACCGACCACGCTCCTCACACTTTAGAAGAAAAAAAACAGCCTTACCTGCAGGCCCCGTCTGGCCTCCCGCTGGTGCAGCACGGCCTCAACGTCATGCTGGAACTGCACCATGCTGGTAAAATTTCGTTGGAAAAAATTGTCGAAAAGATGTGCCACGCTCCGGCCATTGCCTTCCGCCTGCACGAGCGCGGTTTCATTGAAGAAGGCTTCTGGGCTGACTTAGCATTAGTGGACGTCAGACGCTGCTGGACGGTGGCACGCGAGAACATTTTGTATAAATGCGGCTGGTCGCCCTTCGAAGGGCATACTTTTCGCGGCCAGGTACTCAGCACCATCGTCAGCGGGCATTTAGCCTGGCACGAAGGGCGCTTCGATGAAGGAAAGATGGGTGAACGTCTGGAGTTTGAGGGATGGGGGTAATGGGCATTTAAGGCCCTGTAAACTTTTTTAATCTTTCACTCTTTTACAGAGAAGCATGGTTTGTGTCGTTTATTTGGCCTATGTCTATTGCTGATCCCTGGCTTACCTATCTTCGTCATCGCCTGAACGGCCCTCTGCCCGGGCGAGTAGCTCAGTATCGCATGGCCAGCGCACACCGGTTGGAGGAGTTGCAGCATCTGCCTGCACCGCCTGCAGATGCACGTATTGCCTGCGTGCTCAACCTGTTGCATCGGCAGGGCGATGAGTGGCATACCGTACTCATCCGACGTTCGGTGAACCCGCGCGACCGGCACAGCGGGCAGGTGAGCTTTCCGGGAGGAAGGTGGGAAGAGTCCGACGGAGCACTGGCCAATGTGGCGCTGCGCGAAGCCGAGGAGGAAATCGGAGTGCCCGCCGACGCGGTAGAGATTATCGGCCAGCTAACGGAACTATACATTCCGGTCAGCCATTTTTTAGTGTATCCTTTTGTCGGTGTGCTGCGCGAGCCGGTGTCGTTTCGCCCGCAGATAAGCGAAGTAGAAGGCATTCTGACGCCGCCGGTGTCGCTATTCTGTGCTGCCGAGAGCCGAAAGGTGACGGATATTGCCCTTGGTCAAGGCCTTGTGCTGCGCAATACGCCGTGCTTCGACGTGGAAGGCCACACCGTTTGGGGCGCTACGGCCATGATTTTGAGCGAGTTTCTGGAACTGGCACCGCCCGCCGACGAACGTCAGCTGTTGTTGATCTGAAGCACCTTGAGGAAGGCCTCTTGCGGCACTTCGACAGTGCCGAACTGGCGCATGCGCTTTTTACCTTCTTTCTGCTTTTCCAGCAGTTTGCGTTTGCGCGTGATGTCACCACCATAGCATTTAGCGGTAACATCTTTGCGCAGGGCGCTAATGGTTTCGCGTGCGATGGGCTTATTCCCAATGCAGGCCTGTATAGGTATCTGGAACTGCTGCCTCGGTATGAGCTCTTTGAGTTTTTCACACATACGGCGGCCTAAGTACTCGGCTTTGGACCGATGGACGAGTGAGGTGAAGGCGTCCACTACTTCTCCATTCAGGCGTATTTCCAATTTTACGACATCGGTCTCGCGGTAATCCAGTAGGTAGTAATCGAATGAGGCATAGCCTCGGGTCATGGACTTGAGTTTGTCGTAGAAATCGAAGACGATTTCGGCCAGCGGCATGTGGAAGATGATTTCCACGCGCGTAGGCGTCAGGTAGTTTTGCCGCTGGAGGATGCCCCTTTTGTCCATGCACAGGCTCATGATGTTGCCGATGTATTCGGGCTTAGTGATGATCTGGGCATAGATATACGGTTCTTCTACCGATTTCAGGTGGTTAGGGTCAGGGAGCTCGGACGGCTGCCGTACCTCGAAGCGCCTTCCTTTGACGTCGGTAGCGAAGTAGGGCACGTTGGGTACGGTGGTGATGATGTCCTGATTGAATTCACGCTGGAGGCGCTCCTGTACAATTTCCATGTGAAGCATGCCCAGGAAGCCGCAGCGGAAGCCAAAGCCCAGCGCTGCAGAGGTTACCGGCTCGAAGACGAGGGAGGCGTCGTTGAGCTGAAGTTTTTCTAAGGAGTCGCGCAGGTCTTCGTAATCGTCGTTGTCTAAAGGGAAGACGCCGGCGAAGACCATGGGTTTGACTTCTTCAAAGCCTTTGACTGGTGCGTCGCAAGGGCGGCCGACATGGGTAACGGTGTCACCGACTTTGATTTCGCGGCTGGTTTTGATGCCGGTAATGATATAGCCCACATTTCCAGCGGAGAGTTCGCCTGTTTCGTGGAGGCCCATGCGCAGGATACCGACCTCTTCGGCGACGACTTCTTTGCCCGTAGCCATGAAGCGAATTTTATCGCCTTTGCGCAGCGTCCCATTGACGACGCGGACATATGTGATAACGCCTCGGTAGCTGTTGAACATAGAGTCGAAGATCATAGCCTGTAGCGGTGCTTCAGGGTCACCTTTTGGCGGCGGAATGCGGCTAACGACAGCCGCCATGATGTCTTCGATGCCCTGACCCGTGCGGCCTGAGGCACTGATGATGTCCTCACGCTGACAGCCGATAAGGTCTATAATCTGGTCTTGTGTGCCCTCGATGTCGGCGCTTTCCATATCTACCTTATTGACGATAGGGATGATCTCCAAGTCATGGTCTATGGCCAGATACAGGTTGCTAATGGTCTGGGCCTGAATACCTTGCGTAGCATCTACCAGGAGTAAGGCACCTTCGCAGGCGGCAATGGCGCGGCTGACTTCGTAGGAGAAGTCCACGTGGCCGGGGGTGTCAATGAGGTTGAAGATGTATTCCTGCCCATCGGCCGGGTGGGTGTAGCGCATCTGGATGGCGTGGCTCTTGATGGTGATGCCGCGCTCGCGCTC
>FQKF010022554.1_pt1 | contig 17080 bp, 15 predicted proteins | sample 1504521 | NCBI WGS metagenome assembly FQKF01 (sample SAMEA4475357, study PRJEB15587) | soil metagenome | biome: Soil; feature: Field | place: India | collected 2015-03-11 | depth 0 m
CTTTCCCATTCAATCAGCGGGACTTCAATACGATACGTTTCCCATAATTTCCGACTTACTTCAGGTATATCCTTGGGATGAAGGTTGGGAATCTTCAGGGAAAGCATCTGCGCATTCCAAATATCAGGATCGGTTGCAACCGGTTCAGCCCCGAGATAGGTTTGTAACTCTTTACAGGTATCTTTAAGCAGTTGATGGCATTGCTGTCTGACTTCATCCCAATGGTGGATTTTCAGGAAGCGGTAAGCCTCTGGCACGCTCAGAAAAGCGGAAATATCCCGTGTTCCCCACCATTCTGTATAGTCTAGGAAGGTGGAACGTTGGGAGGATGGATTGTCGTACCCCCAACTGACCACAAGCGGGTGAATCATGGAATGGCATTCAGGGCGCACATACAGGAAGCCAGCCCCTTTGGGGGCGCAAACCCACTTGTGGAAATTACCGGTGTAAAAATCGGCATCCAAATTGTCCAGGTTGAGTGGAATTTGTCCTGGAGCATGTGCCCCGTCAATGATGGTGAGAATGCCTTCCTGTTTTGCCCGCTCAGTAACCTTTTCTACGGGAAAGATTAGGGCTGTCGGCGAGGTAATATGACTGAGAGAAATTACTCGTGTTTTTGGCGTCACGTGACGCCAGAGTTCCTCAAGCCATTTTTCCTGAGAGTCTATTGGGAGGGAAAAACGTGCCCGGACAATCTTAAATCCTTTTTGTCTAGAGTAGAACTGCCATGTTTTATCCACCGCCCCGTATTCGTGGTTGGTGGTCAGCACTTCATCATCCGATGTCAATGGAAGACTGTGAATCACCACATTCATTCCCGTTGTGGCATTGGTAACAAAAGTAAAATCATCGGGCTTACACCCCAACTCTGGGGCAATGCTTTGACGTGCCTGAGCAAGAAACTCCGAGGCTCTTCTGCCCAGAAACTCTACAGGTTCTTTCTCTAACAGGCGTTGCCATTCCTGATATTTTTCAAAGACAGGATAAGGGGTAGCACCAAAGGAACCGTGATTGAGGAAGGTTACATCCGGATCAAGTAAAAAGAATCGGCGCAATGAAGCATACATGTTGTTCATGAGGATGATTATATCAATAACGAATCTCAGGGGAGGCTTTGAGCCCCCTGTTGTTCTATGTTAAAATTACAGCATGGCTGTGAAAAACGTCAAAGTAGTCGCTACCAACCGCAAAGCCCAGTTTGAGTATTTTTTGCTGGAGCGTTATGAGGCTGGCATTGCTCTGCAGGGCAGTGAAATTAAATCTGTGCGTGCTGGACAGGTAAGCCTGGCAGAAGCCTTTGTTCAAGTGGATGGGCGGGAAGCTTGGCTGGTGAATGCTCATATCGCTCCATACAACCCAGCCAGTCGTTTCAACCATGACCCCCGTCGCCCTCGACGCTTGTTACTCCACAAGCGTGAAATTTTAGAATTGTGGAATGCGGTTCGTGCCAAAGGGGTAACAGTTGTTCCTGTCTCAATTTATTTGAAGGAAGGAAAAGCCAAAGTAGAAATTGCAATTGCAAAAGGGAAGAAACTATACGATAAACGGGCAGCAATTGCAGAACGGGAAGCCGAACGCGAAGCGCGCCGGGAACATCGTGAGCGGGAAAAAGAAGGTTGGTGAAATAACGGGTTACCATGAATGAATGGATGGCTTTGGGATTGACCTTTGGCATTGCCCTCTTGTGGTTACGGGTGAATGATTATCTGGCGCACCGTGGATGGGTCAGTTCTTCCTTGAGCCGTAAAATTATCCATTTGGGCACCGGTCCTATTTTCGTTCTATCTTGGCTTTTTTTTCCAAATACCCCGCTTTCCAGATGGCTGGCGGCTCTTGTTCCCTTACTGATTACTTTGCAGTTTTTCCTTGTAGGAACAGGGTGGATTCGTGACCCCCAAGCCGTTTCTGCCATGTCCAGAACTGGAGATCGTCGAGAAATCCTTCGCGGTCCTCTGTATTATGGCGTTGTCTTTGTCCTGTTAACCTTGATATTTTGGAAAGACTCACCCATAGGTGTGGTTGCTTTGATGATTTTGAGTGGGGGAGATGGCTTGGCAGATATTATTGGAAAGCGCTTTCCTTCCTCGTCGCTTTCCTGGTCCCCTCGAAAGACGGTTTGGGGGTCTCTATCGGTTTTTGTGGGCGGAGTGTTCTTCAGTATATTGGTGTTGTCTGTATTTCGCCTTCTCGGGGTGTTCCAATTTGAATGGTGGGATACCTTTCTCAAAGTGGTTGGTATAGGGATTACAGCGACGGTGGTAGAGAGTTTGCCTTTTCAAGATATTGATAACCTGACTGTTCCGCTGGTAAGCGTCTTTCTTGGCTATTTCCTTTTTTGAGAAAGGATATTCTCTCTGATGACGATATACATAGATGGGAACCATCTAAGCCTGAAAGAGGTTGAACAGGTGGCGCGTCTTAACGAGCCGGTTGCTTTAGACCCTGAAGCCGAATCCCGCATTCAGGACGCACATCGTCGTCTGAATGAAATTGTGGCTACCGATCGAGCGGTCTATGGGATTAACACCGGCTTTGGAATTTTTGCCGATCGCCGTATTCCTCGCAAAGATTCGGCAACCCTGAGTCGCAATCTAATCCTCAGCCATGCAGTGGGAACGGGAGAACCTTTTCCCAGAGAGGTGGTCAGGGCGGCTATGCTCATCCGCGCAAATACCCTGGCGAAAGGCTATTCTGGCGTTCGTTTGGAAATTGTCGAGACGCTTCTGGAAATGCTAAACCGTGGGGTTACCCCATTAGTTCCTTCTCAGGGTTCTCTGGGTTCAAGCGGAGATTTGCTTCCTCTTTCCAGTATGGCATTAGTTTTTACGACGGATGAGAAAGACGAAGAGAAGATGTCCGGTTGGGCAGAATTTGCCGGAGAAGTCATGTCTGGGAAAAAAGCCATGGAACTCGCCAGACTCCCTCGCATCAGGTTGGGACCTAAGGAGGGACTTGCCCTGAATAACGGTGCAACTTTCAGTGCGGCAGTGGCAGCCTTAGCCGTATGCGATGCAGAAAAATTACTGCATCTTTCTCATGCCGCTTTAGCTATGAGCCTGGAAGCCCTGTTGGGATGCCGTTCTGCTTTTGACCCTCGTATTCACCAGGTGCGGGGTCATCCGGGGCAGGTCAGGGTTGCAAAAGAGGTCTTAAATTTGATTAGAGGCAGTTCGCTTATTGATCTGGCTGGACGTGTTCAGGATGCTTACTCTCTGCGATGCGCTCCTCAGGTAGTAGGCGCTGCCTGGGACACTCTCGAATTTGTCCGGGAGATTATTTCCCGTGAAATCAATGCCGCCACGGATAATCCCTTATTATTTGAGGATGGCGATGTGCTTTCGGGGGGCAATTTCCATGGCGAACCCATTGGCATGGCGATGGATTATCTAGCGATTGCCATGAGCGAAGTGGCAGCAATCTCTGAACGTCGTATCTTTCGTTTGACGGATGGAAAACTCAATAGTGGTTTGCCCCCTATGCTGGTGGATTCTGTGGAGGCTGCTGGTTTGAATTCCGGTCTAATGATGCCTCAGTACACAGCTGCTTCTCTGGTACTGGAGAATCAGACTTTGTCTACTCCGGACTCGGTGCATTCTTTACCCACTTCTGGTGAGCAGGAAGATCACAATGCCAACTCCATGACGGCCGCACGCCATGCCAGAAAAGTTTTAGAAAACACTGCTCACGTTCTGGCAATTGAGTGTTACACAGCGGCAAGAGCCCTGGATTTGCGCTTGCGGCAGTATCCGCAGGCACAAATGGGCGTTGGGACGAAACATTTTTACGACCTGATTCGTGCCGAGGTTCCATACCAACCTGGAGATGCTTGGTGGGGACCCGAAATTGAGCTGGTTAAGCGCATCTTAATGGAGTATCCCATTGAAGATGTAATTTTTTCCGGGTAACATGCATCTAATTTTTGTCTCTTAAGAGTGTGTATCATGACAAAGCGCAACAACATCTCTCGACGGGATTTTTTACAGATGAGTCTGCTTGCGGCTGGAGCATTGGCGCTGACCCCATTGGAGAGAAATTTGCAGAATTCGACAGAGTGGACCGTTGGACAAAAAATGGGGCGAGTTTGCCTCGGAAAAGTGAATATCCGGGCGAAACCCGATGCGAATGCCGATATCACCAAGGTCATTTTTGATGATGCAGTGGTGGTTTGGTTGAGAGAAGTGATTGGGGCTTCTCCGGGGTATGGAAGTCGTCGCTGGGTGGAGACCCCTGATGGCTTTATTTATGCTCCACGGTTGCAACCGGTATATTATTTGCCAAACACCCCCCTCACCCAGTTGCCGGAAGTGAATGGAGAACAAGGAATGTGGGCAGAGGTTACTGTTCCCTATGTGGATTTGATCATCGCCAACCCCCCAATTCGCACACCCTCGCTGAAAAACGCCCTTTACCCTCGGCTTTATTACAGCCAGGTAGTCTGGATTGATGATGTTCGTGTGAGCGCTTCGGGAAAAACGCTTTATCGTGTCAATCAGAAGTATGGCACTTACGGAGATATTTTTTGGGCGGATGCAGAAGCCTTCCGCCCGATTACGGAAGAAGATGTAGCTCCCATTTCTCCTGAAGTGGAGAATAAAAAGATTATCGTCAACGTCACACGCCAGACGCTTTCCTGTTATGAAGGGAATCGCGAGGTCCACTTTTGCCGGGTATCCACCGGGGCTAAATTTGATGCCCAGGGCAATCCGGTTGATAAATGGTCAACCCCGTTGGGCCCCCATCCGATATACCGGAAATTGATGTCTCTTCACATGAGTGGCGAGACAACCGGAGATTATACAGCTGTGCCCTGGACGTGTTTCATCACAGGTGAGGGTGTGGCGGTCCATTCTACGTACTGGCATAATGAATTCGGTATTCCACGCTCGCATGGCTGTATTAATGTGAGTCCAGAAGACGCAAAATTTATCTTTCGATGGACCAATCCGGTGGTTCCTCTAATCCCTGGGGAATTGGACGTCTCTAAAAACTGGCCGCCCGTTGGTACAGTGGTCGAAGTTGTAGAATAATAGAGGTGAGAATGGAAGTAACGGTAGGTTTAGCATTTCTGGCTGGTTTGGCTTCTTTCCTTTCACCATGTGTCTTTTCACTTGTGCCTGTCTATGTTGGATATCTCAGTGGCCGTGCGGTGGCAACTGCCCAAAGCAATTCAGTTGCTGACCGTTGGGTCACTTTTTCCCATGGACTGGCATTTGTGTTGGGTTTCAGTGTGGTTTTTATCACCCTCGGTGTAGCAGTTTCTGCTTTAGGTGGTTTACTTTACGACTTGCGTACCTGGATTGCAAAAATCGGCGGTATCCTGGTCATGATTTTTGGTTTGCACATGACGGGCTTATTACGTATCCCTTTCCTGGAGTACGACCTGCGCCCGCGCTCCTCTGAGGATTTGTCCAGAAGTTACCTTTCTTCGGCGTTGATGGGTGTATTTTTCTCCGCTGGGTGGTCTCCCTGTGTTGGGCCTGTGCTGGGAGCGATTTTGACCCTGGCGTTGAGTGGCGGCTCCATAGCCCAGGGTGTGTCCCTCCTTTCGGCTTATTCCGCTGGCTTGGCGATACCTTTCCTGATTGCGGCTTTGGGAATTGGGTGGGTAACAAAAATCCTGCGGCGGTATGGAAAGGTCATGCATTATGTTGAAGTGGGAATGGGTGTGATTCTAATTATTGTTGGTGGTATGTTGTTCTTTGGAGTGTTCAATTTGCTTTCTCGTTTTGGAACTTTTGTGGACTTGGGATTATAAGTAGAATGAAGTGGAAAAATTTTTTGTTTCTGGGTGCGGGTTTAGCCATCGGGTTGATTCTTGGAATGGCTGTGTTTGTTTCAACACCGTCCAAAAGCAGTGCTGAAAAGGTTTCTCCACCTGCAACTGGCAAGCCGATGGCGGATTTTGAACTGGTGGATTTAAATGGTAAGGTATATCGCTTGAGCGATTTCCGTGGGAAGCCTGTAGTGTTGAATTTTTGGGCAACCTGGTGCCCGCCCTGTAATGAAGAAATGCCTGTGTTTGAGGCTTACCATAAGCAATTAGGCGACGAAGTCGTTTTCATCGGTATTAATTACATGGAAGACGCTTCAACAGTTCAAAACTTTGTGAAGGCAAACCAGATTACTTTTCAAGTGCTTCTCGATCCTGCTGGAAAAGTCTCAGATAAATATTACGTACAGGCTTATCCTACAACGTTTTTCATTGATAAGGATGGTGTGTTGCGCGCACAGCGAATTGGGGTCCTGACACCCAGGATGCTGGAGAATTACTTAAGGGCTGTGGAGATTACTCCGTGATTTCACTTACCTTCTACTACGTTCCCGATTCCCCGGAATGTCAGGCAGTGGATGCCTTGCTGGAAAAACTGAAGTCTGAACTGGACTTTCAGATTACCAGAATTGATATCAGTCAAAAAGATCCCGCTTTACTTCATTCGATTGGAGGGCTGGTTCCGGTCATTCAGGTTGGGCCCTACCGTCTTACCGATCCTATTAATGAGGTGCAAATTCGGGTGGCTGTTGGAGCCGCTCGGGATCGGCAAGTCCAGATGCAAAAGATAGGTCAGCAAGAGTGGGAAGATAAAGTGCAACGTGGCAGAACAGTCACACAAGCAGATTATTTTTCCCTCTGGCTTAGTAAGAATTACATTCATGTTTTCAATCTTCTCATCTTTCTCTATGTGGGCTTGCCTTTCCTTGCCCCTGTCTTAATGAAAAATGGGTATGAACGTGCTGCTTCTTTGATCTACCGTTTTTATTCCTTCACCTGTCATCAGTTACCATTTCGTTCATGGTTTTTGTTTGGCCAACAGGCGTATTACCCTCGAGAATTGTCCGGTATCTCGGGGGTTATAACTTATGAGCAAGCCATTGGTATCGAGAATTTGTTTGAGGCTCGTAATTTTAACGGAAACCCGGTGGTGGGCTACAAGGTAGCCCTTTGTCAGAGAGATGTTGCCATTTATCTTGCCATGCTGGGATTTGGTGTGGTGTTTGCCTTGAGGGGAAGACGGATTAACGGAATCCCCTGGTATTTATGGGTAATCCTGGGGCTTTTTCCTATCGGCATAGATGGTACTTCACAGTTGTTTGGTCTGGTGCCCAATATGCCGGCATGGTTGCCTTTGAGAGAAAGTACCCCGTTTATTAGAACAGTGACTGGGGCATTGTTTGGGTTAATGACTGTCTGGTATTTGTATCCGTTGATTGAGCAAACAATGGAAGATACCTACAACCTGATTACTCGAAAAATTGAAAGGGCATCACAGAATCCTGCCCCGGAATCTGGAGAGCCGAGATGAGGTACGTCTCTTCGGGTGAGGTGCGATTCCTCACAGCAGATCTTTTGGATACTGAGCCGGTTTTCCATGGATTTTTTACGCGTCACGGTGGAGTAAGCCCCAGTCCATGGGCAAGTCTCAACATGGCAACCAGTGTTGGGGATTCGCGTGAAAACGTTCTGGAAAATCGGGCTCGCGCTTTACGCGCTCTTACTCCCGAACCTCGGGGGATTTTTGATGTATGGCAGGTTCACAGCAATCGTGTTGTCTATACTCGTCAACCGCGTTCTTTGGGAGAGCCTCACCAGCAGGCAGATGCGATTATCACAGACAACCCCGAAGTTGTGTTGTTGATGATGTTTGCGGACTGTGTCCCTATGCTTCTTTTTGATCCTGACCATCATGCGGTAGGGATTGCGCACGCAGGCTGGAAAGGTACAGTTGCTAAAGTGGCGCGTGAATGTGTCCTTTCCATGAAGCAGGCTTTTGGCACAAAACCTGAAGATTTACTGGTGGTGATTGGACCTTCTATTTGTCCAGAACATTATGCAGTGGGCAGTGAGGTGACTCATGGGGTAAGAGAAGCCTTTGGAAATGACTCCAGTGAAGTGCTTTTACAGGAAAACGGTGTTATTTCTCTTGACCTCTGGCGTGCGAATCAAATCATTTTGACTCAGTCCGGTGTTTTGGCGGATCATATTCAAACCGTGGAAATCTGTACCGCTGAACATACGCGGGATTGGTATTCTCATCGAGCCGAAATGGGAAAAACCGGACGTTTTGCCGCGATGATTGGATTGAGATAAACCATGGAAACCCTGGTACGGCATATTCGTGAAAGATATCTTCGTGTAAAAGAGCAGGTGGCTCAATCGGCGTTTGAGGTAGGGCGTGATCCCAAAGCCATTCGTATCCTTGTGGTGACGAAAACTCAGCCTCTGGAGGTGGTAAAAGCGGCCATTGAGGCGGGGATAACTTTGTTTGGAGAGAATTATCCGGAAGAAGCCCTGCCAAAAATCCTCGCTTTGCAGAGTCAACCCGGTATAGAGTGGCACATGATCGGACATCTGCAAAGTCGCAAGGCGCGCATCGTCGTGGAGCATTTTTCGGTCATGGAGACCATTGATCGCGTCGAAATTGCTGAAAAACTCAATCGTTTTGCTCAGGGAGCCAACAGGGTTTTACCGGCGATGCTTGAACTGAATGTTAGCGGGGAAGAGAGTAAGTTTGGGTTCCCGGCTTGGGATGAGCAAACTTTTACCTCTATGCTCGGAGCGATTGAGAAAGTCGTTTCTTTACCAAATTTATCCATCAAAGGATTAATGACCATGCCACCGCTTTTCGAAAAAATGGAGGAAAGCCGCCCATATTTTGTAAAATTACGAAAGATTCAGGATTCTCTGAGAAAAATCTTCCCACAAGTGTGTTGGGATGAACTTTCAATGGGTACCAGTGCAGATTTCCCTGTGGCAGTGCAGGAAGGCGCCACGATTATCAGAATCGGAACGGCAATTTTAGGCCCTCGAAGACAAAAAACAGTATAATTGGTTTATATGATTCCGATTTTCATTACATTGATCCGTAGCGTAGCACAAATTTTGAGCGTTTTGATCATTATCGATGCAGTGCTGTCTTTTTTCCTCTCGCCATTTCACCCGGTACGAGAAACACTGGGTAAGATTCTGAATCCCCTGTATGCGCCTATCCGCCGGGTCTTGCCTCCAATGGGGGGAATTGATTTCAGTCCTTTGATTTTAATCATCCTGATTCAGGTTATTGAAAGCCTTTTGATTTCTCTAATTTCTTCCTTGGGGTAGTGAAATGAGCCGGGAAAAACGCGAGTTTCGTTTGCATGATGGAAAGACAGGTGCCGCGATTACCGTACGGGTAACCCCTCGTGCGAGTAAAAATGAAATCTACGAGATCCTGGATGATGGAACGGTAAAAATTCGTCTCACTGCGCCCCCAGTAGAGGGAAAAGCCAATGAGGCGTTGATTGATTTCCTTTCCGAAGTGCTGGATGTCCCCAAGACTTCTCTGGAGATTGTAGCGGGAGAAACTGGACGGGATAAGATTGTGACCGTCTTAAATCTGGATGCTTCTACAGTTCAGGCGAGAATCCTCCAGCATTTGAGTTAAATTCAAAAAGCCCTCTCAAGAGGGCTTTTTTACTTCGAATGCTTCCGTTCAATTTCCGGAGGACACCCCCCATAATTTCCAGTACCACAATACCAGAAACGCAGTATCCTGAACGGCACGATTTGCACTTTGTGTCAGGCGAACAACTTCCTGATGAATGACCGCTTCGGGGTAGTTTCGTGCATATTCCAGTGCAGCTTTTTGATCCTCGGTTGAACTGGAGCGGAGGGCTTCCACAAGTAAATCGATAGGCGGCAGGTTCGGTGTAACGCCCAGTCCTTTCTTCGCCGCAAAACCAATCAGCCAGGGAGATTCCCAGGGCGCAGGAAGGACATTAGGGATTCTTGGATTCTTTTGAGCAAGCACTTCGGCTACCTGAGAAGCCACGTTGCGAACTACCCATTGTCCATCTTCCACGGCAACCTGCTCTGCAAGTTGTTTTGCCCAATCATCTCTGAACTGTAGAAGTGCAAGTACTGCGGCTCTGCGGGTCAGTAAGTCAGGCACTTTGAGGGCTTGCTCTATGACGGCTCTGCCTTCTTTGGGATGGTGAGCAAGGGTTTCCGCTGCTGCCTGGCGCATCATCTCATCGCCGTGCATCAGGGTTTCCGCAATCGCGCTCTGTGCACTTTCAGAAGGAATGGCACTTAAAGCTAAGCAAGCCGTCAATCTGACTTCTTCAGAAGGGTCTGCCAGAAGAGGAAGAATGTCAGGAACCAAACTGGCATCGCCCCATGCACCTGCCCCCAGCAGGCTCAGACGTTTCAATACAGTGGAAGGGGATGAGAACAGAGATTTAAACAGCCGATTGACCGAAGGATCTCCAGAGTGAACAAAGGCAGCCACTACTCTGGCTCGGAAGCCTTCAGGGAGGTTTTCGTCTTGCAGGTATTGAACCATTTGTTTGAAAAGGCTGGAACGCCATGAGACTGTGGTGGGGATATCGGGAAGCCAACGCGTCAGCCGGAAGAAGTTGCTCTTGAGCATGGAATCATCTCCGGACAGCAGGGTTAGCGCATCGATAGAATTGGCGTGTCGGAGGGTCAAATAACGTACGGTCTGATAAGCAAACTCCCATTCACTTTGCGCCCATAATTGTGGCAAATCCATTGGAGTGAATCTTCCACCTGCGAGGTAACCAGCAAAGAGAGGATTGATGAAACCAAGTTGCTCTCCCGGATACTCTCGCAGAAGTCCTTCTGCCAGCAAAGTCTCCAGAACTTGTTCTGATGGAGAAAGAATGATATCCCGCTTCTTTTTTTGCTTTTTCAGTTGTGTTTCTGAGACGATTTCACCCAATTCATCCGGACGTGGACCGGTAATCTGAGCAATGGTTTTTTCCAGGTCTCGATAGGGTAAAGCGCTGGCTTTTCGGATGAGGAACTCACTGGCAATGACCTCAAGAATCTGATAGGTGATATTTCCCTGCACAAAACGGTTTAGGAAACTACGCAGGATTTGCACAATTTGTGTGGACTGAATCTCGCCCGTAAAAGCCAGCCAGGTTCGTAAAGCCCATTCCAGAGGGGTGAAAGTTCCTCTTTCTCCCCTCAGCCAGTTCTTAAGTAAGAAGACAGGAACAGGTTGGATTTCGCCCCGCTTTTGAATTTCAGGGACAATCCACCGTTCCCAAGCCTGACACCATCGTTCCAGGAATTCCTCTCGTTGGCGGAAGCCCCACGATGAAAGTGCAAGCACCTGAAAACCACTCTCGATTAACCCATTCAGGTATAACGGTGATGCCGCAAGGATGATTCGCAATGTGGGATATTTTGATCGGAGCAGGTTAAGGTATTGATGGAAAAGGCGTAATTCTTCGGGAGAGAGTTCATCTACTCCATCTATCAGTAAAAGGGCTCGTCCCGTATTGAAGCGGTCGGTGAGGAATTGATGAAAACGAGGACGCAGAATGACCGGTAGCCTGTTTTGGAAGAACTGCAGAACAGGCTGTAAGGGATCCGAAACTTCCTCAAAAATTTCAATTTCCCGAATGTGGAAATAGAAAGGTGATATTCCCTTTAAGACGTTTCCTCTAACCTCATTCCGTACGATTTGGCTGGCAAGATGAGCGAGTGCTACGCTTTTTCCACTTCCGGGCACACCCACAACTGCAATGAGAGGATGTCCGCAGGTTGCCTCTTCCAGAGTTAGAGTTTCTACCGGGTAATTCGCGCTTAATTCGGGCCAGTCGGGGGTGTAAGGAATGAATTGGCTGGCGATTGAGTCTGGCGCTGCGGGATGTTTTTCCAGAGCGGATAGAGGAGGCGCCAGTACTGCAGGGCGAATGAGAATTTCATCCAGAGGAAACAACGCCGCCGCAAGGTGCATCCGTTGAGCTCGTTGTAAGGTATCTTTCTGAAGGAATTGATTGGCAACTTCCAGATTTCTTTCGCGAAGATCCTGGAAGAACTTTTTGATACGATTGATCAGTGGGGGGATTAACAGTCGAAGTCGTGCAATGAGCCACCAGAATAAACTGGCGGCGATAAACCCCAGAACAAACGAAGTCAGGTCAATTCTTGGAAAAGAGACCATGAAGTTTACCCCGAATATAAGATTCGACCACAAGAATTGCAAAAGATGAGGTGAGGTTGCATTCGGGCGGCTTGTACTTCAGACGCGCGAATGGTGGCTCCGCAGGCTGAACAAGAATTATCTTCTACCTGAGTTACAGCAACACCTTTTTTCTGCAATCGGAGTTGTTCATAAATTTGTAAATTTTCTGCCTTGACGGAGGTGCACAGGGCTTGTCGTTCAGTCTCCAAACGGATTTTCGTTTTCTCTAACTGTTCTCGTTCCCCTGAAAGGCCTGCTTGCTCCGAAATCACCTCACCAAGAATTTTTTGATATTCGGCTTGGGCTTGATTGGCAAAAACTTCATTTTGTTCTACGGTCATCATGGCTTCCAGTTGTTGATCTCCTAAGGTGCCCAAATGTTTCTTTAGGGAAGCCAGTTCTTTCTCCAGGTCTTGCAGTTCTTTGGGGTTACGCACAGAGCCACTGTAGAGGGTTGCTTCCGTTTGTTCAATTTTTATATTCTGCTGCCGTACTAGTTCTTCGGCATTGTGCAGGCGAAGTCGTGATTTCTCCAGTTCACGGTGAATTTCTTCCGCTTTCTTCCTGGCGTTGAGAATGCGTGTGTCTTCTGAAAGCAATTTTTCAATTTGTTTTAGGCGGGCATTAACCTGATCCAGTTGAGAATCAATTTGTTGGAGACGAAAGAGATGAGCGCTCTGGTTCATACTGACCATTATAGGTTGGGTTGAATTCAACGGCAAGTTTTTTGAAACAGGGGTGCAAAAAGTTTAACCTTATAATAGTATAACAGCCTATGAGGACTAAATTTCGTCTTTCTTCAACGATTCTGGTACTGCTCATTGCCTTTTTCCCCTATTTTCTCGGATGGGCGACTCAGGGGAATTTTATTTTCTCCGGCTTATTGTTTAATCCTCAGGATGGATTCACGTATCTTGCAAAGATGCGTCAGGGCTGGGATGGTTCCTGGGGTTTCACGTTGCCTTACACTGCGTCTCCAGGTGAACCTGTGCCTTTATTCCTTTTCTATCTGTTTCTGGGGCATCTGGCAAAGGTTTTTCACCTTCCCCTTCCGATCATGTATAACATTGCTCGTTTTCTGTCCTCAGCATTTCTTCTTTATATGCTGGGAGATTTTCTGGACAGAATGTTTGGAAAGCAGTTTCAGGAAGCCCGTGTGCTTTTCTGGATTCTTGCTTTAGGGGGAGGTATGGGATGGTTGGTGGTTTTGATGACCGGGTTTCTGACGGGGGATTTCTGGGTTGCAGAAGCCTATCCATTCCTTTCTATTTTTGCTACCCCCCATTTCTCATTGGGATTGGCATTGATTCTATTGGGCGATAAGGTCTCCACTTTGCCTTTGAGAGCCACAAATGGACTGGCCCTGAGTTTGCTCAGTGTGCTTCTTGCTCTTATTCAGCCCTTTGGGGTGGTAATTTTGGGACTTTGGGTAGGGGTACGTTTCCTGGTGAGCATTTTGTATCGAAAAGAATGGCAAATGGGAGTCCGTATGCTTCAAATTTTGCCCGGTGCGTTAATCCTGCTCTGGCAATTTTGGATTATTGCATCGCATCCTGTGTTGCGTTTATGGAACAACCAGAATGTGACTGAGGCATTGCCGCTGTGGGATCTTATCCTTTCTCTCTCACCAGCGATTTTTCTGGCTTTGGTGGGTGGCTGGAAAGCCCTTCGGAAAAAAGATATCCCATTCGTGATTTTATTGGGGTGGATGATAGGAGCAATTTTACTGACCTATACACCCTTTAACTTACAACGCCGGTTTATGACAGGAATATATATCCCTGTTGCTGTTCTGTGTGCTTATGGGATATCCGAATGGCTTGAACACAATACTGTTCTGAAGAAGTGGCTCTGGCGTGGTCTGCTGATTACCTCAATCTTAACACCCCTTTTGGTGATTTTTTCCTCTACAGTTGCTGTTTTGCAGAAAGACTCTTTGATTTACATCAATTCGGATGAGTTCCGTGCCATCAAATGGATGGATCTAAATCTTCCTGAAAATTCTGTAATTTTAGCCTCTCCACGAATAGGATTAATCCTGCCAGCATGGACAGATTTGAGGGTGGTCTATGGACACCCGTTTGAAACGGTCAATGCCAGCCAGAGCAAAGCCCTGGTTGAGCGCTTTTTTCTCGGAGAGATGTCCCCTGTTGAAAAGGCAGAATTTTTTCATCAGTACGATGTTGTTTATCTTTTTTGGAGCCCAGGTGAGGATCTGGCTCAGAGTAAAGATCTTTTTGAAGGCGACCTTGTATATCAAACCGGAAAAGTCCGCGTATTTCGTATAGCGAAATGAACAAAACTTTTTTCAGGTATTGGATCCTTGCTTTTCCATTGCTGGGCTTGTTTCCCGGCTTATGGGGCGTGTTTTTCCCCGCCCAATCTTCTTACAGTGATTTGCTTATTACCCATCTTCCCAATGCACTCTGGATTCAGAACTCCCTGTCTAAAATGGGAGAAATTCCTCTGTGGTCGCGGTTAATTCTGAGCGGCTATCCATTTTCTGCCAATCCTCTTGCTGGAATTTTTTATTTTCCATCCTGGTGGGGGTTGTTGTTTCCTCAACCGGCAGGATTGTATGGGGTAATTGCCTTTCACCTTTTTGTCAGTGGGATAGGCATGGCAAAATTCCTGGAAGAAAAGCACATGCCGGCAGGGGTGGCAATTTTTGGAGGGCTTGCCTTTGAAACCATGCCACGTTTATGGGCGCATTTTCTTGCAGGACACATGACCCTGGTATTTGCAATGTGCTGGGTGCCATGGCTTTTCTGGGCGACCGAGCGATGGATAAAAAAGAAGGGTGTCAGGATAGGGCTGCCTGCCATGTTTTGGGGTTTGATTACTCTGGCAGACCTGCGGGTTGTATTACCCATTGGAGTCGTGTGGGGTGGGTATCTTCTGTTTAGGATGGTGATTTTAGAAAAACGTTGGAAAGATGCTTTACTGCTGGGCTTTGAAGGAATGGCCGGCTTAATTCTCTCAACCGCAGTTTGGCTACCGTTGAGTGAATATGCACGGCTATCCACACGCTCCGGGATGAGTGGTGCTGAGAATCTGGTTTTTTCTTTGCCGCTTGAACACCTGTGGGGGCTTTTTATTCCTGATCTTGGGGGAAGTCCTGAGTGGGTGATTTACCCTGGGGCTATGTTGCTTGTGCTTTTACCTTTTTCGATGCGGAAGCATCCGGAATCCTTATTCTGGTGGTTCGTTTCCTTGCTTGCCATTTTCCTTTCTTTGGGTGAAGCCTCGCCAGGAGGGGGATGGCTTTATCGTTTGCTGGGATTGGGATTGCTTCGCGTGCCTGCAAGAATGTTGTTTGTAACTCAATTTGCATGGATTATGCTGGGCGCGTTGGTCCTCTTCTGGTGGATGGAGCGTCCGCCTCAAGTCACCAGATTGGTCAGGCTCATGGGGATAGGAATGGTTGCTTTCCTGCTTCTCCTGGCACTGGGGGTAACCATTATCACGGGGAATGTGTTTCGCCCATTATGGGTGGGAGGATTGGTGTTCTTCCTTGCGTATGCGTGGATGATGTTTCGCCAAACTTCGGGAAAACTGGCAGGTTTCTCCTCTACCCCTGCAGCACTATGGGGAATGGTGGTACTGTGTAATGGGTTTGTGATTGCATCAGGGGCAAAAGTACTCCCAGTGAAAGAAATTCTCAATCAAAATGCTGAAGTAGTGCGCTGGATGCTAACTCAAGAGCAGAAAACACAGAACTTTCGTACCTATTCTCCTTCTTACAGCCTTCCGCAACAAACTGCTGCGGTTTATGGGATTGAAATGGCGGACGGCGTGGATCCACTTATTCTGGCTTCCTATCAGCAGTTCATGGAAAAAGCCACGGGTGTACCCTCCAGAGGATACAGTGTAACGCTTCCGCCTTTCGAAACGGGAGAGCCGTCTCTGGATAACCGCATGTATGAGCCGAATTTGCATTTGCTTGCTTTGGTGGGGGTGAAATACTTGCTTGCAGAATTTGATCTCAAAGGGGCAGAAGAGTACCTCCAAACGAGAATTGGAGAAACGCGCATTTACAAAAACCCATATTACAGGGGAATGGCTTGGCTGGAAAGGGAAGATACCATCATACCGATTCCCGAAATTCGTTATACCGCAAATACGATTGAAATTCCCCATGTGGAACAGGGACGTTTGGTTTTGGCAGAGATTAATTACCCGGGATGGAAGGTGCTGATAGATGGTGAACCGGGAGAAATCATAACTGCTTATGGAGTCCTGCGCTCGGTTCTCATTCCCCCTGGCTTTCATCAGATTCGATTGGAATTTCACCCTCGAGTTGTCTATTGGGGGGTGATTGTAAGTGTGATCTCTTGGGGAGTGTTAGGAATTTTATTGCTCAGACAAAAACGTATTGCGTAATATGGAAAGGCGCAAAATCCTCTTTCTGGCTTTATTTGCCATCTTTTTCACCACTCTCCCTTACCTGGTAGGCTATCTTCGGCAGAGTGAGGAGTGGCGTTATACAGGGCTCTTAATTGCCGCAGAAGATGGCAATTCATACCTGGCAAAGATGTTGCTGGGAGCTTCTGGGGACTGGTTATTTCGCACTCCCTATACTGCCTACCCTCAAAAAGGGTTCCTGGCATTTTTCCCGTATATCCTGTTGGGAAAACTTACTTCTCCCCCCGGGCAGTATTCCCAATTGATTGCTTTGTTCCACCTGTTTCGAGTTGGAGGGATTGTCTTTTGTATTTGGGCAACATATCGCTTTGTCTCGGGATATTTCTCCAAGTTTCGTGACCGCTTCTTAGCCGTGGTCCTGGCAACCCTGGGCGGAGGGCTGGGATTTGTGTATTTATTAGGTGGGTCTTCTCTCTGGGGGGGGGGACTGCCTCTGGAGTTCTATTCACCCGAAACCTTTGGCTTTCTCTCCTTTCTGGCAATTCCCCATTTACTCTGGGCACGCGGCTTCTTGTTTTGGGGCTTAACGAAATATTTTCATGAAAATCTTGGGGAGTCTTTTGGGGGTGGGGTAAAGGCTGGGGCAATCTGGAATCTCACGGGGTTAATGCAGCCTTTCACCATTGTAGTTGGTTGGGCTATTATAGCGATTCATGTGATGATAGAAATTCTTTATTTCA
>FQKF010134458.1_pt1 | contig 17037 bp, 20 predicted proteins | sample 1504521 | NCBI WGS metagenome assembly FQKF01 (sample SAMEA4475357, study PRJEB15587) | soil metagenome | biome: Soil; feature: Field | place: India | collected 2015-03-11 | depth 0 m
AGGCAAAAGAGCTTTCACAGAGATAGGAGTAATTAAAGCAAATTTTGTATTCTGGATGAAGCAAATTTAATTCATCTATAGAGGGATCTTTCTCTGTTACAAGAAAGACATTTTCTATTCCTGAGTTAAAGATTTTGCATAGGGCAGTTTCAATTCCGTATTCAGTTAAATGAAGGCTATTGCAGGCTAAGGCAAGATCATATTGTCTTATTTCATAGGTTTCTAAATCTTCAAAACGCCTACTGGCAATGTTTATTTTAAATGAATAGTTTAGGGCTTTCTCATAAAGATATACTTGCATTGTCTTTGCTGGTTCGAGGGCTGTTACATTAAAGCCTCTTTCTGCAAGAGGGAAACTAAGAACACCATCACCAGCACCTATGTCTAATACCTTAATTCTGTGAGGTATTAGATTATAAAGAGCTTTTTTTATTGGCTCATGATAAGTGTTATGTTCGCGCCATAGCTTATACCAGCGAGCATTTTCATTCCAGTATGAGATTTTATTTATTTCAGTTGCTATCATAATCCAATAAAAAAGCCACAGTTCAGGGATTCTTCCCTAAACTGTGGCCTTCATGACCACAAGAATTTTATTAAAAATTTTTAAATTAAATCCGATCTTCTGATGGAAATTTTCTAATCATATAATCTATTATATTTTTTTGTCAATATTTTGGTTGAAAAAAAAAATATTTTTTCTTAAAATTAGAAAAACTATTTGGAGGTGTCTAATATGGGAATGATAAGAGAGTTTTTAGATTTTTTAAAGGAATACAAAGTAATCGCATTAGCGATAGCTTTTATAATGGGTGCTGCTTCTACTTCATTAGTTAAATCACTGGTAGATAATATAATAATGCCATTAATTACTCCCTTTATGCCTGCAGGTTCTTGGAAGACAGCTACTTTATCAATAGGACCTATTGTAATAAATTACGGTGCCTTTTTAGCAGAGTTAATTAATTTTATTATAATTGCACTCGTTGTTTTTATAATTGCAAAAAAAGTTATGAGGGCTGAGAAGGTAGAAAAAATATAAGTCATAAAATGACTAAAAAAGAAAAAGTAATAGAGATAATTAAAAGATTAAGTCAAAGATATCCTCAAGTTAAAACTGCCCTTAATTTTAATACCCCCTTGGATTTACTTGTTGCTACCATTCTTTCTGCTCAGGCAACAGATGTTAATGTGAATAAAGTAACAGAAAAGATATTTAAAAAGTATAAAACCGCTGAGGATTATGTAAAAGTATCTCTTGAAGAATTACAGAATGATATAAAATCCATAAATTTTTATAAAAATAAAGCTATTTTTATAAAAGCTCTTGCTAAAAGCTTGGTTGAAAATTTCCATGGTCAAGTACCTTCAACAATGGAGGATTTGGTCAAATTACCAGGTGTCGGCAGAAAAACAGCTAATATAGTTTTATGGAATGTCTTTGGAAAAAATGAGGGAATTGCCGTAGACACACACGTAAAGAGAATTTCAAAACTATTAGGTTTAACAGAAAATACTGATCCAAATAAAATTGAACAGGATTTAATTAAAATAACACCAAAAGAGGAATGGGGGAACTTAACCCACTTACTCATAATGCTTGGTAGAGAAATATGTAATGCTAAAAAACCTAAACATGATACATGTCCTCTTAATGACATATGCCCGAGTAGTAAAGTTTAATTTTTTTAGGAAATTCCTATTATTAGTAATATGATTTTGAAAAGGAGGACTTTATATGCCATACGTTAATATAAAGATAACCAAAGAGGGATTAACCTCTGAGAAGAAATCTGAATTGATTAAGGGAGTGACAGAATTACTTCAGACGCTTTTAGGGAAGAATCCTCAAACAACAGTTGTTGTTATTGATGAGGTCGATACAGATAATTGGGGAATTGGAGGGGAAACGGTTTCCGAGAGAAGAAAGAAAGGTTTATAGATAATTTTCTCAATAACATTATAAATATAGTCTTTTTAATACTCTATTTTTTTAATAATTTTAATATAATTAGTCAAAATAGTTATTTATTTTATATACTAAAAATAATGGAAAAAAGGTTATACAAAGGAACTAATCTTACAGTTAATTGGGACTTAGACAACCGCAATCTTATATCATTAAGAAATATTCGAATTCCTGGTCTTGAAATAAGTTTTCAGCGAGATTTTAAAAATCCCGATATTTGGATTTTAGAGAGTGAAGATTACAACTATGAAGCTCTATACAGTATAAAAGACAGAGCAAATTATTTTACAATTTATTTCACAAGGAGATTCTATCAGAATATAGAGGAATTTTCTTCTCTTGCTATGAAATTAGCATCTCACAGAGTATTACTGTATTGTATCTCAGATGATGTTTTTTATTTTCTCAGAAAAATGTTAATTATCAGAGAGTCTGCTGGTTTAATAACAGCTATTAAAGGAATAATTGAAAACGCAGAAACTGAAAGTGAAAGAGCTGTAATAAAACAACACTCCACTAATGTAGCAGAAATGAGTTATAGAATTGCTACTATGATTAATGAAAGAAGTGAAGATATTAAACTTGCAGGATTCATACATGATATAGGTAAAATTTGCATTCCTGCAAGCCTTTTGTTTTCTGACCGAAATTTTAATGATGAAAAAATTAAGATTTTTCAACTCCATGTTTTATGGGGTGAGGTCTTATTTGAAAAACTATCAACCAATGGGGGTAATGATATCTTAAGAGAATCTATAGGTTTCCACCATGAAAGATTAAATGGACAAGGATATTTAAGAGGTATAAGTAAAAACATCCCATATGTTGCAAAAATTATTGCAGTAAGCGATGTTTACACAGCATTAACCTCTGACAGACCTCACAGACTTCATTTCGACAAAGATGTTGCTGTAACATTTATTACTTCAAAAGCAGGAGAATTATTTGATCCTGATGTGGTAGAAGCCTTTAAAAGGTTATTTTAGTACCAAAGGCTTACCTAATCATTTTTAAATCATCTAAAAAGGGATATCTATTCCTTATTTTTTTGACATACTCAATATCTAATGCACACTCTATTAACTGTTCTCTTTCATCGGCTATTATAATTTCTTCACCCCAAGGGCCATAAACAGAGGAATTACCAATGTAACTTATTCCGTTTCCATCAAAACCTGTTCTATTAACTCCAACAATATAAGATTGATTCTCTATAGCTCTTGCTTGTAAAAGCGTTCTCCAATGGTCACCACGAGATGAAGGCCAATTAGCTAATATAAATATAACAGATACTTTTTTAGCAATCATTCTAAAAATTTCAGGAAATCTTAAATCATAACAGATGAAAACACTACATGGAGTATTATTTATATGGAAAATGATTGGTGAATCACCACTTTCTAATATTAAATCTTCCTTTAAAAGACTAAAAAGATGAATTTTTGAATAAGTTGCAAGGATTTTCCCCTCTTCGGAAAAAAGATTTGCTATATTTCTACACTTTGCATTTTTTTTTATCATATAGCTGGCAAGAATGGGAGTTTTTAATGAAGAGGCAAGTTCAGAAAGAAATTTTTCTGTCTTGCCTCCTTCTTCTTCAGCTAATGAGGGGTTCATAGAAAATCCCGTATTAAACATCTCAGGTAGAACTATTAAGTCATAGTCGAATTTATTATTTATTAAGTTTTTTATCTTTAAAAAATTTTGTTCCTTTTCCTCCCAGATTATATCTAATTGAATAATAGCTAATTTCATTCCATTACAGCACCCTTATCTGCAGAGCTGACAAGTTTACCATATCTGTATAAGTAACCACTTTTAATTTTTGGCTCAATGGGTTTCCAATTCTTTATCCTTTTATTAAATTCGGATTTAGGAATGAGTAATTCAAGTTTTCTTTTGGGTATATCGATAAGAATTTTATCACCATCTTTAACAATAGCAAGTGGACCTCCCTTAGCAGCCTCAGGAGAAACATGACCAATACATGGACCTCTTGTGCCACCAGAAAATCTACCATCTGTTATTAAGGCAACTGATTCATTAAGTCCCATTCCAGTAATTGCAGAGGTGGGTGATAGCATTTCCCTCATACCCGGTCCACCAGCAGGTCCTTCATATCTAATGATCACTACATCTCCCTCTTTAATTTTTCCATCGAGGATTGCTTTCATTGCCTCTTCTTCAGAATTAAAACATTTGGCAATTCCTTCGAATTTCAAAATTTTTTCTGAAACAGCTGTTTGTTTTACCACTGCTCCATCTGGTGCAAGATTGCCCTTTAAAATAGCTATTCCTCCCTCCTTGTGATAAGCTTTTTTAAGAGGGCGAATTACATCTTCATCAAAAATCTCTGCTCTTTGGGCTATATCTTTAATATCTAATCCAGAAACTGTTAAATTGGAAAACAATTTATCTTTCAATCTCTTTAGAACCGCTGGAATTCCGCCAGCTCTGTATAAATCTTCCATATAGTGCTGCCCGGAGGGTATTATGTTGACTATATGGGGTGTTTGTCTGCTTATCTCATCAAACTTTTCAAGGGGTAAATTAACCTCTGCTTCCTTTGCAATTGCTTTTATGTGAAGAACTGTATTAGTTGAACCTCCGAGTGCCATATCCACTGCAACGGCATTATGAAAAGCCTCCTTTGTTAGAATTTTTCTTGCAGTTATTTGGTTTTTAACAAGTTCCACAATTTTGTATCCTGTATCAAAAGCAAGTCTTCTTTTTTCGCTCATAACGGCAGGAGTTGCTGCTACTCCTGGTAGACTCATTCCAAGAGCTTCGGTTACGCATGCCATAGTATTTGCTGTATACATTCCTTGACAGGAACCTGCAGAAGGGCATGCGCACATCTCTAAGGCTTCCATATCCTTTAGGGTTAACAATCCCTTTTTAAATTTGCCAACTGCCTCAAATGTATCTGTTGTTAGATTTCTACGTTGTCCCTTGTAATATCCTGCAAGCATGGGGCCGGCAGTTAACATAATTGAAGGTATATTAATCCTCGCAGCAGCCATTAGCATGCCTGGGGTGATTTTGTCGCAATTGGTTAATAAAACTAAACCATCGAATTGATGAGCCTCTACTATGCATTCAATTATATCTGCAATTAATTCTCTTGAAGGCAGAGAAAATTTCATTCCCTTGTGTCCCATTGCTATTCCATCACAGATTCCAGGAATTCCAAAAAAGAATGGATATCCTCCGCTACTGTGAATTCCTTTTTCTATAAAACGAGCAAGCTCATTCATGGATATGTGCCCAGGAATTATGTCAGTAAAACTCGTTGCAACTCCTATGAAAGGCTTGTCCATCTGACTTTTTGGTATCCCTGTAGCAAAAAGTAATGCTCTATGAGGAGTGCGCTCTATTCCCTTTTTTACTATATCGCTCCTCACTTAGTTGCCTCCTTTGAGTGAGATAATTTATATTGTCTTATCATTTCAGCCATTTTATCCTTTTTAAAAAGTTTTTCTTTTTGCATTCTTTTTTTCTCTATCTCCTCTTCAGGAGTAAGATAATGTTTTCTGTTCATTTCATCAAGCATTGCATCAAGTTGCCTATGCTCTTCATAAAGTTTTCTAAATTCCTCATTTTCTCTTCTAAGAATCTCAATGATCTCTTCTTCTCTCATAGGACACCTCCCACAAATGTTTTTTTATAATTCTACAATAAAATGAGTAATTTTGTAACAATTTTTTTTAAACTATATCTATGAGATTATTTTTTATTATATTTTTTACATTATATGGATTAATTAATTTTTATTTCTACTGGAAACTAAAAAATTTATTCCCTTTAGGTTTTAAAATAAAGCTTTTTTTATTATTTTTTTTATTATTAATGACATTTTCACCGGCAATCATAAGATTGTCGGAAAATCATGGATATGAAACTTTAGCAATTTATCTATCATGGATTGGATATTTATGGATGGCGTTTATTGTTCTTTTCTTATTTTTCGGAGTTTTTCTTGATTTACTGAAATTTTTAGATTTTAAATTTTTAAACTCAAAGAAAATCAATTTTTTAATTCCCCTAATAATCTCAATTTTCTTAGTAATTTATGGTTACTTTGAAGGACAGAATATTAGAGTAGAGAAAGTTTCTATCAAATCAGATAAAATTTTAAAAAACATTAAAATAGTCCAGATATCCGATGTTCATATAGGATTATTAATAAGAGAAAAAAGAGTTAATGAAATTGTTAAAAAAATAAAAGAAATTAGTCCCGATATCGTAGTTTCTACAGGTGATTTGGTAGATGGCCAAATAGATAGGTTAGACAAAATTGCTGAAATTTTAGATGGATTAAATCCACCCTATGGTAAATTTGCAATAACTGGTAATCATGAATATTATGCGGGAATCAATCAATCGCTATCATTTATTCAAAAATCAGGGTTTAATATTTTAAGAAATGAGGGTATAAGTATTAGTGATTTAAATTTGACTATCATAGGAGTAGATGATCCTGAAGTAAAAAGATTTGAAAAAAATTTTAGTGTTTCAGAAAAAGAAATTTTACTCAGATATAAAGATAAAAATTTTGTTCTTTTGTTAAAACATCGTCCAATTATCGATCAAAATTCAAGAGGATTATTCGATTTACAACTTTCTGGACATACTCACAAAGGTCAACTTTTTCCCTTTAGCATAATAACTGGACTTTATTATTCTAAACAATCGGGATGCTTTGAAAACTATGAAAACTGCTATTTATACATCAGTAGAGGCACAGGAACTTGGGGCCCACCTATAAGAATATTTGCAAAGCCGGAAATAACAATCATTGAAATAAGGAAAGATTAATTTCTAATATTCATTCAAATATTCTTAATTTATTACAACCTTCACATGTAGAAGGTGTTTTGCCTGAATCGAAGGCTTTTCTAAAATTCTTATAATCTTTATTATTCCATATCTTAAATAGGGGTTTTTCATTTATATTACCGAAATACAAATTATCATTTCTTTCTGAGGGGATACCTTTAAATACACATGGTGAAACATAACCAAGAGAATTAATGAATAAAGAATTATTAGGTTGTTCTGAACATATGCTTCTTTTTTTATGAGGATGAGAAAGATTGAAATAAATATTCAGTTTATTCTGTATGCCTAAATTTTTAAGCTTCAAAAATTTATTTTTTAATAGCTCATATTCCCCTTCTGTTTTAGGAACGATTGATTCATTGATTAATTTATCGTCAGGAATAAAATCTAATAAACTTATTATAATATCATCAATTCCTTTGTCTTTGAATATAAAGGGAATCTCCTCTAACTCTTCTATGTTTGATCTAAGCAGCATGTATGCTATGTTAATTCGGGGATAGGGAATTTTTCTTATTTTTTTTATAGAGTTCAATTCATTTATCAATTGGAAGATTCTTTCAATTTTTGTTCCTTCTCTTAATACATCATTTTTTTCTATTCCAGTTAGAGAAAAGGCTATAATATCGAGTTTTGAATTAACAATTCTTACTAATTTTGTATCATCTATTAGCATTCCATTTGTTGTTGTACCGACTATGCAGTTCTTTTTTTTAGCAAATTCTAAAATATCAAAAAATTCAGGATTGCAAAAGGGTTCTCCCCATCCTTGTAAATATAGTAGATTAATCTTTTTTAAATAAGGAGCAAGTTTCAAGAACTCATTAAATGAGAAATTCCTACCTCTCCAATGTTCTCTGTAAATTGTATGGGGGCAATAGAAGCATCTGGCATTACAAAGCCCTGAAATTTCAAGTTGAACCCAATTTAACCTTGGGAAAAATAATTTTTCCAATACTTTCATTTCAGTTATTATAAAGAATGCCCCAGAATTTTTCATCTCTCTATTTGCATATTCCTTTCTGTATGAAAAAATGTAATTACTGTGGATTTTATTCTTTACCATACAGTAAAGAGATGGCAAAACTCTTTATTTCAGCAATTTTAAAGGAAATAGAGTTAACAAGAAAATTACCTCACTTTATAAAAACTATATATATTGGAGGAGGTACGCCAAGTTGTCTTCCCCTTAATTATTTAGAGAGAATTCTTCAAGCCCTCTTAAAAAGTTATAAAATAGACAAGAACATAGAGTTTACGATAGAAGTTAATCCAGGAACAGTTACGAAAGAAAAAATTAACTTATTCAAATCCTTTGGTATTAACAGAATAAGCATAGGAGCTCAATCATTCTTAGATTCCGAATTAAATTTTTTAGGAAGAATTCACACTATGAAAGATACAATTAAAACGATTCAAGCCATAAGAAAGTCCCCTATAGAAAATATATCACTGGACTTGATATATGGAATACCTAAACAAACTTTGGATAATTTTAAGTTTTCACTAAGAGCAGCTACTTCATTAGAAATTAATCACATTTCTATCTATGAACTTACTCTGGAGAAAGGCACAGCTTTAGAAAAAAAGCTCATGAATGAAAAAATAAATCTTTTGAATGATGATGATATTGAACAGATGTACCTTTTTGCCTCTGAATTTTTGGAAGGGAAGGGGTTTTATAAATATGAAATTTCCAATTTTGCTAAACAAAAATATGAGAGTTTACATAATATGGCATATTGGCAGAGAAAAACTTATCTTGGTTTAGGGCCTGCTGCCTTTTCCTATTTTAAGGGATGGAGATTTCATAATCCTCGAAATATTTCTCTGTATTTGAATTACTTGAATAGAAATAAATTACCATGGATTAGAGATTGTGAAGTTAAGGGTGTTGAGGAATTAAAAGAAAAGATTATCTTAGGATTAAGAATGAAAGAAGGAATAATCTTAGATAATCTATGTCTTATTAATTTTTTTAAGGAGCTTGAGGAATTAAAGTTAATAAGAATTAATGGTAATAAAATATCTTTGACTGATAGAGGAATGTTAATTTCTAACGAAATTTTTGCGAAGGTATTATTACATATTGAAAATTGTCCTGTCTGTAAACAAGTATGAGTAAATCACCTGACGATTTTGATAGGACTTCATGATAATCTTGAGTATTATTAATCTCTCTTTTATTTAACTCAATAATAATATCACCTTTTTTTAATATTCCAAGCACAGGACTATTTTCTGTGATGTTTTTAACAAAAACACCCTTGATATTTTCCCTAAGAGATTGCCTTAAATTAGGAGGAATTTCTGTAATTTCTAAGCCGGGTATTCCTAAAGGCTGACTTTTTAGATTAGTTATCATTTCAGGAGGGTCTTCCAGAATTAAATTGACCTCTGTTCTGTTACCATTTCGCAAAAATATAAGTTGCATCTTTTCTCCTGAAAATTTCGTACTGAGGAGATTTTGTAAATCTTTAATGTCTTTAATTGATAACATATCTGCTTCAATTATTACATCGCCTCTCCTAATACCGGCTTTATAGGCAGGTCCATCCTGATAAACATTGGTTACTACAACTCCATAATTAGTGAATAAAATTTTTTTCAAATCCTCTGTAACGGTCTGTCCTTGAATACCAAGCCATCCAGATTTTCTATTAATTAATTTAATTATTTCTTGCTCAAATGATTTAACTATCAAGACTTCAGATACATTATCATCGTTTTTTACTACAATACCTAAGGGATTTAAATCTATGGAAACCAACATGGATCCTATTTCGTGTTTACCTGATATTTTTATTGAACTTTCCTCAATTTTCCCATCTACTAATAATATATTAAAAGAATCATTGTATGTTAAAAGGAAAAATACATCTGCATTTTTATCGGGATTTTTAAATTCTATCCCCTTTCTAACCTCTTCAGTTTTAAATAAAGATATTTTAAGTTTAGAGTCAATAGCTAAAATTTTTTTATTATCCTCTATAATCGATGAAGGAGCTAAGGCAATATCTTTAAAAAAAGATACAGCAATACCATTTTCAAAAGGGATTAAAGAAGGAAGAAATTTTTTATTTATTTCTTCTATTTTAGTTTTTAAAGTTTTTTCTAAATCATCACTTCCGAAGGATAAAAGAGGGAAAAAAATGAAAATAGCTACTGAAAATAAAAGAAAAACTACATTTTTGCTATAGCTTTTATTTGTAAACATCTTTTAGTATTATGATCAATTTTAAATCTGTCGTCAAGTCTATAACCTACTATACATACTATATTACCTTCACTTTCAATTATTGGTATTAAATCTCTTTCGTCTCTTGGTATCTTTTCATCTACAAAAAAGTCCTGAAGTTTTTTCTTTTTTCCGAAACCAAAGGGATATAAATAATCACCCTCTTTCCTTGGTCTAATTATTAGGGGGAATTTTATTTTTTCAGCGTCAATATAAATTAAATTTTTACCGTTGCCGTAATCTTGTATTTCCCCTATTGAGAGTTCTTTAATATCAAGAGTCATTGAAATTTCTTTTATTGCTATCTCCTTGGGCATATCTATTTGATAGGTTGAAAGCTTTTGAGGAGGTTCTGATGTGATTATTATAGTTGAATAACCTTTTATAGCTCTTATTCCTTTTGGCAAATAAATTCTATCTCCTGGCTTGCCTTTTTTTATTAATCTAATTATCTCTTCTATATGATCAAATTCTATACCTTTTAAATCTTTAAAACTATCAATAGCAACCCTTAAAGCTCTTCTTAAGATTACGATATTAAGAACTTCCATTGGATTACAGAATAGTTCTACTTTTTGATCAGTCTTTCTGCTCATTAATCTCATTAATGCTTTAGTCACAGATACATTGATATAGTCATTTTCTTCTCGGATTATATCTGCGGTTTTTGATATTATTTTTGTTGCTTGAGGTGAGATTTTTTTAATAGCTGGCATTAGAATATGTCTTATTTTGTTTCGCATATATTTAGTATTTTCATTAGAAGAGTCAAGGACAAAATCTACTTTATTTTTCTTTAAAAATTCTTCTATTTCTGTTCGTTCAACCTCTATCAAAGGTCTTATTATCTTTTTTCTTACTGGTGGAATTCCGCTTAAACCTGAAGGTCCAGCTCCTCTTAGTAATCTCATTATTAAAGTTTCTGCTTGGTCATCTGAATTGTGACCTAAAGCAATTTTATCAGCTTTTATATTTATACTTATCTGATCAAAAGTTGCATATCTTAAAATTCTTGCTGCTTCTTGTAAATTAATTCTCTCTTTTATTGCAAATTCTTTAACGTTTATTGAATGGCTATAAAAAGTAATATTTAAATCATCACACAATTTTTTACAAAACTCTATTTCTTTTGGAACATCTTTCGGTCTTAATCCATGATCAATATAAACGGCAGATATTTTTAAATTATACTTAGATTTCAATTGATTTAATGTTAATAGAAGACACACGGAATCAGGACCACCAGATAATCCTACGAGAACGTGGTCACTGAAGGACAACATATTATATTTTTCTATAGTATCAAATACTTTATTAATAAATGGGCGCATTTGTAAATTTTACCAAAATTTGAACTAAATTGAATACTTTATCAAGATAGAGGGGTGGGAGAAGTTTCTCCCACCTATTTATTCATCATATCCAAGCATGGGTGAAAATATTTTTTTTGAGGCTCCGCATAGGGGACAAACCCACTCCTCTGGTAAATCTTCAAAGGGAATTCCAGGAGGAATTCTGCCTTTTTTATCTCCCTTTTTTGGATCGTATATATATCCACATCTACCACATACCCAAGGCTGCCCTTTTTTATCTTCTGACATAATATTTCTCCAAATTAAGCTTTCCAAAGGCCGTGTATATTACAATATTCTCTTGCTGTAACTTGATTAGCTTTTACGCAGAAGGTAGCTTCAGGTGACTGACCAGGATTTAAAAATTCTCTATAAACCTTCCCGTCAGCTATGATTTCAATCCATTCAATATAATGTTTTTCTTCCATTGGATGTGCGACACTTCCAACCTTTACTTTAAACCCTTCATCTACTTTTTCTATAACTGGAACATGTTTTTCTAAAGCTGCATCTACTGTATTTTCTGTAAAAAGCTTCATTGGTTGACCACAGCATACTAATTGACCTACTCCCTCATGCAAAACTTCTACAATATTTCCACATTTTTCACACTTATAAATTTGTAGTTTTTGAGTCATATAACACCTCCATATTTTTTAATAATTTTATTATATTGAAAAAGTTTTATTTAAATCAATGTTGACTTTTATTTATTATTATTTTATAATTTTTATAAAATAATTTTAGGAGGTGCTTATGGAAGGAAGAATGCCCTTATTGGGAGAAAAAATTGAAGACAGAAAGGTAAAAACTACTAATGGTATCATCAATTTCCCAGGAGATTATTCTGGCAAGTGGGTGGTTTTGTTTAGTCATCCTGCTGACTTTACTCCTGTATGCACAACTGAATTTGTAGCATTTCAAAAAAGAATCGAAGATTTTAAAGCCCTTAACTGTGAATTAATAGGTCTTTCCATCGATCAAGTATTTGCACACATTAAATGGGTTGAATGGATCAAGGAAAAGCTTGGAGTAGAGATCACTTTCCCAATAATTGCAGATGACATGGGAGAGGTAGCAAAATCCTTTGGAATGATAAGTCCAGCAAAAGGAACTAATACAATAAGAGCAGTATTCATTATTGATCCGAATGGAGTTCTGAGACTTATATTATATTATCCTCAAGAGATTGGCAGAAACATTGATGAAATTGTAAGAGCCGTTAAAGCATTACAGACATCAGATGTAAACAAAGTTGCAATTCCTGCTGGTTGGCCAAATAATGAACTATTGGGTGACAAGGTTATAGTTCCTCCTGCAGCAGATGTAAAAACAGCCCAGGAAAGACCAAAACAGTACGATTGTTATGATTGGTGGTTTTGCTATAAAAAACTATAAAAAATTTTTTACCGAGAAGCCTTCTCTTTTGTGAGGGGGCTTCTCACTTGTTATAATAACACTTAATGAAAGCCTGGATAATTTCAAAAATATTATATAAAATAACGAGTAATATTGACACACTGGAACTTGTGGAATTAGAAACTCCTAAATTGCTTAAGAGAGAAATCTTAATAAAAGTACATGCCTGTGGAGTTTGTCATACTGAGATTGATGAAATAGAGGGTAGGGCAACCCCTGCTTTTTTACCTATTATTCCAGGACATCAGATTGCTGGAGAGGTAATAGAGGTTGGCGAATTAGTAAAGAAATTCAAGATTGGAGATAGAGTAGGTACTGGATGGATTTATTCAGCATGTGGTAAATGTGAGTTTTGCTTAAAAGGACTTGAGAACTTATGTGAAAATTTCAAAGCTACAGGTAAAGATGTCAATGGTGGTTATGCAGAGTATTTTAAAATTCATGAAGACTTTGCATTCTCTCTGCCTGAAAATCTTAAATTTAAGGAGTGTGCTCCTCTTTTCTGTGCTGGAGCAATAGGTTATAGAGCTTTAAAATTATCAAAAATTAAAAATGGAGACAACATTGGACTTGTTGGATTTGGAGCTTCAGGTCATTTTGTTTTAAAGATAATTCAAAATCTCTTTCCAGATTCAAAGATTTTTGTCTTCTCAAGGACTGAAAGGGAGAGAGAATTTGCAATAGAACTTGGAGCTTACTGGGCTGGTGATTTTGGAGAAAAACCAACAAATAGATTAAATGCAGCTATTGATACAACTCCAGTTTGGAATCCACCCCTAACTGTACTGAAATATCTCAAACCAGGTGGGAGATTAATCATCAATGCAATAAGAAAAGAGGAATCAGACAAAGAGAGCCTTATGAAAATTGACTATAAAAATGATTTGTGGCAAGAAAAGGAAATTAAAACTGTAACAAACATAACGAGAAATGATATTTCGGAATTTTTAAGCATCGCATCAAAATATTCTATAAAGCCAGAAGTAGAGGAATATCATTTCAATGAGGCAAATAAAGCTATTATTGATATAAAAAGCAGAAAAATCAGGGGTGCTAAAGTTTTGTTATTTGACTAATTGATCTTTTGATTAGTATAATTTACTAATCCCTGGGGGAGGTCTTTAAAGACCTGAGAGTTCCTATTTTGGGAAGACCCCTTGAACCTGATCCGGATAATACCGGCGGAGGGAAAGGGAGAGAGACTGAAAGACATCAGCCTCTATCCTCAGGGATAGGGGCTTTTTATTTTAGGAGGAATTATGAAGGTCACAGTTAACGGTTCAAGCATGGATGTTAAGGCATCCACACTGATGGAGTTACTTCAGGAACTTGACATCAATCCACAAAGAGTTGTGGTTGAGGTAAATCTTGAAATAGTAAAGAGAGATAGATTTTCTGAATATAAAATAAAAGAAGGCGATTCAATAGAAATCGTCAATTTTGTGGGAGGAGGATAAGATGAATGATTCATTAATCATCAAAGGTATTGAGTTTAAATCAAGGCTATGGGTTGGAACAGGAAAATATAAGGACTTTGAAGAGACAGCAAAAGCTATTGAAGCTTCTGGAACAGATGTAGTGACCGTTGCAGTTAGAAGGGTTAATATTATAGACAGGACAAAGGAAAATCTTCTTGATTACATTGACCCCAAAAAGTATAAAATCTTACCTAACACTGCTGGTTGTTATACAGTGGAAGATGCCCTTCGATATGCAAGATTAGCAAGAGAGGCTGGCGTTTCAGATATGGTCAAACTTGAGGTTATTGGTGATGAAAAAACTCTTTTTCCAGACGTATGCGGTCTTCTCAAGGCAACTGAAATTTTGGCAAATGAAGGGTTTATTGTTTTTCCATACACGAATGATGATCCAATCACTGCAAAGAGACTTGTTGATGCAGGTGCTGCTGCAGTAATGCCTCTTGGAGCACCAATTGGTTCTGGGCTTGGAATTAGAAATCCTTATAACATAAAAATAATCCTTGAAACTGTAAATATACCTGTAATTGTTGATGCTGGAGTAGGCACTGCATCAGATGTATCAATTGCCATGGAACTTGGCTGTGATGCAGTTCTTGTAAACACAGCAATCGCTGGTGCAAAGGAACCCATAAAGATGGCAGAGGCGCTAAAACATGCTTGGATAGCAGGAAGACTTGCCTATAAAGCAGGAAGAATACCGAGGAAACTATATGCTACTGCAAGCTCACCAATAGATGGAATGCTTACATGAAGTATAAGCTTTATCTTATAGGTGATAGAAAGTTATTCCCCAATGAAGAATCTTTTTTGAATGCAGTTGAAGTTGCTTTATCTGCAGGGGTAAGGGCTTTTCAATTGAGAGAAAAAGACTTAACTGCAAGAGAATTATATAACCTTGCAAAAAAAGTAAGGGAAATAACGAGAAAAAATGATGCCTTGCTTTTTATAAATGATAGAATAGATATTGCTCTTGCAGTAGATGCAGACGGAGTCCATCTACCTCAAAGTGGATTTCCTGCTCACATAGTTAGGAAAGTATGGAATAATAAATTTATCATCGGGGTTTCTACTCACTCGGTTGAGGAGGCACGGGAAGCATCAGAATGGGCAGATTTCATTACTTTTAGCCCAATTTTTTATACTCCCTCTAAGGCAATATATGGAAAACCTCTTGGAGTTGAAAAATTAAAAGATATAAGAAATTCTATAAAATGCAAAGTTTTCGCCCTCGGAGGAATCAATCTTAACAATGTCCATGAAGTTATTCCCTATTGTGATGGAGTTGCAATTATAAGCGGAATTTTAGCTCAGAAAAACATCGAAGAAACAGTAAAAAAATTTAAACAAATTTTAGGAGATAGTCTATGACAAGAATCGAAATGGCAAAAAAGGGAATAATAACTGATGAGGTAAGACAAGTAGCTCAAGAGGAAGGAGTTTCTCCTGAAGAACTCTCAAAAAACATAGCTGAAGGAAAAGCTATTATAACAAAAAATATCCTGAGAAACATAAAACCTCTTGGAATAGGCAAGGGATTAGGAACAAAAATTAATGCAAATATCGGCACTTCAAGAGACAAAACTAATGTAGAAGAGGAACTCGAGAAACTCCAAATTGCAGTGAAATTTGGAGCCGACGCAGTAATGGACCTTTCAACGGGAGGTCCTCTTAAGGAGATGCGCAAAGCAATTATTAAAAACTCTCCAGTAAGCATTGGCACAGTACCAATTTACGAAGTTGCTGTAAGGGCACAGGAGATGTATGGAAGTTTCGTAAAAATGACTATAGATGATATTTTTGAAGTTATTGAAGATCATGCTAAGGAAGGAGTTGATTTTGTTACTGTTCACTGTGGTGTAACTATGAAAATAGTGGAAATGTTAAAGTCCAATGAAAGGGTTTTGCCAATAGTAAGCAGAGGTGGTTCAATCCTTGCGGATTGGATATGTTATCATGGTAAGGAAAATCCCCTCTATGAGTATTATGATAGACTTATTGAGATTGCTAAAAAGTATGACCTTACATTAAGTCTTGGAGATGGATTGAGACCTGGTTGTTTGCTTGATGCTACCGACAAATATCAACTAATTGAGCTCATAACAATTGGTAAACTTAAAGATATTGCTGTATCAGAAGGAGTTCAATGCATAATTGAAGGACCTGGCCATCTTCCTATTAATCATGTAGATACAAATATTAAGCTCCAAAAAAGCATATGTAAAGAAGCTCCCTTTTATGTTTTAGGTCCTCTTGTAACAGACTGTGCAATGGGTTATGACCACATTGCTGCAGCAATAGGTGGTGCTTTAGCTGGGATGTATGGCGCAGATTTTTTGTGTTATGTTACCCCTTCAGAACATATTAGGCTACCTGATAAAGAAGATGTGAAAGAGGGAGTTATTGCCTCTAAGATAGCAGCTCACGCAGCAGACCTTGCTAAGGGCTACATAAAAGCTTGGCAAAAAGACAAAGAAATGGCATTTGCCAGAAGAAACTTTGATTGGCAAAAACAGATACAACTTTCCTTCGACCCTGAAAAAGTTCGTTTAATGCGTTCGGATAGGCCTCCTCTTGAGGATGAGAGAGTTTGTAGCATGTGCGGAGAATTCTGCGCAATAAAGGTGTCAAGAAAAGCCATTGAAGAAGAGGATTTATAAGAGGTTGACAATACAGTAGTTTTATTGTTTATAATTTCTAAGGTTAGGCGCGTAGCTCAGTGGGAGAGCGCTTCCTTGA
>FQKF010290584.1_pt1 | contig 17015 bp, 10 predicted proteins | sample 1504521 | NCBI WGS metagenome assembly FQKF01 (sample SAMEA4475357, study PRJEB15587) | soil metagenome | biome: Soil; feature: Field | place: India | collected 2015-03-11 | depth 0 m
CGGAGAGAGAGGGATTCGAACCCCCGGACCCCGCAAAGGGTCAACAGTTTTCAAGACTGCCGCATTCGACCACTCTGCCATCTCTCCGCCGCAAAATTAACCTTTTTTCCCTTTTCGCAAACAAATTTTTAAGTAAATTTAATTCTTGATAACGGGTAATGCGCACTCTTTTTTCATTTTTAGTTGTTCTTTTCTTCATTTCATATATTCACTTGCGGGCACAGGCTATTTATTTCCACCACGCCGTTTATCGGCTACCCGATGCCAAACCTTTCATCGAAACCTATATGGCGGTGGACGGAAAATATTTTCCTTTAACCAAAACTGCCGATAATCAATATCAGGTAAAAGTTCCCTTCAGGGTATTACACAAAACCCATTTACAACCGGAAAAAATCATCAATCAATATCTTTTAAGCAGTCCTAAATTTTCCGACACTAATAATATTCCCGTTTTTCTGGATGTTCAGCGCTACCCATTGCCGGCCGGGGAACAAAAAATGGTCATCCAACTTATGGATGAAAAAAATCAAAAGGTATTAAATGAATACGCCATTCCTTTAACGTTGGAGGCCAGGCCCAAAACATTTGAAATATCCGACCTGGAATGGGTGGAAAAATTTACCAAAAGTAACAACACCTCTTCTCCTTTTTACAAATCCGGTTATGAAATCTATCCTTACCTGGTGAACTATTTACCGGAAAAAATCAACAATTTAAACTTTTATGTGGAAACCTACTGTTTTTCCATGACAACGCCATCTTTACTGGTGGAATATGCTTTGGTGGATGCCGATGATTATTCTCCCGTTAAAGGTTTTTTAAAAAAAATTCCCTGGAATAACCCGTCCATGCCCCTTCCCATACCCGGACGATTCGACATCAGTGCTTTACCCACAGGAAATTATTTTCTGCAAGTGAAAATTAAAAACATGAATGATTCAGTACTGAATAAGCGTGAGTTTTTCTTTCAACGAAAAAATTTCTTCCATAAGAAAGTTTCGTTTGAAGGAACTTCCGTCAGCATTGAAAAATACATTCGTCAAATCCGTAATTTCGATACGCTTTACATGCACATTGAATGCCTTTATCCCATATCATCCGAAATTGAAAAGGAAAGGCAATTTAATCATCTGAAAACAAAAGACACCGCCAACATGAAAAATTACTTGGTTCATTTTTGGACCAAACGCGCCAACGACACCATAAATCCCTATACGATCTGCAAGAATTACATGCGGCAGGTATATGAAGCCAATGCACTGTTTCGTTGCGGAAAACAAAAGGGATACAATACGGAACAAGGACGTGTTTATCTTCAATACGGAAAACCCAGTCAGGTGGCCGCCATGTATAATGAAGCCAACACCTATCCTTATGAAATCTGGCATTATTACCGCAGCTTCGACCAAACCGAACAGCGCTACGTTACCAACAGGCGCTTTGTTTTCGTCAACAACAATCTGGCTGATAACTGCTTCCGGCTGGTGCATTCCGACATGCGGGGCGAAATTAATAATGAACGTTGGCGTTACGACGTCATGAAACGCTTCAATAACGGCATCCAAAACGACAGCAACATTCCCGTTGAGTCCCAAAACAGTCAGATGAACGACCTTTTCTTAAATCCCCGCTGATTGATGAAAAAAGTACTTATTGCCATTCTGAACTGGAACGGGAAAAAGTTTTTGGAAAAATTTTTGCCTTCAGTCCAAGAATTCTCGCCGGAAGCCGACATACTTGTAATTGATAATCACAGCCATGACGGCAGCGTGGAATACCTTAAGCTTCATCACCCCAAAATTCGGGTTAAAACACTGGATAATAACTACGGATTCACCGGCGGATATAATAGAGGGCTTACGGGAGAACCTTATGAGTATATTATTTTTTTAAACAACGATGTGGAAGTTACGCCCGGATGGATTAAACCTATGCTTGCATTAATGACTGAAAATCCAAACATCGGGGCAGTTCAGCCCAAAATGCTGCAATTTTCAAACAGAAATTTTTTTGAATATTCCGGGGCTTGTGGCGGTCACCTGGATAAATTGGGCTACCCCTTTTGCAAGGGTAGAATTTTCAGCATAACGGAAGAAGATAAAAATCAATACAAGCTCGCACAAAAAGTTTTTTGGACTTGCGGAGCAGCCATGATGGTCAGGAGTGAAGTTTTTTTTAAGGCCGGCGGCTTTGATGAGCGTTTTTTTGCCCATATGGAGGAAATTGATTTGTGCTGGAGAATGCAACAAATGGGGTATGATGTATATATTTGTCCGGAATCCTTTGTTTATCATGTGGGAGGAGGTACATTGGCCTCGGAAACTATTCGCAAAAACTATCTAAACTTCCGGAACTCATTGTTTAATCTGATGAAGAATTATCCGGGTTTAAAAGTGGTTTATATTATTTTTCTGCGATTGATTTTAGACGGACTGGCTTCGTTTTATTTCCTGTTTAAAGGGAACATGAAAGTAATACCGGCAGTGTTATTTGCGCATTTTTCATTTTATATCAACCTGCCCTATTTAATACCTTATCGATTGAAAAGAAAACGTATCCTCTCCGGATATCGAAATGTAAGGCCCGATAAAAACTTTTCCATTGTTTATTGGCATTTTATCCGAAAAAAACAATTTTATTCCGAATTGCCCTGACGAAGAACGGCTACCGTAATTTCTTTCTTTCCTTTAGGTCCCGGAACAGCCAATACCTCAAATCCTAATGATTTTAAGTTTCTTTTGAACTGACCCTGTGCACAAAAGGTACTCAGAACGCACGGAAGGGCAGCCGTTTTTTTTACTTTATCCAACCAAACAGCCGTCCAGGCCTCGGCATGATGCCCGGGACCGAAAGCATCCCAAAAAAAAACATCCCGCTTGTCGTCCTGAACCTCATTCCATGTATCCCATATTTGTAAACTGAAGAATTTACTCTCGTATGGCCGTTTCTCTATACTATCCCAAATATGTATCCATTCGTCAATATTCATTAATCGCGAATGAAGGTGGATATAATCATAGACAATTTTACGAGGCAACAAAAACTTTTCCAGGGAAATATATTCAATCCGGCGTTTGTTCTGATTAGCATATTCAGCTGCCAAAAAAGCATTCATTCCTGTACCAAAACCGAATTCAAAAATCCGAATGGGGTTACTGATTCCAAAGTGATGAATATAATACTCCAAACCATGTTTCATATATACATGCCTGCTTTCCGTTAATGCGCCGTGAAGGGAATGAAAGTGGGAGCCGTATTGATGGTCATAAATAGTATAACTTCCGTCAGCCGTGGGAACAATGGAATATCGGTTAATCGTCTCCGAATTCATAAAACAATAGGGGCAATAAAATCAAATCGCAAAGAATGGCAAAAACCACACACAAACTCATCAGAAGCCCGAATACGGCCAAGCTGGTGAAAGAACTTAAAACCAAAGAGGCAAAGCCCAGAATCAGTATGAAAGAAGTTAAAATCATGGAATTGCCCACGGTTAAAAGGGTTAATCGAATGGATTCGGGTACGGAATGTTTTTTTAGGCGCAATTGGAAATACTTACTCACAAAATGAAATGTATCATCCACCACAATACCAATTGCCACCGAGAAAAGCATAGCCGTAGAGGCCTTCAAGGTTTGGCCAAGCAAAGGAAGCATGCCGAAAATGATTAGCAACGGAAGAATGTTGGGAACTATGAATATCAAAAACATTTTCCATTTTCTGTAATGGAACAATGAAAGTACAAATATTACGCCCAAGGAAAGTAAAAAGCTTTGAAAGGAACTCTCCACCAAAACCTCGTGATTCTTATCAATTAAATCGGCGCTGCCCGTAATTTTAATATCGTAGAACTTATCCACTCCGGTCTTGTTCATCCATTCCAGAAAGCGTTCGTTTTTGGTTTTTATTATGCTGCTTTGTTCATCCGGAAGTTTACCACTAAAACGGAAAATATTATACTTTTTATTAAAAACCACAGATGCATTCTTGCTTTCCATGACGGTTTTAATAGTATTTTTTTCAACAGCTATGTAATCCTTAAAAATGCCGAAATTGGAGGCCGAAAGTTTTTGGTTATTTAATTCTTCTGCTACGCTTACCGGACTAAGTAGCAATCCGGGTTTATAAACCTGATCAATTACATAATGAATCAGGAGTAAATCATTCATTATGGTATCGGTATAATTTAAGTTTTTAATCCTTTTCGGCTTAACCATAATTTCCAAAGGACGAATCCCGTAAAAATTCTTTTCAAAAAACATTAAATCTTTCTTAACCTCCAGTTTCTCGGATAGATCTTCCAGCAAAACATGGGATGTTTTGTTAAGCGTCGCCGGAATAAAGGAAATCAAGGTAATCGAAATAAAAAAGGCATATATTAATTTTTTATTTTTCAATATCCAATCATAAAATCCGACAGGCAAACTAAACAGTGGTCTTATGGAAATTCGATGAACGTAAATGCGAAATGTTTCTATCCACAAAGGCATAAAGCGAAATGTAAGTGCATAGGAAAGAGCTGAGAGGAGTGCGGCATACAAACCAAACGAGCGCAGCGGACCTATGGGAGTGATGATGAAAGAAATGAAACCGATGGACGTAGTTAGGGCTGCCATGCGGGAAGCATAACCGATGTCGTTGCGAACCCTTTTATCGATGGGCAATGTTCCCTGCTGTGCCGACAGGCGTATATGTGCGTTCAAATAATGAATGGCGTGTGCTCCGCCCAGAATAAACACCAAAGGCGGATACATTACGGAAAGAATATCAATTTTTTTTCCGGTAAGCGGAAATACAATAAAGAAACAAAGCATAATAAAAAAAAGATGAACCACCAGTAAACAAGAAATTTTTATACTTCGATAAATTAAATAAACACCGGCAAAAACCAAAACGACCGAAAGAATGACAAACATGGAAAATTCTTTTTGCAATTCATCCAAATAGGACTTTTGAATAATGGCCCTGCCGGTAAAATGCAAATTGTTTTTGGGAAAGTATTCATAAGATGCTCTACGAATGCGCTCAGCCAAAGAATCGGATTTTACTTTGCTTAAATTTTCATCGGTTTTAATAAACAAAACCAGCGATTTAAAATCTGCCGAAACCAGCTGATTGAAAACCGAATAATTACTTTTAAAGCGCCGGGCTTCCGCTTCGGGAACAATACTGTCGGACCAACGAATTAACGGAATCGCATAAGGTATTAATCCGTCGGTGTTCCATTTTTTAACGGATAAAACTGAAAGAATATTTTTTACGTGCTCGATTTTTTTTAACTTTTTCGTCAATTCACTCGTTTTTTTCAAAAATTCCCTGTCGAAAATACTACCCTCGCTTTCGATTCCCACCAGTATAAAATCATTTTCTACCTCAAAATTTTTTGTAAAATTCTCATATTCGTCCAGTAGATTTTTTCCTTCGGGATAAAAATTTTCAAAGCGATAATCAAATTTTAATTGAGGTACCCAAAAAAAGGAAGAAAGAAAAAGCAATAAAATAAAAATCAAATTCCCTTTTGATTTTTTCGAAACATTCATCCGGGGTGCAAACTTACTATTCGTTCATCACATAATAACAGGACAAGGAAGAAATATGTTTTTTTAAAGCACCAGGAAATGGTTAACTTTGCCGATAATAATTTATTTGTATGTCAGCAGGATTTTTTAAAGTGCCTCAACCGGTTAATGAACCGGTACGCAGTTATGCGCCGGGCACAGCCGACCGTGAATTACTCCGCAAGGCCATTTCGGATTTACGTTCAAAAGAAATTGAAATCCCTATGTACATCGGAGGTAAAGAAGTTTACAGCGGGAATAAAGTCCGCATTGCCCCTCCGCACGACCATAAGCACACCTTGGGCTATTTTCATAAGAGCGATGCCAAACACGTGGAACAGGCCATTGAAGCCGCATTGGCTGCCAAAGAAAAATGGGAAAACCTTTCGTGGGAACACCGGGCATCCGTTTTCCTGAAAGCCGCCGACCTGATTGCAGGCCCCTACCGTTATAAACTAAACGCTGCCACCATGCTGGGGCAGAGCAAAAGCGTATTTCAGGCCGAAATAGACAGTGCATGCGAAATCATCGATTTTCTTCGCTTTAATGTTTATTTCATGAGCGAAATCTATTCCGAACAACCCATCAGTGCACCGGGAATGTGGAACCGTCAGGAATGGCGACCTTTGGAAGGTTTTATTTACGCCCTTACACCCTTCAATTTTACGGCCATTGCCGGCAACCTGCCCACCAGTTGTGCCATGATGGGAAATGTGGTGGTTTGGAAGCCCAGCAATGCCCAGGTTTACAGCGCAAACGTGCTGATGGAAATTTTTCGCGAAGCCGGACTGCCCGACGGTGTGATTAATTTGATTTATCCTTCCGGCCCCGTGGCTGCCGAAGTTATTTTCAAACACCCCGAATTTGCCGGGATTCACTTCACGGGTAGCACCTCGGTCTTTCAGGATATTTGGAAAAACATCGGTAATAACATTCATCTTTATAAATCTTATCCCAGAATTGTAGGTGAAACCGGAGGCAAGGATTTTATTTTGGCGCATCCCTCGGCCGATATGAAAGCCGTTTCGGTGGCCATCAGCCGTGGAGCATTTGAATATCAGGGACAAAAATGTTCGGCCGCATCCCGCGCTTACATCCCCGAAAGCATGTGGGACGCCCTGAACAAAGACCTGAAAACCGACCTCGACTCCATGAAAATGGGCGGAACGGAAGATTTTTCGAATTTCATTAATGCCGTCATTGACGAAGCCAGCTTCGACAAACTGGCCTCATATATTGATGCGGCTAAAAACGCCAAAGATGCGGAAATCGTCTATGGAGGATATTATGACAAAAGTGTGGGGTATTTTATACAGCCCACCATTATACGCACTCTAAATCCCTACTATCGCACCATGTGTGAAGAGTTGTTTGGTCCGGTTCTGACGGTTTATGTTTATAAGGACAACGAATTTGAAGAAATGCTGGACGTGGTAGACAAAACGGGCGTTTATGCTTTGACCGGATCTATCCTGGCCCACGACCGTTATGCCATAGAACGTGCCACCCGCAAATTGCGCCATGCGGCCGGTAATTTTTACATCAACGACAAACCCACCGGTGCTGTGGTTGGTCAGCAACCTTTCGGCGGGTCGCGTGCCAGCGGTACCAACGATAAAGCCGGTTCAAAAATCAACTTACTGCGTTGGGTTAGCCCACGTGTCATCAAAGAAACATTCGTTCCGCCAACCGATTACCGCTATCCCTTCCTGAACAAGGATTAATTATTGCTTCGATCTGTTGATAATTTTAACGGGCTTTTCATAAAATAAGAAAGGGGCATTCCTTTTCTTTACGAAATTTGTAATGATGGAAAATTCAGCCGTTTTGGAATCATTAAACGATGCCCAACGGGAAGCCGTATTGGCCACCGATGGCCCCGTGATGGTTTTGGCCGGTGCCGGTTCCGGAAAAACGCGTGTATTAACCCATCGCATTGCCTGGCTGATTCAAAACGGCATTTTTGCAGGTAATGTCCTTTCACTTACGTTCACCAATAAGGCCGCCCGCGAAATGAAAGAACGCATTGCTGATTTGGTGGGCGATGCTCGTTCAAAGGATATTTGGATGGGGACTTTCCACAGCGTGTTTGCCAAGATTCTCCGCATCGAAGCCGAACGGCTGGGGTATCCTTCTCATTTTACCATTTACGACACCGATGATTCCCTGAGCGTCATTAAAGAGATTATCAAACAAAAAAATCTCAGCGATAAAGAATATAAACCCTCTTTAATTCTGAACCGAATATCAGACGCCAAAAACAAACTCATCAGCGCTGAGCAATACCTGAACACCCCCGAATATTACGAAGACGACGTTAAATCCAGAAAACCCCTGCTTGGGGAAATTTATCTGGAATATCAAAAGCGGAATTTCCGCTCGTCGGCCATGGATTTCGACGATCTGCTTTTTAACACCAATATTCTTCTTCGCGATAATCCGGATTTACTACTGAAATACCAAAATAAATTCCGCTACATTCTGGTGGATGAATACCAGGACACGAATTTTTCTCAATACGTCATTATTCGCCAGCTGGCTGCCCGACACCTGAACATCTGCGTAGTGGGCGATGATGCCCAAAGTATATATGCTTTCCGCGGAGCCAACATCAAAAACATACTACACTTCCAAAAAGATTATCCTGAAGCCAGGATTTTTAAGCTGGAAGAGAATTACCGGAGTACGCGCATCATCGTGGAAGCATCGAATAAAATTATTTCTTACAATAAATATCAACTGCCCAAAAAAGTTTATACGAACAATGAAATCGGCAAACCTTTTACCGTCTTTGTTGCACAAACCGATAACGAAGAAGGACAAAAGATTGCCAACCGCATTCACTACCTGCATTTTTCGGAGAGAGTAAATTACGGAGACGTGGCTGTTTTATACAGGACCAACGCCCAATCCAGGCCGATAGAGGAAGCCCTCAGGCGATTGAACATTCCTTATATTATTTACGGCGGTACCGGATTCTACCAACGGAAAGAAATAAAAGACGCTCTGGCTTATTTCCGGTTAGTCATAAATCCCAATGATGACGAAAGCTTCAAGCGTGTGGTGAACTATCCGGCCAGGGGCATAGGCCAAACCACCCTCGATAAACTGCTGTTGGCCTCGTCGGAATATAATCAATCCATGTTTTTTGTGGCCAAACATGCCAAAGAACTTAACCTGAATATCCAGTCGTCCACCTTGCAAAAGCTGGAGGAATTCGTGAACATGATTCTTTCTTTTCAGGTACAACTGCATGCCAACGATGCATACACTTTAGGCAATACTATTATATCTCGCAGCGGACTGTATAAAGAACTCCACGAAGACAAAACGCCCGAAGGTGTGAACCGCTTTGATAACCTGATGGAACTTCTGAACGGATTGAAAGAATTCAGCGTAAAAGAACGCAATGCCGATGAAGCGGAAGTGTTTGGTGAGAGGGGTGAAGCTCTTAGCGTGAGAACGTTGGATGAATTCATGAGCGAAATAACCCTGATGACGAATGCCGATTTGAGCGAAAATGATGATATCGACAAAAAAGTAAAACTCATGACCATACATTCCGCCAAGGGACTGGAATTTGATTATGTCTTTGTAGCCGGCATGGAAGAAAATCTGTTCCCCGGGCAATTAAGCATAGGTTCACGCGAAGATTTGGAAGAAGAACGTCGGCTCTTTTATGTGGCAGTAACCCGGGCTAAAAAAGAATGTTGCCTGAGTTATGCCAACAGCCGCTTTAAGCGAGGTGAACTTTTTTATTGCGAACCCAGCCGTTTTCTTGAAGAACTTGGTGATGATTTTCTGATTTACGATAACATTACGCTTTCAAAAAAAATAAACACCAAAGGCTTATCTGAATTCAGGAGCAGTTTATACACACAAGGAAAAAAAGATTATGAATTCAAAAGCATCGGAAAATTGACCAAGCCGGGGCAAGGTTTTATTCAGAAAAAAAATTCAAATATTGATCTTGATTTCAACAAAAACCTGAAAGCCGGCGACACGGTTTTTCATGAAAAATTCGGTGTTGGCAAAGTGCTTGAAATCAGCGGTTCATGGCCCGAAAGCCGCGCGGTGATTCAATTCAACACTTCCGGAAACAAACATTTAATGCTGAAATTTGCATGTTTGCAAAGAATGGAATAAAATCAACCAATTTTATAAAAAAACATTCTTTTTTTAAAGTCCCGAACCGGGTGGCTTAATTATTTTCTAACCATAATTTAACACGGTCTTTAAAATGCGGTTAAGAACCTCGTCTACTTTTGCATTGCCATGGTTTTCAGAAATATTTTAATTTTTATACCTTTCATTTCTTTGGTTAATTTTTCGGGTAGTCAAACCATTGTCATGGATCGTGGTCCTTACCTCAATTTGGCCACTCCTAACAGCATCGTCATAAAATGGAGGACTACAACAAACTGCGACTCTAAGGTTTTTTACGGCCCTATCCCCTCGTCTTTGAATAATGTAGTACATGATCCTTTGCCGGTTAAAGATCATGAAGTGGTGATTACCGGACTCCAACCTTACACCAAATACTATTATGCCATAGCATCCAATAATCAAACCCTGACCGTGCCCTCTTTTTCCATGTATTTTTACACAATGCCTCCGTATGGCTCCAACGGAAACTATAAATTCTGGGTTGTGGGGGATGCCGGCACGGGCAGCGTGAATCAAACGCGTGTAAAAAACGGTTTTCTTAAGCATACTAACCACCAACACATTGACGGATGGATTTGGCTGGGTGATAATGCTTACGACGGAGGTTTTGACAGTGAATATCAATCCAATGTTTTCCAGCATAACCTATATGGCGATGTTATGCGGAGAATAGTGGTATGGCCTGCACCGGGTAACCATGATTATAATCACAATCTTCCTTTCTCTCCCTCGCCCGCCTATTTCAATATATTCACTCTGCCCACTTTAGGTCAGGCCGGAGGTTTACCATCGGGCACCGAGGCCTATTATTCCTACAATTACGGAAATATACACTTCATTTCATTGGATTCTTATGATCAGGGACGAGGTCCGGGGGACCCTATGGCTCAATGGCTTCAGAATGATCTGGCTGCCAATACACAACCATGGGTAATAGCATACTGGCACCATCCGCCATATACCAAAGGCAGTCACAATTCCGATAACAGCAACTTCCTGGACGGCGAACTGGTGGATATGCGTCAGAATATTCTTCCCATTCTGGAAAACCATGGTGTGGATTTGGTCCTTTGCGGACATAGCCATTGCTATGAACGTTCAAAGCTTATCGACGGCCATTACGGGTACTCAAATTCGCTTCAACCTTCCATGATTAAAAATCCAACCGGCGGAAATTACCCGCAAAATTGCCCCTATCAAAAACATACCATTCCCAACAAAGCACATAAAGGAGCCGTTTATGCCGTGGTTGGTTGCTCGGGCAAACTCAGCGGAACTTCCAGCGGATGGCCCCACCCGGTGATGCACTATGCCACCAATACCATTTTCGGTTCCATGCTGATTGAAGTAAACAAAAATCGTTTGGATGCCAAATTCATTGACTCCACGGGCGCCATTGTTGACCGATTCACCATCGTAAAAAATGCAGGCGGTAAAAGCACATATTCCATATGCCCGGGGCAAACCCTCACCCTCACGCCCAGTTGGGCCGAGTCGGTGAATTGGTTTCCGGCCGGAGTTAATCAGCCGTCCCTGGTTGTATCTCCTCCGTTACCCACCTTTTATTATGCCTACGATAATCTGGGGTGCATAAAAGATACCTTTGTGGTTAACTTCCTCCCACCCGCTCAGTGTACCACTACGGCTCTGAATGACCCTGAAATTAAAGGACGATTTTATGTATATCCTACTCCCATTCAAAGTCGGCAATTCTTCATCGAATATCTTCCGGAATTTGAAATAAAAAACTTACAAATAACCAATATACTCGGGAAAACCTTACCCTTTATCCTAAGAAAAGAAACGGAAAATAAATTAATGGTGGAATTTCCAAATGGGGTGAGCAACGGAATATATAATGTGATCATTCTGTTCTCCGACGGAAAAAAATCCTCATCAAAAGTAATCGTCCAAAATTAAACAATATGAAAAAAAAATCTACATTTTTCCTATTTGCACTTCTCTTTAATGCTTTTAATTTAAAAATTAATGCTCAATGCACCGTCACTTCCGTCCCCGGTGATGTGGTTATCAGCTCCAATATGTTTCTTTCGGGAACTTATTCGGTAGGGGGAAATTTTATCGTTCCTTCAGGCGTGAACGTGGTGGTGGCTTCATACAGCAACGGTCTGTGCGGTAAGCTTGAGGTATTTGCCAAAAAAATAGTCATTAACGGCAACATTATTGCTGATAATGGTGGAAACACCGGGGGTACAGGCGGTGTGGGCGGCAGCAGTGTTACAAGCACAACCGGTGATGTCGTGGCTCTTAACGGATGTAATAATAAAGATAACAGCGGACATATTACCGTTCATGGAGGAAAAGGGGGAGCCGCCGGTAACGGGCCCGGAGGAGGACAAGGCGGTTCTGACGGACAAACCGGTTCCGGCCCAAAGCAACAATGTCAAAACAACAATGATGAATTTGGCATGATAGGTTCCGGAGGAGGAGCCGGCGGCGGAGGCGGAGGCGCTTACGGAGGTAACGGAGGAAAAGGGGCTAACGGCGGTAATGGCACCAATACCTATACGGCCAACGGTGTAAATGTATCTCCGGCTTATGCCATTGTGGGCGGTTCCGGCGGAGCCGGTGGAAATGGCGGAAGCGCTTTCGGTACGGTTGCGGGTAATGATATTTCACTTGGTTCCGGCGGAGCCGGAGGCGGAGGCGGAGGACGTTCATTCAGCACGGGCGGAAACGGTAACCGTGGAGGACATGGAGGCGGATTGGTAAAATTAGTTGCTCAGGATACGCTTATCGTTAACGGTAACATCAGTGTGAACGGTGAAAACGGTTTAAACGGCGGAGGCGGAGGTAACGGCGGCGTATCTCCTAAATGTTGTTCAGACGGTTGTGACGATTGCGGAGAAGCCACACTTTCCTGTGGCTCCGGAGGAGGTTCCGGAGGCGGGGGCGGTTCCGGAGGCGGAATCCTTCTTCAGGCAGGTCTTTCAGCTACGATTACCGGTAACTTATCTGCACGCGGTGGTAATGGCGGATTTGGCGGCAGTAAAGGAAACGGAACTACATGTAATTATAGCGCCACTTTCTGCGGTTCTCAAAATATTACCAGCGGTAATGGTCAGGACGGTGGACAAGGCGGTGGAGGAAGCGGAGGAAGAATTAAAATTTTTGTTCCTTCCTGTAATCCGACTTTCATAAATCCAACGTATGATGTACAAGGAGGTATCGGTTCAAATCCCGGTCAACCCGGATCCTTTACGGTAGTTTGTTCGGTAACCGGTATTCAACAAACTCCGGAATATCACAAATTCACGGTTTTCCCCAATCCTGCTAAAAATGAAATAAAATTAAAATTTGTTTTTCCTCACACTTTAAAAAATCAGAACTCCATACTACATATTAGTGACATCAACGGTAAATCCATCATGGAGATAAATAATCCTTTTTCCGAAAGTGATGAATTTGGAATTGATATTTCTTCATTGCCTACTGGCATTTATTTCTTAGGACTTCAAACTGAAGACGGAAAATCAACAAATAAATTTATCAAACAATGAGAACTTTTATAGCATTTTTCATCCTTTCCTTTTCCTTATTAAGCCAATCAAAAAGAGAAACACAAATTCAGACGTGCATAGCACCTTTTTATCATGGCGTTGCTTCCGGTGATCCATTGCATGACCGCGTTATCATTTGGACCCGCATCACTCCGCCTGCTTCGCTAATAGCACAGCCTCATCTGGTGAGCTGGCGTGTGGCCACGGATACGGGTATGGTAAATATAGTGAAATCCGGCATTGCCGTTACTGACTCCAGCATGGACTTTACCGTTAAAGTGGATGTTACCGGTTTGCTGCCTAACAAATTTTACTTTTATGAATTTGAATACAACAATAAATTTTCACCGCGAGGCAGAACTAAAACAGCACCGCTTAATCTTCAAGACAGCTTAAGATTTGCCGTGGTTTCATGTGCAAATTATGAAGCCGGCTGGTTTAATGTTTATGCCGGTTTACTTGCCCGGGAAGATTTCGATGCTGTTATTTCATTGGGTGATTATATATATGAATACAATACGGGAGGGTATGCATACAATAATAACGTAAATCGCTCGTGGTCTCCGGCCAATGAAATAGTTTCCATAGCCGATTATCGTATGCGTTACGCTACATACAGAACTGACGTGGATCTGCAACGACTGCATCAACAATTTCCATTTATTGTGGTATATGATGACCATGAGTTTACCAATGATGCCTGGATGAACGGTGCACAAAATCATCAGTCGAATGAAGGTCCGTGGTCAGCAAGAAAACAAGTGGCTCAAAAAGCTTTTTTTGAATGGATGCCCATTCGTCAAACCGGAACGTCCAATCCCTATCAGATTTATCGAAGAATATCATTCGGCCCGCTGTTGGAATTCTTTATGTTAGACACCCGCATTGAAGGTCGGGAACAACAAGCCGGCACATCGGGGGCAACGGTTACCAATCCGAACAGACAACTCCTGGGTGTTCAACAATTTAACTGGTTAACCGGCGGGCTTTCCAATTCTACATCACAATGGAAAGTATTAGGACAACAAGTAATGATGGCTCCTTTAACGGTTTTTGGAAGCGCCGTAAACGGTGATCAATGGGACGGATACCCGGCTCAAAGAACTAACCTTTACAACTATATTTTAAATAACAATATTTATGGTGTGGTTGTTATCACGGGTGATATTCATTCTTCCTGGGCTAACGACCTCCCTACGTCCACCTACAACAGTTCAAACGGAGCGGGTTCGGCCGGTGTGGAATTCGTAACACCCAGCGTAACTTCACCGGGCTTATCCCTGCCACTGGGGGAATCGGCTATAATGGCTGCCAACGGACACATCAAATTCTGTGATCTGAACGACCATGGGTATTTTATTTTAGATATTAATCAAAACAGGGCCCAAGCCGATTGGTATTTTGTTCCCACTATCGACAATCAAACATCTAATTTTACATATCAGAAATCCTTTTATGTAAACAATCTTCAACGTCACTTAAAATCAACCAATTCGGCAGCTCTTCCCCGTGCTTCCGTTTTTTACACCAAAGCTCCTTTGTGCCCCAGAACAAATGTTACTACCGCACTATCTTCAAACCAAACCAATCTTATTCTATTTTCAGCTTATCCGAATCCGGTTAAGGATTATTTTCAAATACAAGTGGGTAATCCTAATCATTTAACCATCATCTATACTATTACTGACATTAACGGAAAAGTTTTCCATTATGAGAAGGAATCAAGCCAGGAAGTACTGTTAAAAAAATACTTTGATACCTCTGAATTAAATCCTGGGGTTTATTTCATGAACATTGAGGGAGGAAATGAAAAAACCACTTTTAAATTTATTAAAAATTAATAATCTTTTATTTTTTATCACACTATTATTTTTATCGTGGTCGTTTAAAATTAACTTATCTAACGAAGAGAAAGATCAACAAAATTATATCCATTTTATTCGTGATTATATTAATGAAGAATTATATAAGTCCATTCAACAAATAGATAGTATTCGGTTTTTATTAAAATTGAATACCGAAAAATCCAAACTCCTTTGGCATTATCAATTATCAAGAAATCATTTTAAAAATATTTCTTTTTTCCTGGATTATTTTTATCCGGTACCGGTTAAGTTATACGTAAACGGTCCGAATGTTCCAAAAGCGGAATTTGAATTCGGATATAAAACGCTTTACCCTCATGGATATCAGGTGATGGAAGAAATGCTTTATTCCGACAGTATGGATATTAAAGCATTCATACATGAACTGGAACTCACCAAACAAACCCTGCAATACTTTATTCAAAAAAATCCACAAAAAGTATTTGATAAAAATAACCTCATAGATATGTTTCGGTTTGAAATTATAAGAATCATGTCATTATATCTCAACGGATATGATTGTATTAAAACGGGGCTTTTTAAAGAAGAGATTCAAATACAACTTTTGTCGATGAAGAAAATTTCCGAAAAAATTTTTGCCGATAAAAAATTATTGGCTCTTTTTAATTCATCCATCCTCTATCTTTTTAAAAAAGAATCACAATTCAAACGTTTAATTTTTATTCGTCAATTTCTTTCTCCACTTTATGAATATTTATGGAAATATTATGATGATGACCAAAAAGAATATGAGTCGAAGTACGCTATTAATATCAGGAGAAAGCTATTTTACGACGACAAATTTTTTAATCTTAAATATTTTAATACGGTGTTGCACGATAGTGCTCGATGGAAAGACCAAGAAAATTTAGGAAAGTTATTGTTTTTCGACCCGATTTTATCCGGAAACGGAAAAAGGGCTTGTGCATCCTGTCATCAAACCCAAAACGGATTTACTACCCCCTCTGCTTTAAATTTAAACTTTAACCATAGCGGCTTTTTGAAAAGAAATACGCCATCCTTAATAAATGTGTTGTTTCAAAAAAATTTTTTTATAGACGGACGTGCTCTTCAACTGGAAGATCAGGCAAGTATGGTACTTTTAAGCGATATTGAAATGCATTCACATCCCGATACCATCGTGAACCGGCTTAGAAATAGTGTGGACTACAAAACACTTTTCAGAAAAGCATTTTATGGAACTGCCGATACGGCAATTACATACTATGGTGTTTTAAAAGCTTTGGCACAATTTCAACGTTCTTTGATTTATATCGATACTCCGTTTGATTTGTTTCTGAAAGGAAAAAATAATTTATCGGAGGATGAAATTGAAGGGTATGATATTTTTGCAGGAAAAGCCCTTTGCGGCTCTTGTCACTTTTTTCCTATATTTAACGGACTGGTTCCGCCTTTTTACTCCGATCATGAATATGAAGTTCTTGGAACACCTTCCCTAACAAATAAAATAGCTTTATCAGAAGATAGCGGAAGATATCGCGTAAGCAAAAATGAAATTCATCTTCATTCATACAAAACTCCGGGTATTAGAAATTGGCATTTAACATCGCCGTATATGCACAACGGTGTTTTTAAAACCATGGAAGAAGTGATTGATTTTTACAACAAAGGTGGCGGAAAGGGAATTGGAATTCAGATTAAAAATCAAACATTACCATTCGACGCGCTAAATCTCAGTAAAAAAGAAATTGAAAAATTAAATGCATTTCTTTCTACTTTAAATTCAAAAAGCTTTAATTTTGAAAGTCCTAAATCCTTACCCGAAATTAAAAATTTTGTAAAAAGAAAAATCGGTGGTGAATATTGAAATCATTTTACAAAAATTTTTTAATAATTTACTTTTACCATCTTTCACCCTTCTCTTTGTATTCTTCCGTATA
>FQKF010098203.1_pt1 | contig 17004 bp, 28 predicted proteins | sample 1504521 | NCBI WGS metagenome assembly FQKF01 (sample SAMEA4475357, study PRJEB15587) | soil metagenome | biome: Soil; feature: Field | place: India | collected 2015-03-11 | depth 0 m
GAATATAATTTTTCTGCTCATCCATTGAACCGACAGGGTATTTCTCGCGGCATATTAGTAGGAGGAAACTTATCAGTACTATATAGTTTAAGAGGTACACCATACGATATTGATACAAAAGATAAAATTTTATTTATAGAAGACATTGATGAATACCTTTATCACATCGATCGAATGATGATGAATCTAAAACTGGGTAATAAACTCAATGATATCCGAGGTTTAATTATTGGTCAGATGACAAATATGAAAGACAATAAGATTCCGTTTGGAAAATCGGCATATGAAATCATATCAGAAATAGTATCGGACTTAAATGTTCCTATAGCTTTTGGGTTCCCATCTGGTCATGATGATACTAATCTTCCTCTTATTTTTGGCAGAGAAGTATTTTTAGAAGTCGAAAACCAATGCCGCTTAAGGTTCCGCTCTTGTTAAATTTTACATAACAAAATAAATATAACCTTTGGGTATTTTAAAAAAAGAAGAATCAATAGCACGTTTTTCTATTTTCAAAACTGCTGTTCTCATTTTCTCTTCTCTAAGCAATGTCCTTTCTACGCTGAGCATTGGAAAAAAACCCTGGTTATTTGGAATAATACTAAAAAAATCCCAGCTTCGGTCGGTATAATTTAAAATCTTTACCATTTTTTCGAAAAAATCAAAATCGTATTGCGCTACCCAATAGGTAACTTCTGTGTTACGACTTTGATTTTTTACCCGCCATTGATAACACTTTACACCGTTTATTATCTTGTAATTATTTAATTTACGTATTACAAACTGACGATTATCAGGTATCGGCTCATTCAGTTTGCGAAGTTTTGTATACATTTTTTTAACCGGATCAATTACAAAAACATCTTCTTTGGCTATGTTAATAAGTAAAATACGCTGTAGTTCTTTCCGATTATTCTTTTCCTCAATCCTTATTCTATCTTTCGAGACGTAATAGGTATAATAAGTAGTATCATAAACCGATTGTCGAATCATAGTAATACTACCCTCAAAACCATTAGCAAATGCTAATTTTACTATTAACATCAACGTCACTACCAACCAACTTTTCATCATCTAACACTGTTAAATTTTTAAAAATTGATAAATATTTACCTGAAAATCTTTTCAGTGCAAATTTTAATCATTCTTACGAGCTTTTAAAGAAAATGTTATTATTTTTTGATAATCATCATAAAAATATTGATAAAAAGCATATATTTTTGGATAAAAAACTTTATCAATCAAGTAAATGAAAAAAAATAATTGAAAAAATTGTATAGTTTCTCACTATTGTATATATCTTATTAATTTATCTAACAATTAGAAATTCACATCAAAAATGAGCGAAATAAAAACAAAAGGCAAGTATGGTGAAGATATTGCTGTTGAATATTTACAAGAGAATGGATACAGAATTATAAGCCGTAACTGGCAATTTTTACATCGCGAAATAGATATTATTGCCGAGAAAAATAATCAAATTATATTTTTTGAAGTGAAAACAAGAAAACCAGGAACAATAATACAACCTTATGAAGCTGTTAACAGCAAAAAACAACGTTTGTTAGTTGATGCGGCCAATTTATACTTACAACGCAATCAAATCGACAAAGAAGCACGATTCGATATTATTAGTATTACAATGACTGAGAAAAATATAAAAATAGAACACATTGAAAATGCCTTTTACCCCAAAATAAAGAGGTTCTGAATTAAATATAATAGCTGGTTTCATTGTTTTTTGAATTACTTTTTACTACCTTTCGCACCTGAAAAATGCTGTTTCTAACGGCATTAAGGATATTAAAAGTTATCACTATCGGAAAATGACAAATCAAACTATTAAATATATTTATTTATGAAGATTCAATTTTTGGGAGCAGCCCGTGAAGTAACAGGTAGTAAGCATTTAATCACCACCGAAACTGGAAAAAAAATTTTACTCGATTGCGGTATGTTTCAAGGAAAAGGCCTTGAGACCGATGCCATGAATCGTGATTTAGGATTTGATCCTGCCAGTATTGATCATATTATTCTAACCCACGCACATATTGACCATTCAGGATTAATTCCATACCTGTATAAATTAGGTTTTCGGGGTAGTGTGATTTGTACCTCAGCTACTCGCGATTTATGTGCACTTATGTTAGCCGATTCGGCACATATACACGAACAAGATACCAAAACATTCAACAAAAAACGACAGCGAAAAGGATTGCCTCCTGTTCAACCTATTTATGACCAGGATGATGCACACGAAAGCATGCAACTATTTATAGGTGTACCCTATAATCGCAAATTTTATATCGACCCAAATATTAAAGTTCGTTTTACTAATACAGGTCATTTATTAGGAAGTGCTGTCGCTAACATCGAAATTACCGAAAATGGTGTTACCAAAAAAATAGCTTTTACAGGTGATATAGGCCGGCCTATTAATCGTATATTAAAACATCCTGTCCCATTTCCGCAGGCCGATTATGTAATTACCGAATCGACATATGGCGATAGGTTACATAAAAAGTGGGATGAATCCGATAACGAACTCCTTGAAGTGATTCGCTATACATGTGTTGAAAAAAAAGGTAAAGTAATAATCCCCTCGTTCAGTGTAGGACGTACACAAGAAATAGTATATTCTTTAAATAATTTTTTCAATGAAGGCAAACTACCAAAAGTCGATATTTACGTTGATAGTCCACTGGCAGTTAATGTAACAGATGTGTTTCGCTTACATACCGAATGCTTTAATAACGAAATATGGGACGTAATGCTCCACGACCCCGATCCTTTTGGATTTTCAAGCCTACATTATATTCGAAGTGCTGAGGACTCAAAAAAACTAAATGAACTCGAACGCCCCTGCGTTATTATTTCTGCCTCGGGCATGGCTGAAGCAGGCCGAATTAAACATCATTTAGCCAATAACATATCAAATCCAAAAAATACTGTACTTTTTGTTGGATATTGCGCACCATCTACTTTAGGAGCACGAATATTGCGAGGAGAAGAAAAAGTTTCAATTCATGGTGTTGAGTACGAAGTAAAAGCCGATATCCATAAAATTGAATCTTACAGTGGTCATGGCGATTATCAGGAAATGACAGAATTTTTAAAATGTCAGCAACCCAATCAGCTTAAAAAAATATTTCTTGTTCATGGCGAATATGAGGTACAAGAAAAATATAAAGCTTATCTCGAATCAAATGGCTTCAGTAACATAGAGATTCCTGATAAAAAGCAAAGTTATGAATTATAATTCAAAACATATCAGCCATTTGAAGAGATTTATAATAATTTAATTTTTCAATAAATCAAAAATGATTATCTTTACGTTAGTAATTAAAAAGTCTAACATTAAATCAAATTTATTATGAAAAAAGTTTTATTACCATTAGCAGCGCTGGCCTTAATAGTTCTATTTAACACAAATTGTGGAGGCCCTAAGAAGGTAGAAAAAGCAGCAGGCATGGAAGAAGTTGTATTACCTCTTTCAGGAAAAGAATATCAGTCTGATAAAGAATTTTATCGTGCCAAAGGATCCGGAAAAAGTCCTGATATCTCAACCGCTAAAAAAATAGCTTTAAACAATGCGAAAGCCGAAGTAGCTGGTTTGATAAACTCAACTATTAAAGCCGTAACCGATAATTATGTGAATCAACGTTCAATAGCTGATGCACAGGACTTCGAAAGCAAATTCGAAAGTTTAACCCGCGAAGTGGTTAATCAACAACTAACCGACGTAAAAATTATTGGTGAGAAACTTTACCAAAAAGATAAAACCTACGAATACTGGATTGCTATTGAAGTTTCGAAAAAAGCCATACTTGAAGGTATTAACAATAACATTTCAAAAAATCAAAAATTACAAATCGATTACGATAAAAAGAAATTTGAAGAAATTTACAACCAGGAAATGGAAAAAATGGCTAATCAATAAAAATTTAATAACATAAAACAAAAAATGCTGGCTTTTAACTTGCCAGCATTTTTTGTAATTATACTCTTTTTTGCACGAAATAATACACCTTTAATTTTGAGTATTTTAATAATTTTACTCAAAACCATAAAAAATAGTAATTATCATTTATTAATCAATAAAATCAAACATCTCATATGAACTAACTATTCTTTTATAAAAACTAAAACCCATGAACATAAATTTAAGTTCTGTATTATTTTTATTAATATTTGTCTTTAATCTTTCATGTCATCAAACGTCCAGAGATAGTGTTGGTTTATTATTACCCAATTTAACCAAAGCTCGTTATCCGATTGACCGCGATAGTTATGTAAAAAGGGCAGGTGAATTAGGATTACAAGTTTATGTTGAAGATGCCAATAACGACGATCATTTACAAATTGAACAGGCAAAAAAACTAATGGACAATGGCGTAAGTGCATTAGTAATAATTGCGGTAAACAAATATACAGCTGCTGTTATAGCTCGTGAGGCTCAGAAAAAGAAAATTAAAGTAATTGCTTACGAACGATTAATATTTAACTGCAAACTCGATTGTTATATAACTTTCGACCATTATAAGATTGGAAAACAGATGACTGAAAGCGTGTTAAAAGTTAAACAAACAGGTAACTTTGTTATCCTCTCGGGCGATAAATCGGATAATAATGCCATTAAATTATACCAGGGTGTTTCCGAAGTAATTGATCCGCTGGTAAGTAGCAAAAAAATAAATTTACTTTTCAATACTTTTATTGAAGAGTGGTCGGACGAGACAGCTTATATAACTATGCAAAAAATAATAAAATATTCAACCTCCCCCATTGATGCTATAATTTCAGCCAGCGATGGTATTGCTATGGGTGCTATCAAAGCCCTTAATGAACAAAATATGGCAGGTAATGTAATTGTTACAGGAATGAATGGTGAACTTTTGGCTTGCAAAAATATTATAGCTGGAAAACAATTTTTAACAATGTATAAACCTATTCATAAGCAAGGCACATTAGCTGCTGAAGTAACCTACAAACTCCTTAAAAACGAACCACTTGATTTCACTGCCCATACTGATAATGGATTAATGGAAGTGCCTACTGTTTTATTAGATGCCATTGAAGTTAATTTAAATAATTTAAAACAAACCATCATCGACGAAAAGGTATATACTGAGGAACAACTCAAATAATTTTCAAAAATTAAATTATATTAATTTTAATAGACAAGAAATATAAAAAGCGAAAGCCCGAAAAAATCCGGGCTCTGCTCTATAATTGCAATAGAATTCACAGTTATTATGAAATAACAAATAATAATTTTCTACTTTTTAACCACCTTCTTATACCCATAAATTGCTTGATCGCCAAGTTCTTCCTCAATTCTTAACAACTGATTATATTTTGCCATACGGTCGGAGCGGCTGAGCGAACCAGTTTTGATTTGCCCACTATTGGTTGCAACGGCTATGTCGGCAATGGTTGCATCTTCGGTTTCGCCCGATCGATGAGAAGTAACAGTTGTATAACCAGCTCTATGAGCCATTTCAATAGCATCGAGAGTTTCAGTAAGTGTACCAATTTGATTTACCTTAATAAGAATTGAGTTGGCACATCCCAGTTCAATTCCTTTTTTGAGGAATTCAACATTGGTTACAAATAAATCGTCGCCCACTAACTGGATTTTGCTGCCTAGCAGATCGGTTAAAATTTTCCAACCTTCCCAGTCATTTTCTGAACAACCATCTTCAATCGAATCAATTGGATACTTTTCTACAAGCGATTTAAGGTATTCGGCTTGTTGTTGAGAGTTACGTTTTACGCCTTTAGCGCCTTCGAATTTAGTGTAATCATAAATTCCATCTTTGAAAAACTCGCTAGAAGCGCAGTCGAGAGCAATCATAACATCTATACCTGGTTTGTAACCAGCTTTTTCAATAGCAGCAATTATGCTATCGAGAGCTTCTTCCGTACCTCCTGAGAAATTAGGGGCAAAACCTCCTTCATCGCCTACAGCAGTACTCAAACCTTTCGATTTGATAATTGCTTTCAAAGCATGAAATACTTCAGCACCCATTCGTAAACCTTCGCGGAACGAATTTGCTCCTACAGGTCGAATCATAAATTCCTGAAAAGCAATAGGAGCATCGGAATGCGAACCACCATTAATAATATTCATCATAGGTACTGGCAATACCTTTGCATTGGTGCCACCAATATATCGATATAAAGGAAGTCCAACGTATGCGGCAGCAGCTTTTGCAACTGCTAACGAAACACCCAAAATGGCATTAGCTCCCAATTTACTTTTTGTTTTAGTTCCGTCTAAGGCTAACATAACTTGATCAATACCTACCTGGTCGCGGGCGTCCATTCCAATAATTTCATTGGCAATGATTTCATTAACGTTATTTACTGCCTTTAATACACCTTTTCCAAGGTAGCGATTTTTATCGCCATCACGAAGTTCAATGGCTTCATTTTCTCCTGTACTTGCTCCAGATGGAACTGCAGCACGACCTATAGCTCCGCTGGCAAGTTGAACTTCTACTTCAACAGTAGGATTTCCACGTGAATCAAGAATTTCGCGTGCATGAACACTAACTATTTCACTCATAATCTTAATTTTATTTAGGTTTTACGTAAAAAAAGGGATAAAGCTTCTCCCCTCTATCCCTTCTACAATAATATTTATAGGCAATTCTATTAATTAATTTTCACTTTTTTTTGAATCACTTTCTCCCTGATGGGTATCGGAAATATTTTCTTCAGTTTTTTCAGCAGTTTCATTAACAACTGGAGCTGCTTCAGCTTTTTTACCACCACGTCCTCTTCGTGTTCTGGCTTTCTTTTCAGTTTTTTCTTTGAGCATGTTTTCGTTATAGTCGACCAGCTCAATCATTGCTAACTCTGCATTATCGCCAGGCCGATTTCCCAACTTTAAAATTCGTGTATACCCACCGGGACGATTAGCTACTTTCGAAGCAATTTCTCTAAACAATATGCTTACAGCTTCTTTATTTTTCAAATAACTAAAAACTACACGTCGATTATGGGTAGTATCTTCTTTTGTTCTTGTAATTAATGGCTCAACAAACTTACGTAATTCCTTGGCTTTGGCTACTGTAGTAGTAATACGTTTATGTTTAATTAGCGATGTAGCCAAATTAGCCAATAATGCCTTACGATGCGAACTGGTTCTGCCTAAATGATTTACAACTCTGTTATGTCTCATTTTCGTAAATTTATTCTTTATCTAATTTATATTTACTCACATCCATCCCGAATGTAAGACCCATACTTTCAAGTAATTCGTCGAGCTCTGTTAAAGATTTCTTACCAAAATTACGAAACTTCAACAGATCGTTTCTATTAAATTTTACCAAATCGCCTAATGTTTCAACTTCAGCAGCTTTTAAACAATTCAATGCACGTACTGATAAATCTAAATCAACCAGCTTGGTCTTAAGCAACTGACGCATATGCAATACTTCCTCGTCGAATTCTTCGGTTGTAGATTTTTCGTCGGCATCGAGCGTAATTTTTTCGTCCGAGAACAACATAAAATGATAAATCAAAATTTTTGCTGCTTCTTTCAACGCATCTTTTGGGTGAATTGAACCATCGGTAACAATTTCAATTACCAACTTTTCATAGTCAGTCTTTTGTTCAACTCGATAATTTTCGACAGAATATTTCACATTTTTAATTGGTGTAAAAATGGCATCAATAGGTATAACACCAATTTCGGCATTAACAGGTTTGTTCTCTTCGGAAGGAACATAACCCCTGCCCTTATTAATGGAAATTTCCATTTGTAATTTAACAGTAGGCTCAAGGTGACAGATAACATGTTCGGTGTTAAGTACCTTAAAGCCGGTTAAATACTTATTGAGCTCTCCTGCTTTGAATTCGCTTACGCCCGATATGCTAACAAAAATTTTTTCATGATCAACATCATCGACCACCTTTTTAAACCGAATTTGCTTAAGATTCAATACAATTTCGGTAACATCTTCAATTACACCTTTTATAGTCGAAAATTCGTGATCAACACCTTCGATTTTTATGGTAGTAATTGCATAACCTTCGAGCGAGGAAAGCAGTATTCGACGTAGTGCATTACCAATAGTTATACCATAACCTGGTTCTAATGGTCTAAATTCAAATAAACCATTAGTATCGGTAGCACTAATCATTATAACCTTATCAGGTTTCTGAAAAGCTAATATTGCCATATATTAATTATTTCGAATACAATTCAACAATGAGGTGCTCTTTAATATTTTCAGGTATTTCGCTACGTTCTGGCACGTTTAAGAACTTACCTGTATAGGTATCTTTGTTCCATTCAAGCCATGAATATTTATTATACCGAGCACTACGTAAAGCATCATTAATAACCTGTAACGACTTTGACTTTTCACGAACACCAATAACATCGCCCGGTTTAATATGATACGATGGAATATTAACCACTTCACCATTAACCGTAATATGACGATGCAATACAAGTTGACGTGCGCCATTACGAGTGTTAGCAAGGCTTAAGCGATATACCACATTATCGAGTCGGGATTCAAGTAATTGCAATAATACTTCACCTGTAACGCCTTTGCTTCGTTGGGCTTTGTCAAATAAATTGGCAAATTGCCTTTCTAAAAGACCATAGGTATATTTTACTTTCTGCTTTTCACGAAGTTGCAATCCGTATTCCGATAATTTTTTTCTTTTTCGGTTTAATCCATGTTGTCCTGGAGGATAGTTTTTCTTTTCCAGGGTTTTGTCGGGACCAAAAATTGGTTCACCGAATATTCTTGCTACTTTTGTCTTAGGTCCTGTATATCTAGCCATTTTTTTTAATTATAAATACAAAACTTATATTCTATTCACTACTTAAAAATAATTATACTCTTCTGCGACCTGGAGGACGGCATCCGTTGTGAGGTATTGGAGTAACATCGACTATTTCAGTAACTTCTATACCACAAGCAGCAATAGAACGGATAGCCGATTCACGACCAGCACCGGGTCCTTTGACAAATACTTTAACTTTTCTAAGTCCAGCATCGTAAGCTACTTTTGCACACGACTCAGCTGCAGTTTGAGCTGCATAAGGGGTATTCTTCTTTGAACCTCGAAAGCCCATTTTTCCAGCCGATGCCCACGATATTACCTGTCCTTCATTATTTGTCAGTGATATAATTATGTTGTTGAAAGACGAATGTATGTGTGCCTGACCTATAGCATCGACTTTAACAACTCGTTTTTTTGATGTTCCCGTCTTTTTTGCCATGTTAATTTTAGTTATTATCCTTTAGTTGCTTTCTTTTTATTTGCAATTGTTTTTCTTTTTCCTTTTCTTGTGCGAGCATTATTCTTAGTACGTTGACCTCTCACAGGTAAACCTAGTCTATGACGAATACCTCGATAGCACCCTATATCCATTAGTCGTTTAATGTTCATCTGTACCATCGAACGTAATTCGCCTTCTACTTTGAATTGCTCTGAAATAATTGAACGAATTTTAGACAACTGTTCATCATTCCAGTCTTTCACTTTAATATCTTCTGGAACTCCAGCCTGTTCTAATATTTTTTTTGCAGAACTACGACCTATTCCATAAATGTATGTTAGGCCAATGACCCCTCGTTTATTTTTTGGTAAATCTACTCCAGCTATACGTGCCATATATTTTTTTATTTTTAAGAGTGCAAAAATAATAATTTATCCCTGACGTTGTTTATACTTGGGATTTTTTTTGTTAATTACATATAATCTCCCTTTTCTTCTAACTATTTTACATTCGGGACTGCGTCTTTTAATTGATGGTTTGACTTTCATTGCTCGTATATTTTTTCACATTATTTATAACGAAACGATATTCTACCCTTTGTTAAATCATAGGGTGAAATTTCAACTCTAACTTTATCGCCTGGCAATAGTTTAATGTAATGCATTCGCATTTTTCCAGAAATATGGGCAGTAATAATATGCCCATTTTCAAGCTCTACCCGAAACATTGCGTTCGAGAGTGCTTCAATAATTGTACCATCTTGTTCTATTGCAGGTTGTTTGGCCATATATTTAATTTAAAACTCTTTTTCTCCTAATACTTGTTCAATATATGAAAAAGTCGATAAAATATCGGCTTTATACTTGTTTATAGCAACAGCAAGTTCAAAATGTGCCGATGGCTTGCCATCGCGTGTTTTAATGGTCCAGCCGTCTTTATCCATGTAAATATTTTTCGAACCCATATTAATCATAGGTTCTATGCAAATTACGAAACCTTTTTTCAACAATACACCTGTTCCTCGCCTGCCATAATTAGGCACTTCGGGTGGTTCATGTAATTTCTTACCTAAACCGTGTCCAATCATTTCGCGAACAACAGAGTATCCATTACTTTCGCAGTACTGTTGGATCGTAAAACCTATATCGCCTGTTCGTTTACCTTCAATTGCCTGTTCTATTCCAAGATAAAGGCTTTCTTTTGTAACTTTTAACAGTCGATATACTTCGGGTTTTATTTCTCCTACTGCAAAAGTATAGGCCGAATCACCATAAAAACCATTTAAAAGAACGCCACAATCGACTGAAACAATATCTCCTTCTTTTAAAATTCTTTTTCCAGGAATACCGTGAACTACTTCATCATTAACCGATGTACACAGCGTTTTTGGATATTGGTTGTATCCGAGAAACCCCGGAACACCACCATTGTCACGTATAAACTCCTCGGCACGCTTATCGAGTTCGTCGGTTGTAATACCCGGTTTTATCATTTTGGCTACTTCTGCTAAAGTAAGAGAAACTAACTCATTACTTTTCCGAAGTAGTTCTATTTCTTCATCATTTTTTACAGGAACCATTTACATTAATTTCACATTCCTTGACGTCCCTTAATACGTCCCGACTTCATTAATCCGTCGTAATGCCGCATTAATAAATGGCTTTCAATTTGCTGCAATGTATCAAGAACAACCCCAACCAGAATTAGTAAGCTTGTTCCTCCATAAAAATGAGCAAATCCACTGGTCATTCCTGCCTTCATAGCAAAAGCAGGTAGTATTGCAACAATGGCAAGAAATATTGCTCCCGGTAAAGTAATTCTTGACAAAATAGTGTCAATAAATTCAGCTGTTTTCTTACCAGGTTTTACGCCAGGAATAAAACCTCCATTTTTCTTCATATCTTCAGCCATTTGATTTGGATTAATAATAATGGCTGTGTAGAAATATGTGAACAATAATATAAGTGTTCCAAACACAAAATTATACCAGAATCCTGTATAGTTAGCAAATGCAGCAACAAAACTTGACATATTTTCACTACCAGTAAATCCGGCTATGGTGATAGGAATAAACATCAGAGCCTGAGCAAAAATAATAGGCATTACACCGGCGGCATTAACCTTTAAAGGAATATACTGACGAACACCTCCATATTGTTTATTTCCTATTATTCGTTTAGCATATTGAACTGGAATTTTTCGAGTAGCCTGAATCAACATAATGGTAGCGGCGAAAACTAGGAACAGTATAACTATTTCAACTAATAGTATTACCAAACCACCACCCTTCTGGTCTAAACGTGAAGCCAGTTCCTGCAGGAAGGCACTCGGCAGGCGAGCAATAATACCAATCATAATTAAGAGCGATATACCATTACCAATTCCATTATCAGTAATACGTTCGCCCAACCACATGACAAATATGGTACCTGCCGTCAGGAGAAATACTCCAGTAATATCAAACCATTTTCCTCCCAGAATTGCACCCTGGTATTGAACATGCAAATTAGTTAAATAAGCAGGTGCTTGTAATAGAAGAATAACAACAGTTAATAAACGTGTGTGCTGATTAATTTTCTTTCGTCCACTTTCACCCTCTTTTTGGAGTCGCTGATAATATGGAACAGCCATTCCAAGAAGCTGCATAACAATAGATGCCGAAATGTAAGGCATTACACCGAGAGCAAAAATAGAAGCATTTGAGAATGCACCACCTGAAAACATATCGAGCAACCCGAGCACCCCTTGAGATGTTTGTTCTTTTAATCCAGAGAGCATAAGAGGGTCAACTCCAGGTAATACGATGAACGATCCTAACCGATATATAAGAATGATCCCTAAAGTATAAAGAATGCGTGATCGAAGATCTTCTATCTTCCAGATGTTTTGTAATGTTTCGATAAATCGTTTCATTCGTTGGCTATTTTAACAACTGAACCATTTGCTGATACGATAGCAGCCTCGGCACTTTTTGAGAAAGCATGGGCTTTAACATCTAATTTAGTTTTGATCTCACCCTTTCCCAATATTTTCACCAGACTATTTTTGTGAATTAGTCCATTTTCATACAGCACTTCGGGTGTAATAGAAGTAATTCCTTTATCGGCCAATCGTTGTAATACTTCAAGGTTTATTGCCTTGTATTCAACCCGATTGGGGCTTGTAAAACCATATTTAGGTAATCGACGTTGCATAGGCATTTGTCCGCCTTCGAAACCTCTTTTGCGTGAATAACCCGATCGTGATTTAGCACCTTTGTGTCCTCTACCACTGGTACCTCCGTCGGTTGAACCTTGACCACGACCAAGTCTTTTATTTGTCTTAACTGAACCTTTTGCGGGTTTTAAGCTATGTAAGTTCATGTATTAATTATTTTATACTTTTTGAACACTTAAATTTCCTCAACTTGTACTAAATGTCTTACTTTATTAATCATTCCTTTATAAACAGGAGTATCATCAACTTCGACAGTTTTCATACGTTTGGTAAGTCCAAGTGCTTGTAAGGTGCCGAGTTGACGTTTGTTTACTCCATACTTGCTTCTTACTAAGGTTACTTTGAATTTACCCATATGTAAAAAAAATTATTTTATCCCTTAAATACTTTTTCAACAGAAATTCCACGAGTTGCAGCAATTTGGAAAGGATCACGAAGTTCCATTAAAGCTTTCATAGTTGCTTTTACCAGGTTGTGAGGGTTTGACGAACCCTTCGATTTTGCAAGCACATCGTGAATTCCCACACTTTCAAGTACAGCACGCATAGCACCACCTGCTTTAACTCCTGTACCACTTGAAGCAGGTTTAATAAAAACTTTTGCGCCACCATATTTAGCGTATTGTTCGTGTGGAATTGTTCCTTTATGAATAGGCACTTTTATAAGATTTTTCTTAGCATCTTCAATGCCTTTTGCAATAGCTGTGGTTACCTCGTTGGCCTTGCCAAGTCCAAAACCAACAATACCATTTTCATCACCAACCACAACAATGGCCGAGAAACTAAAGGCACGACCACCTTTTGTAACTTTTGTTACTCGTTGAATGCTTACTAAACGATCTTTTAGATCTAAATCGGTTGTTTTAATTTTACGAATGCTTTCAGCCATAACTTATTAAAATTTTAAGCCACCTTCACGAGCAGCGTCAGCTAACATTTTTACACGTCCATGATACAAATATCCGTTGCGATCAAACACAACTTCTTTTATGCCTTTTTGCATACAAATTTCTGCAATTTTTTTCCCTACCAATCGAGCCTGTTCCATCTTGTTGTTTTTGGCGACTTCTGCTATTTCCTTTTCTAGCGAACAGGCTGCAGCCAATGTATGACCTTTTAGATCGTCAATACATTGTACGTAAATTTGCTTATTGCTTCGAAAAACCGTCATTCGTGGTTTTTCAGCAGTTCCTTTTATTTTTTTTCTAATTCGATGTTTAATCCGAATTCTTCTTTCAATCTTTGTCAGAGACATATTTATTGTTTTTATTTTTTATTTACCAGCAGTTTTACCAGCTTTACGACGTACTTCTTCACCAACGAACCGAATACCCTTTCCTTTGTAAGGTTCAGGTTTACGTAATGAGCGAATCTTTGCAGCTACAATACCTAATAATTGTTTATCATGGCTTTTGAGCGTTATAATAGGATTCGCACGTTTTTCGGTACGGGTTTCTACCTTAATTTCTTTAGGTAATACAAATAATACTTCGTGTGAGAAACCTAAGCTCATTTCGAGGTTTTGTCCTTTTGCTTCGGCCCTGTATCCAACACCGACAAGCTCTTGCTCAATTGTAAAACCTTCTGATACACCTTTTACCATATTGGCAATGAGTGCACGATATAATCCATGCAATGAACGATGACGCTTTTGATCGGTTGGTCGAGTTACAACTATTTTATTATCAATCACTTCGACCTTAATATCAGGATCAACCTTTTGGTTAAGTTCTCCCAGAGGACCCTTAACTGTAACTAAATTAGTATTACTAATTGTTACATTCACACCTTTGGGAATCTCGATGGGCATTTTTCCTATACGTGACATTCTTCAGTTCCTCCTAATTAATAAACATAGCAAATAACTTCACCACCAATATTTTTTACCCTGGCTTCCTTATCGCTCATTATTCCTTGCGATGTGGAAAGAATAGCTATACCAAGGCCATTTAATACACGAGGCAAATTGGTGTGATCAACATATTTTCGTAATCCCGGTTTACTAACACGTTCAATATGTTTAATAGCCGGAGTGCGATCCTCAGGGTTATATTTTAATGCAATTTTGATTATTCCCTGTGGACCATTATCTTCGAACTTGTAGTTCAAAATATATCCTTTGTCAAATAATACTTTGGTAATTTCTTTTTTAATATTCGAAGCAGGGACTTCGACTATTCTATGTCTAGCTTTACTAGCATTTCTTATTCTAGTAAGAAAATCTGCAATTGGATCTGTCATTTTTCAATAATATTTTAAAATTACCAACTAGCTTTTTTAACTCCTGGAATTAATCCTTTCGATGCCATTTCACGGAACTGAATACGACTAATTCCAAAAAGGCGCATATATCCGCGTGGACGTCCTGTAATCATACAGCGATTGCGCACTCGAATCGGGTTTGAATTTTTAGGCAACAGCTGTAATCCTACATAGTCACCTTCAGCTTTTAATTTTGCTCTTTTTTCGGCATATTTAGCAGCGAGTTTTTTCCTTTTTACCTCGCGTGCTTTCATTGATTCTTTAGCCATATATTTATTTCTTTTTAGCAGTTTTAAATGGAATTCCAAATTCTCTTAAGAGGGCATAAGCTTCTTCATCGGTTTGTGCAGTGGTTACAAAGCTTATTTCCATACCCATTATCTTCGAGATTTTATCAATATCAATTTCTGGAAAAATAATTTGTTCTTTAATACCCAACGTATAATTTCCACGACCATCGAATTTTGCATTTACTCCTTTAAAATCGCGAATACGTGGTAAAGCTACATTAATTAACCTTTCTAAAAATTCATACATCCGATCATTACGCAGTGTAACCTTAACGCCAATAGGCATGTTTTTGCGCAGCTTAAAGTTTGAAATATCTTTCTTAGCAAAGGTTTGAATTGCTTTTTGACCAGTAATGGCAGTTAATTCATTGGCTGCTACCTCAATTAACTTTTTATCGGCTACAGCTGCACCAACACCTTGATTTATGCAAATTTTAACCAACCGTGGCACTTCCATGACACTTTTGTAATTAAACTCTTTCATGAGTGCCGGTACTATTTCATTTTTGTACTTTGTTTTTAAGTTGGGTACGTATTTCATTTTTTAAATAATTTTCTTCGATCTAAGTTTTAAATATTATTTTTCAATTTAGCACCAAATATTAGCCTATTATTTAATAATAGCCCCTGATTTTTTCGAATATCTTACCAATTTACCATTCTCATCGAGTTTACGTCCGATTCGAGTTGGTTTATCAGTATCGGGATCAATCAGTTGTAAATTAGAAATATGTATAGGTGCTTCTTTCTTAATTATACCACCCTGTGGATGCTTTGACGTAGGTTTAGTATGCTTCGAAACAATATTAATTCCTTCGACAATAGCTGTCATTTTGTCGCGATTCACTTCTAAGACACGACCGCGTTTACCTTTATCGTCGCCAGCATTGACGTAAACAATATCACCTTTTTTTATGTGCAATTTCTTTTGCATTTTCTATCAGTTTAAGATTTAAAGTACTTCAGGTGCCAGTGACACAATTTTCATATACTTATCACGTAGTTCACGAGCAACTGGTCCAAATATACGGGTGCCTCTAATTTCATCAGCATTATTAAGTAAAACTACCGCATTATCGTCGAAACGAATATAAGATCCATCGGGTCGACGAATTTCTTTTTTTGTGCGAACTACAACTGCTTTACTTACAGCACCTTTTTTAATATCGCCCGAAGGCAGTGCACTTTTAACAGTAACAACAACTTTATCGCCGACACGGGCATATCTGCGTCCCGTTCCTCCTAATACACGGATGCAAAGTACTTCTTTTGCACCACTATTGTCGGCTACCACCATTCGTGATTCTTGCTGTATCATAATTATTTAGCTTTCTCAATGATTTCAACTACTCTCCATCTTTTTAATTTCGATAATGGACGTGTTTCCATTATCCTAACCGTATCACCTATGCCACAAATTTTATTCTCATCGTGTGCATAGAATTTGGATGTCTTGTTAACGAACTTTCCATATATTGGATGCATCATTTTCCGTTTTACAGCCACGACAACGGTTTTTTGCATCTTATCACTTACAACGGTACCTATTCGTTCTTTTCTTAAATTTCTTTCCATTTTCAGGTATTATTTGGTAATATTGCTTAATTGCCTTTTACGTAATTCGGTTAACATACGTGCGATATCGCGACGTGTTTGCCGAATTTTCATTGGATTTTCAAGCGGATTTACTGCATGATTGATTCTTAACTTGGTAAGAACCATTTTTTCAGCTTCAATCCGTTCAATCAATTCTTTTGTAGAAAGTTCTTTAATTTCAGAAGTTTTCATATGTTTATATTACAATGTTTCTACATAATCACGACGTACTACAAACTTAGTTGTAACAGGTAATTTTTGAGCACCTAAACGAAGAGCTTCTTTAGCCACATCGTAGGGAACACCATCGACCTCAATAATTATACGCCCTGGAGTGATAGGATAAACAAAACCTTCGGGTGAACCTTTACCTTTACCCATACGCACTTCG
>FQKF010049904.1_pt1 | contig 16977 bp, 11 predicted proteins | sample 1504521 | NCBI WGS metagenome assembly FQKF01 (sample SAMEA4475357, study PRJEB15587) | soil metagenome | biome: Soil; feature: Field | place: India | collected 2015-03-11 | depth 0 m
AAAGTGTCGCACTTACTATTTGAAACTACAACTATCTTTGAATGATAATTTTTGTGTTAAAAATATTTTTATATTTTTTTATTTTAGTGAATTTATTAAAATCTCAAAGCAGGTATATAGATTCCATAAAACAAGTACTTACCAAAAATCCTCATGATACGATAAGAATTCTTTGTCTAAACAATATTGCCTGGGAATTATTATATGAAAATACCGACTCGGCTTTGGTAAATGCTTACAAGGCACTTGCCATATCAAAAAAAACAAATGATATCTATTACTTGAATAAAACATATCAACATTTGGGGACTATATATTTACAAAAATCAAAGCATGACAGTGCTGTTTATTACTTTAAATTAATTACTAACCATCCTCATTCCCAAAAATACAAAAGGCAATTAGCCGTTGCTTACATCGGATTGGGAAATGTATTCTATAACACAGGAGATTATAAAAAATCGTTGGGTTATTATTTTAATTCATTAAAAATAATTGAACAAATTAAAGATGAACATGCCATTGGACTAATTCATGGCAACATTGCAAACGTATATTATAACTTATCGGAATATGACAACGCCCTAAAATATTCAAAACGCTCACTCATCATATCGTCAAAACTGAATAATTTGTTCGGCATGGTTTCATCATATAATAACATCGGTAATATTTATATAAAGTTTGACAATAAAGATAAAGCCCTTGAAAACTACCTATCGGCGCTTAAAATAAACGAGAAATTAAAAAATAAAATTCTTTTTGCCGATATATATAATAATTTAGGACTGATTTACAAGGATTTTAACCAACTTGATATTGCGTTAAATTATTACTTAAAAAGCATCAAATATTATGAGGAAACCGATAATCCTTACGGCATCTCTAACACCTCGACTGCAATCGGAGATATTTATTTTATGAAAAAAAACAACAAGGAGGCATTGAAATATTTTTTAAAAAGTATCGATTTAAACAAAGAAAATGATTTTATTGAATTGCAAAAAAAGGCGTTGGAAAGAACCTCCAATGTTCATTTTGCCTCCGGAGATTACAAAAAAGCATATTTGTATTTGCTGGAAAGCATACGTTTAAATGATACCCTTTTTAGTGAACAAAACAGAAAAGCATCAAAAGAATTAATTGTTAAATACGAAACGGAAAAAAAAGAAAAGGAAATAGAATTGCAAAAAGAGAAAATTATCAATCAGGAAACAAAAATTAATCATCAAAAGAAAATGCAATATTTCTCTTTAGTAGGAATTATAATGTTACTGGTTATAAGCTTATTAGCCTATTGGGGCTACATACAAAAGAAAAATAATAATGAAATCACCGAAAGAAAAAATTACGAACTTCAACTATTAAATCTTGAAATTGAACAACAAAAATCAATAATTGAACACAAGCAAAATGAAACGCTTGAAAGCATCCGCTACGCCAAAAGAATTCAAACAGCCATTTTGCCTTCCGAATTAAAGTTTAAAAAACATCTACGGAATTATTTTATTTTATATTTGCCTAAAGATATTGTAGCGGGGGATTTTTATTGGCTGGAGCCACACGGCAACTATGTTTACGTTGCGGTTGCGGATTGTACGGGCCACGGAGTACCGGGTGCCATGGTCAGCGTAATTTGTTCAAACGCTTTGACCAAAGCCGTCCTGGAAGAAAAAATTACCGAAACCGACATTATTTTAAACAGAGTCAGGGAGATTGTCATTGATAAACTTACCGGTGAAGATAACATACGCGACGGAATGGACATTTGCCTTATTCGCTTAGAAAAAAACTCACAAAATATACAATTCAGCGGGGCCAACAGACCTCTTTATATTGTGTCCCCTGCGGATGAGCAAACTCTGGATATTTCTTTAAAAAAGTACAACGAATCCTCCGATGTCGGCAGCTCGGATATTTTTTGCCGCTCAACTGCCGCTGAACTCAAAGAATTTAAACCGGACAAACAACCCATAGGTCGTTATGAGGAAATGAAATCCTTTTCAAAACAAGATCTCGCTGTTCAAAAAAACAGCATGATTTATTTAACCACCGACGGGTATGCCGATCAATTCGGAGGTGAAAGAGGCAAAAAATTGGGAACAAGAACTTTTAAAGAACTCCTAAAAGATAATTCCTTCATCATCAATGCGGAAAATCAACACGAGCACCTCTTAAAGCACTTGTTGGCATGGAAAAATAAAGAAGAACAAATTGATGATATTACGCTTATTGGAATTAGAATTCTTTAATCAAAAAAATTTACTTATTATTTCCCTTTAAATATTACTGCTCATTGTTCAGTAAAAATAAATTTTAAATTATTAAAATACAAATAAACAAATTTTAAAGAAATTTTTTACTTACTGATGAATATTAATTAATCAATTAAAATGCATCCGAATTCACATAATTTAATTCGAAAAAAATCCGAGTTGAATTTTTTGGTAATTGAAAAATTTGCAATAACTTTAATGTTGCATATCAATAGTTATGAAACTTAAAAAACTTCCTCTCTTAATAATAACAATTTTGTTGTTTTCATGCTCCAGGCAAACCTTATTTCTTAAAAAGAGATATTCACACGGTTACAGATTGCTTGCCGGAAAAACCATATCAGAAAACAATAGATGTAAATCCGAAGAAAAAAAACATAATGATTACAGCTTAACTGAAATTAAAGCAAACACTTTCTCCGAATCTGCCCTTATCGCATCCGGCAGCGAGAAAGTAAATGAACGGATGCCCCTGCAATTATCCGGTAATAAACAAAGTTTAAATTATTCCCGCTATTCCTTTTCGAACAAAAACGCGCATTTTGTTAAATCAAAGTCCGATTTCCATTTTTCTACAAATTCCTTGAACAAAAAAAAGGTGGAAAAATCCTCTAATGTTTTTCACCAAAATAAAAATGATTCCGATACGGAATTAATTCTTTTGGTCATACTGTCGCTTTTCCCCATTTTATCACTTGTTGCCGTATATTTGAAAGACGGCAAAAAAGTTACCGTTAACTTTTGGATTACATTAATCCTTCATTTTTTTATTCTCTATTGGCTTTTCGCCCTTCTCAGGGTTCTGGATGTTATAAACCTTGCCTGATAAAATTCTCCAACCATTATTCCAAACGTTTTAAAATGCACAAATTTTCTATGTGCGGCGTTTGAGGAAACATATCATACGGCTGAATGAAAACCGGTTGATATTTTGAAGAGAGCATCTCTAAGTCACGGGCTTGTGTGGCCGGATTACAACTGATATAAATAATTTCTTTCGGTTCAGCATTCAGTAAAAAATCAATGGTTTTCTTTTCCATCCCTGCACGAGGCGGGTCACAAACAATCACATCCGGCTTGCTGCTTATTAAGAGATTTTTAGCTTGGATTACTTTTTTAACATCCCCGGAATGGAATTCAATATTTTTAACTTCGTTTAATTCTGCATTTAACCGGGCATAACGAACCGCTTCCTCCAAAATTTCTATCCCAATTACTTTTCTTGCTTTTTTTGAAAACAATATTCCGGCCAGTCCCACTCCGCAATACAAATCCCAAACCACACCATCGTTAACAAATTCCGACTTTTCCAGTGCCGTACTGAATATTTTTTCGGCCACCTCGGCATTCACCTGAAAGAAAGACATGGGGCCGTAATGAAATGTCAACCCGCACAATGATTCCTCCAAACACTCACTTCCCCGATGAAATATGGGAATTAAGTCATAAAGCGTATCATTCCCTTTCGTATTATGATATACCCAAAACGACTGAATGCAGGAAAATTTTTCAAGCAATTTATCGTATAGTTCTTTAACGGCCGCCTCTTCATATTCATACATCGACAAAATAACATGAAAATCGCCTTTACGATTGCTGCGAATAATTAATGAACGCGGCCCTCCTTTTTTTTGACGAATGTCGAAAAAAGAAATGTTTTTACTGACGAAAAAATCCCTGATAAAATTTCGCAAATCATTTGAAGGGTCCATCTGCAAAAAGCATTTCCGAATATCCAGCACTTTATCGAATTGCAAGGGTCTGTGAAAACCCAATGCGTTATGCCTATTCAATATTTGGTCAGACTCAATTTCTTCAGGTGTTAACCAACGTACCGAAGAAAAACTAAAGTCCATTTTATTCCTGTATTGAAAAACCTTTTCCGAAGGAATTATAGGATTAACCCGGGGAAATTCCATTTTTCCGATTCGCTTAAAAACTTCGGCCACACGCTTTTCTTTCCATGCTGACTGAGCACCATAATTCACATGCTGAAATTTACACCCTCCGCAATATTTAAAATGTTCACAAACTGGAGTTTCTCTGATCGATGAATGTTCTTGAAATCGAACTGGCTGAGCAAAATGATAATTTTTTTTGCTTCGAATAATTTTCGCTTCACATAAATCCCCCGGAACGGCATTTTCCACGAAAAACACTCCCCGGTCATTTTTCCCGATGCCATACCCCTCCTCGCTGAAATCAGTTATTTGAATAAAATGTGTTTCCGAAGTCTTCACCCGGCAAATTTCGTTAATTTCCATGAGCTTTAAAGCAAATGCTTTTCATACCTTTGCACGCATGCCCAGAATTGCGGTTCAGTTATCCTACGACGGCACCCATTACAACGGATGGCAAATACAGGATAATACACCTAATACCATCCAACAGATATTACAGGACAAAGCATCTATTTTGTTCGGCGCTCCTATCGAATTGGTGGGATGCGGCAGAACCGACACCGGCGTACACGCGGAAAATTTCGTGGCCCACTTTGATGTAGAAGATGCAGATAAAATTTTCCGACTTACGGACCCCGTTTATAAATGGAATGCCTTATTGCCCGACGATATTGTGATTCATCAAATTACCCCGACACACGCGAATTTTCACGCGCGCTTTGATGCCACGGAACGTATCTATCATTATCACCTTCACCAACGCCCCAATCCGTTTATTCATCGTTTTAGTTACTATCAATACGGCAACATGGATTTCGAAAAAATGAACCTTGCTGCCATGCTTTTGTTGAAATACAAAGATTTTACCAGTTTTTCCAAACTTCACACAGACAATGAACATAATTTATGTGATATCTTTTTTGCCCGTTGGATTCCAATGGGTAACGGAAAGTGGAAATTTGTCATCAGAGCTAATCGATTTCTGCGGGGAATGGTCCGTTCCATCGTGGGTACACTTTTGTGGGTCGGAAAAGATAAAATAACCGTGAATGACTTTGAATCTATCATTATTTCAAAAAACCGAATGAATGCCGGACCCAACGTACCCCCAAACGGCCTAATACTGAGTGGTGTTAAATACCCGTATAAAATTTTCGAGTTGTGAAAAATCAACGTGTCCTATACAGAGTTTTACAAGAACTGTTAAAATTTCCTCTGCTTTTGGCCGGTAGCATTTTTTTGCTCCTTACGGGTACCGCTCTTACATTAATCCGGCCTTTATTAATTGCTTATCTTTTAAATCATTACCTGATTTATCCTCAATATATAAAAGATGCCGTTTTGTTAATGATTGGTTTATTAGTTGTAGAAAGTTCAATTAACTACTTTACGTCCTACGCCATAGCAAAGCTTGGCCAGAACATCATTTTTAATATCAGAAATAAAGTTTATAACCACATACTTCGTTTATCTACCTCAAACTTTGACAAAACACCGGTTGGAACTTTTATAACTCGATGTGTTTCGGATGTTGAAGCTATGAATGAATTATTTTCGCAAGGTTTATTACAAATTGGCGGTGATATTCTGATGATTGTGCTGATGGTGTTTATCATGATTTACAAGAACTTTTACTTATCGTTGTCTGTATTAGCAGTATTGCCGCTCTTATTGATTGCAAGTTCTGTTTTCAGAAAAGGCGTAAAAAAAAGCTTTAATCAGGTGCGCGATGCTGTTGCCAAACTAAACATTTATATCCAGGAGCGGCTCAGCGGAATGTATTTAATCAAACTATATAACGTGAGCGAACGTGAAATGAATACATTCAAAAGATTAAACGCCGTACACCGCGACGCCAATATTAAAACCATATTCTACTATTCGGTTTTTTTTCCGGTGATGGATGTCCTAACATCGGTGTCATTTGCATTGCTAATGTTTATAGGATTTGAATTAAATGACACCGGCAGCGTGGGTTTGGGCGACCTGACTTTTTTCATCATGATGGCCCAAATGCTTTTTCGCCCCATACGAATGTTGGCCGACCGTTTGAACACCTTACAAATGGGCATTGTATCGGCCGGACGAGTTTATGATTTACTGGATGACCGCCAAAAAATTGAAAAGAGCGGAACCCTGAATTTGCCCGACAGCATTGAAAACATAACATTCCGTAATGTGAGTTTTTCTTATGTAAGTGAACATGCCGTGCTAAAGAATATCCATTTTCATTTGGAAAAAGGGAAAAAATTGGCCGTTATTGGTGAAACAGGATCAGGCAAATCTACCATTGCTCAATTGCTGTGTGGAATGTATGATGGCTATGACGGAGAAATATTACTGAATAATATTGAACTCAAAAATTTTAATAAAAATCAATTACGAAAAAAAATATTTATTGTACTTCAGGACGTTTTTTTATTTAATGACACGCTGTTTGAAAACATTCGGTTTTATGATCCGAAGATTTCCAGGGAACTCGTAGAACAGGCCGTGAATGATTTACAATTAAATGACTTTATTTCCGGTTTTCCGGAAGGATTGGACTATGTAATAAAGGAACGCGGCAGCGGGCTTTCTTCAGGACAGAAACAGCTGGTGGCATTTTTAAGGGCTAAGTTGTTGAATCCGGATGTTTTTATCCTGGATGAAGCCACATCCTTTTTAGATGCGCAAACCGAAAAACAAATTCAAAAAGCCATGAATCATATCCTGAAAAACAAAACGGCCATCATCATAGCGCATCGCCTTTCAACTTTGATGGAATGCGATGATGTGCTGGCCCTGAGTAAAGGCGTTGTGGTTGAATATGGTAAAATTCAGGATATGATGAAAAATGAACATTCTGTATTCAGAAAATATCTCGATTTACAAACTGAGTACGCTGTTTAATTTCAGACAAGCATTGTTAGTTACTTTCACAACTTCGGATTATTACTCGCTTTCATTCTGCTAAATTGGTCTTCATAAATGTGGATTGTTTTCATCATATTGTTTTATTTTTTAATCTTATATGGAGTAGGATATTTACTTTCAAAAAATGCCGGTTTTGGAGCCTATTTTAATGCAAACAAAAACTTTTCGTGGATATTAATCACCATCGGAATGATTGGCGATTCGCTGAGCGGCGTTACTTTCATTTCGGTCCCCGGTAAAGTTTATTCCGACGGGTTTCAATACCTGCAGGTTGTATTGGGTTATGTGGCCGGATATTGGTTTATTGCCGGCGTGCTTTTACCATTATATTATAAGCATCAAATTATATCAGTTTATGAATGGTTGGGTATTCGTTTTGACTCATTTGCTCAAAAAAGCGGCAGTGTGATTTTTATCGTATCACGGCTTACGGGAGCAGCTGCCCGACTATACCTGTCGGTGTGGGTTTTTCATTTTTTTATATTGAAAAACATTTTTCCTTTTGAAATTCCTTTTCTTTTAACCGTATTTGTTTTTCTTACATTGATTTATCTATACACCAGAAAAGGCGGACTGAAAGTTTTGGTTTATACCGATACTTTTCAAAGTTTGGTATTATTTACGGCTTTATGCGGATCGGTATTGATATTATATTTTTTATTAACCCCGTTTCATTCTATGAGTAACAATGCTTCTTTGAAAATTTTTAATTTCGATTTTCAGGATACTCATTTTTTCCTTAAAGATTTTTTAGGCGGAATGGCCATTTGCATTGCCATGACAGGGCTCGATCAAAACATGATGCAGAAAAATTTAAGTTGTCGGTCCTTACGGGATGCCGTTAAAAACATGCTGAGTTTTTCCTTGGTTGTATTAATGGTTAATGCATTATTTCTTTTATTGGGATATTATTTGAAAACATATTATGTAAATCTCCATATCGGAATCCCTTTAAAAACATCCGGTGCCCTGGACACCGACGCCATCTTCCCTCTTTGGGCATTGGAAAAAGCGCCCTTGGCGGGTGTTATATTGTTTATCTTCGGGTTAACGGCCGCAACCTTTAACAGTGCCGACAGTGTTCTCACAACATTAACCACCTCGTTTTATGTGGACATATTAAATAAAAATATACAACAAGAAGAAAACGTGACGCTAAGGAACAGAATTCATTTGATGTTTGCCTTGCTGATATTTGTATTTATTACATTGTTCTATATACTGAATAACAGCGCCATCATTGACACGGTTCTTTTTCTTGGCGGTGTAACATACGGGCCATTATTGGGCCTTTTTATGTTTGGAATTTTTACACAAAGAGCCATCAGTAAAGCGGGTGTTATGTCTTCCATCTTAACAGGAATTACGTTATCATTAATTATCTTCTATTACTTTAAAAGTCATGCAAATATTTATAAACCCGGGGTTGAATTTATTGTATGGAACGGCCTCATTCATTTTGTTTTATTTTTTTCATTGAGTAAAACTTCTAAAGTAAATAATTAAAAATTCCTTTTTGATAACTTTCGGATTTTTCAATAAAAAGTTGGTTATAAACACATAAATTTAAGTAATGAAAGTTCATCAAAAAATTTTCTTTGTATCCATATTCTTTTTTTTAATTCAAAAAAGCTTTTTTTCCCAATCTTCCAGGCTTGAAGAAGCCATGTATTATTTTGAATCAAAGGAATTTGAAAAGGCCTATCCGATATTTGACGATCTTAGTTATAAAAATCCCAAAAACATTGATTTTAAATTAAAACTGGGCATTTGCTGTTTGAACTTACCTGAGAAAAAAAGTCGAGCCATTGAAATATTTGAACAAATAAAGAAAGATACAAAATCACCCGATGCATCCTACTATTTGGGAAAGGCCTATCACATTAACTATAAGTTTGAAGAGGCCATTGCTCAACTGGAAGAATTTTTAGGAAGCATTAAAAAAGCAAAAAAGGAAGACGAAGAGATTATAAATGATGCCAAAAGAACCATTACCCATTGCAAAAACGGAATATTTATTAGAAATAACAATATCCGTGCTGATATAAAAAACCTCGGCGACCCTATTAATTCACCCGATGATGAGTATGTTCCGTCCATTACCACGGATGAATACATGATGTTTTTTACTTACCGCGGAGAAAAAAGCTTAGGAGGGAAGTTGAACACAGAGCTTCAACCTGACCCGATGGGACAATATGGTGAAGATATCTGGGTTTCTTATCGAATTAAAGATTCCGCCTGGACTCCTCCGGCCAGGTTAGAAGGGATAAATACCAAAGGAAACGATGCATGTATCAGTGTATCACCGGATGGAAGCCAATTGTTTATTTTTAAATCCGATGCCAAAAATGAAGGTGATATTTATGTAAGTCGATTATCAGGAACCAGCTATTCTCAGCCCCAAAAGCTTAATAATAATATCAACAGTGACAAGTGGGAAGGAAGCTGTTCCATTTCGGCCGACGGGAAGGAATTATACTTTGCGAGCGAAAGAGAAGGCGGTCAGGGTGGCAGGGACATTTGGATGAGCCGTTGGGAAAACGGCGACTGGGGTCCTGCAGTAAATCTTGGTCCAACGATTAATACTCCGTATGATGATGATGCTCCGTTCATACACCCCGACGGTATAACCTTATTTTTTTCTTCCAAAGGTCATACGAGCATCGGCGGATACGACATCATGTACACCATAAAAAAAGACGGTGCATGGATAGAACCTCGTTCCATGGGTATTCCACTCAACACCACAGAAGATGACAGATATTACGTTATCAATTCTTCCGGCACACGCGGATATTTCAGCAGCAACAGAAGCGGCTCAGGCGGAAAAGGAAAACATGATATATATACCGTTACTCCGGGTATATTGGGTGAAAAACCCGTGTTAGCTCTTTTAAAAGGAGTCGTTTATGGTAATGATAAACCCATAGAAGCTAAATTGAAAATAATTCGGCTAAAAGATAATACGGAAGTGTTTTCAATTACCTCAAATAATACAACCGGTAAATATCTGATTTCTTTAAGTCCGGGGAATATATACAGAATAGAGGTTACTGCTGATGGTTTTGATCCGGTTTCGGAAGACATAGATATTGAGACACTGAAAGAGTATCTTGAAAAAGAAAAAGATTTTTATCTATATCCGCCCGGCTATGCCCCCACCACCCCGGTAGTAGAAAAAACCGAAAAACCTGAAAAAACCTCCGAGCCTTGTAACCCGGGCTCTATCCCTGACTTTACTCCATTAAAAGGAAAATCATTAAACAACCCCGAGGTTTACCGTCAGCTTTTGGAAATGGCCGGCAACTACTGTTCTTCAAAAATTATCTTTAAAGTTCAAATTGCAGCCTATCGTTTTCCTCAAAACTATAAATATGATCATCTGATCGAGTTTGGAAAACCGGAAATTGTTGAATATCCGGATGGAATTACCCGCTTTACGCAAAGAAGATTTAACACCATCAATGAAGCGGAGAAGTTCCGCCAGCAAGTTATTGCCAAAGGTCAAACCGATGCCTGGATAGTGGCCTTTGTGGATGGCATTCGTTATACCCTGGAAGAACTTATTTTAAAAGATTTTTTCGGCAAAAGCATCAACTAAAGTCTTCTTTAAGTTTTTTTCCGGAGCATTTCATTTGTCATAATTTTGTTTAATTTTGCAAACAATTTCGTTTGTCATGAAAAAACTGATGTTTATCCTGTTATTTTTCCATTTAGCCTTATTTTTTTCCCAAAATGAAACCGGCAACAGTACTTATCAGATTATATTTAACGGCGCGTTAACTTCTGAACAAAAAAGTTCATTGGAATCAACCCTTAACCGGGCAGATTTTGTAAAACAATCAAAAGTTCGTTACAAACCCGAAAAAAATGCCGGTGAAATTGTTTTGGTGGTAAGTCGTGAAGTTCGTCAGAAAGGGGAGGAAATTCAGGAGTTTGATCCTACGCGGATAAAAAAAATTCTTTCTGATTTCCAGTTGGAAATTGTTGAATTTAATCGAAAAGATTAAGCGGTATGAAAAAGATTTCGTTATTACTTATTGTTATTTTTACATACACATTTGGCCAGGATAATTGCAATGTAGCCACAAGCTTACCCGTAAATTCTTCGTGTATCTTCACATCAGGGAATACAACCGGAGCCACGCAATCATTTCCCGGTTGTGTTGGAACAGCTGATGATGATGTATGGTATTCCTTTGTGGCAACTGCAAGTTCCCATTCCGTTACTGTACTGGGGTCTTCTTCATTTGATGCCGTTTTGGAAGTGTTTTCCGGTAATTGCTCCGGATTAACGTCTTTGGGTTGCATCGACAACACCTTTAACGGTGGAACGGAATCGGGCATTTTCACCGGACTGACCGTTGGTCAAACTTACTACATTCGTGTCTACCATTATTTCTCCGGTTCAGGCAGCGGCTCGTTCAGTATTTGCGTGAGCCAGGCACCTGCGCCTCCTTCCAATAACAACTGCGGAAATGCCATTTCACTAACCGTAAACAATACTTGCATTCAAACGCCGGCAACCTCCTATGCTGCCACCCAATCCTTTTCCGGATGTGCCGGAAATGCCAATGACGACGTTTGGTTTGTTTTCACGGCTACGAATTATACACACTTCATTCAGGTTGTTCCAAACCCCACTTTAGACCCTGTCTTTCAACTATACTCCGGTAATAATTGTAGTTCCCTGATGTCCATGAACTGCGTAGATAACGGCTTCAGCGGTGGCACTGAGACCTTAGTAGCAACGGGGCTTCAACCCGGAAGCACGTATTTTATCCGCGTGTATGATTATTACTCCAATCCGGGCGGGACCTTCAGTATTTGCGTCAGCGGCCCTGCCACCGGAACTTCACAACCGAACGACAACCCCTGCTCGGCCATTCCGCTGCCTCCTGTTACATCAAACTGCAACTACCTGACTTTCAGCAATATCGGGGCTACACAAACCCCAACAACGCTGGCCCCTGCACCTTTTTCATGTGCAGGAGGTTCTCCGCCTCAAACCGGCGGTTTTTCATCATCTACCAAAGATGTGTGGTTTTCCATTGTGGTTCCACCTAACGGAAATATATACATAACGCCCCGGCCTAATATGGGAGCGGGATGGATTACGGACGGGGTTATGGCATTATACGTAGGATCATGTTCATCTCTTACACAAATTGCCTGCAGCGACGATCATACGGCTTACCCGGGTTCATCTAACGATATGCTTCCCTATATAGCCGCCACCGGCCTGACTCCGGGGTCTACGGTTTATCTCAGATATTGGGGATATAGTGCTTCCCAAGGCAGCTTCGGTATCTGTGTTCAATCACCAACGAACGATAATTGTTCAAATTCACTTTATATATGCGACCTTAACGGCTATGCCGCTTCCACAAGCGCAGCCTATACGCCCGACCGACCAAGCAATATGCGTGGTAATGCCGAACAACCGGTTACCTATGCTTATACTCCGGGAACCAATACCGGCGGAATTTTCGGACAAGGTGGTCCTTGGGGTGTCGGTTCACCATTCTTTGACGTTCAAATTAATAATAATTCCTGGGTCATGTTTACTGCCGCTACCGCAACGGCATCTTTCAAAGTGGATATCGCCAATTGTTGGGTTGGGAACTATCCGAGCGGAGGTTTACAGATGCAAATATTCAGCGCACAAGGACCTTGCAATACGTTTACCCCTACATCCGATTTCAAGGAAGGATCTTCCACCTTTACTATCAATGCTGTTAACCTGACGGCAGGAAATAATTATTACCTGATGATTGATGGTTATGCCGGAGACATTTGTAACTATACTATTACGGCCCTCACGGGGGTGTCTTTTCCAAATATCACTTCTCCAAAGGACTCGATATGTGCCGGACAAAGCATCGTTTTAACAGGTCCATCTTCCGCTTCTTCTTACACGTGGTTGCCTGGAAATATCAATACGCAAACCATCAGTGTTACACCCGGAACAACTCAAACCTATACCCTAATTGCAGGAGGCATTTGCGGATACAAACAATATCTCACCAAAACAATATATGTAAAAAGTAATCCAACGGTGCAAATCAACAGCGGAAATACTGTTACGGTTTGTTCGGGAAGTACTACAACTCTGATTGCTACCGGTGCAAATAGTTACACATGGAGTACGGGTGCCACAACACCATCCATTGTTGTATCTCCTAATGTAAACACCACTTATTCAGTTATAGGTAGTACACAGGGTTGTACAACTACAGCTAATAAAGTTGTTACCGTTCTTCCTACTCCTACCATTAACATTTCGGCTACATCAACCAATGTTTGTTCGGGAAATTCAGCCACCCTAAGCGCGTCCGGAGGCAGCTCCTATACCTGGCAACCCGGAAATAACGTTGGTTCTTCCGTTGTGATAACTCCCACGGCCTCAGCGATTTATTCGGTAATCGGTTCAAATGCCTTTCAATGTTCGCAAACCCTTACACAACAAATAAACGTGCTTAATAATCCGACAGTTACCGTAAATTCCGCCACCATTTGCCAGGGACAATCGGCCAATCTTGTTGCTTCCGGCGCCGTGAGTTATTCCTGGAATACAAGTCAAACCACATCAAGCATTAATGTATCACCTCTATCTACAACGCAGTACACAGTTGAAGGAACCGGAAGTAACGGGTGTAAGTCATTGGCAATAAGCACGGTTCAAGTCAGACCACTGCCCAACGTTTCCGTGAATTCAGGCTCCATCTGTACGGGACAAAATTTTACATTAAATGCTTCCGGCGCCGTAAGTTATACCTGGAATACCTCCGCACAAGGTAACGTATTGATTGTAAATCCTACCGTCAACACTTCTTATACCGTAGTAGGAACCGGAACCAACGGATGTAATAACAGCGCTTCGGCCAACGTTCAGGTTTTTTCCGTTCCTCAACTGGCCTCCACTCCGAGTATTTCGCCAAGTAACTGCAGTGCTTCCACCGGCTCCATTACGAATGTTTTTATTTCAGGCAATGCTCCTTTTACCTACACCTGGACCAACACATTAAGTCAAACTGTTTCTAACTCGCAAAACCTGCTTAACCAACCGGCCGGAACTTATAACCTTTTTGTGAAAGACAACAATGGCTGTATATCCCAATTCGGACCTTACAACATCGTTAACCCCGGTGCCCCCCCGGCTCCCGGAGCGTCCGTGAATGCCTCTCAACTTTGTGCAGGACAAACGATACTTTTAAGCGCAGGAGGAACAAGCGGGTTAACCTACAATTGGTCGGGACCGAACGGATTTAACTCTACTGCTCAAAATCCCTCTATACCGAATGCCACATCAGCTAACAGCGGGGTTTATTCCGTATTTACCACTTCTGCCGGATGCAGCGGTCCTTCAAGTCAGGTAACGGTAGTGGTTCATCCATTACCTAATCCTTCGGCTTCATCTTCACAGAGCGTTTATTGTCAGCCTCAACAAATACAGTTGTTTGTAACATCGGCCGCTTCCTATACATGGACCGGTCCGAACGGATTTAGCAGCAATCAACAAAATCCGGTAATAAATAATGCATCGCCGTCCTCCTCCGGAATGTATCAGGTGATTGTATCCAATACGGCAGGATGCACAAACATCGCCACTGTTCAAGTTCTGGTAAATCCGCAACCAACGGTTGTTGCCAGCGCCGGTGCCGGTACGGTTTGTTCGGGAAGCCCGCTGGTTTTAATGGGAGCCGGAGGCACCTCCTATATTTGGCAAGGGCCCAACGGATTCCTTTCTACCTTGCAAAATCCCACATTGTCTCCCGCAACACCTTCTAATGCAGGCATTTATACCTTAACCGCAACGAATTCTTTCAGTTGTCAGAATACTCAAACGGTGCAATTGCAGGTATTTGCCTTGCCTTCCCTAACCATCACTAATTCTCAACCGAGCGTTTGTGTAGGCGGTTCCCTAATTTTATCCGGAACTTCTTCGCCCGCTGCCATTTCCTACACCTGGACAGGCCCGGCTAATGCATCCTCGAATCAATCGGTTTTAACCCTTTATCCTTATCAGTCGAATAATGCAGGAATTTACACATTGCAGGTAACCAGCAATCAGGGATGTATCAACCAGTCCACTACCTCCGTTCAATCATTTTCGGTTCCGTCCATAAGTTTACAGGTTAATACCCAACCGGTTTGCAGCGGCCAGCCGGCTGCTATGAACGCTTCCGGAGCCGTAACCTACACATGGATAGGCCCGTCTTCCTTTACTTCAAACCTGTCAACCATCTCCTTCAATCAGGTTTCTAACGCTCAGTCGGGTATTTACACCGTTACCGGACAAGACTTGAACGGATGTTTGGGGCAGCAAACCATCAACCTTACTGTCATTCAGACACCCACCCTGTCTTTCGTAAATGGCGACTCAACATGCATCGGTCGTCCATTAATCCTTACGGCCGGTTTTACACCTTCAGCAAACATAAATTGGTATGCGGATTTTGGTTTAAATCAACTGCTTGCATCCAATACATCCACTTATCAACCCTTGTTAAATGCGAACGGAACCTATACGTATTATGTTCAGGCCGTAAATACCGGTTGTTCTTCAACCGTTATTCCTGTGGTAGCTCAATATTATCAAATGACCTTGCTGACAAATGTTACCCCCACAACCGGTGCCGTTCCCTTGCAGGTTTCATTTAACGGAACCGTAAGCAGCGGTTCCACTATCAGCTGGTGGTTTGGTGACGGAAACACCTCGAATTCACCCCATCCGCAAAATACCTATCTCCATCCGGGAACTTATGTAGCCACGGTTACTACCTCCGATGCCGGTTGTGTATTACAAAAAACCATAGAAATTGTGGTTCGTCTCGAACTTGGTATCATTCCCGAATTGGTAACTCCCAATGGTGACGGTAAAAACGACATTTTTGAGATTAAAGGATTGGAATTTTATCCGGACAATGAACTGGAAGTGTATAACCGCTGGGGGAATTTGGTCTATTCCGTTAATGGCTATAAAAATGATTGGGACGGACGGCCCAACGCCCCCTTTTCAACAGGAACAGGCCGGCTACCTGCAGGAGTATATTTCTACATCTTAAAATTGAACGATAAAGATAAACGGATTTTTAAAGGCTTTTTCAGACTGGAATATTAAGAAATTTAAAAAATCTAAACAATTCGCCGAATTTGACGGTTTGTAGTGTAATTTTGTAAAAAACTAAAACTAAAATATATGGGAACACTTGTCGGTAAAAAAGCGCCTTCTTTTAAGGCAGCAGCCGTTATAAATGGCGGCGAAATCGTTAATGATTTCAGTTTAGATCAATATTTAGGCAAAAAGTATGTGGTATTTTTCTTTTATCCTAAAGATTTTACATTCGTTTGCCCAACCGAACTTCATGCTTTTCAGGAAAAATTAAAGGATTTTGAAGCAAGAAATACGGCTGTAGTGGCCTGTTCCACCGATACCGAAGAAAGTCACTGGGGTTGGCTGCAAATGGATAAAGCCAAAGGCGGCATTAAAGGCGTAACATATCCAATTGTTGCGGATACCACCAAAACCATTTCTTATAACTACGGTACCCTTTTTGGTGATTATAATGTGGATGAAAACGGAAATCTTGTGGCTGAAGGTCCTATGATTGCATTCCGCGGCCTTTTCCTGATTGACAAAAACGGTATCGTGCGCCATGAATTAATCAACGACCTCCCCTTGGGAAGAAATGTAGATGAAGCGCTTCGCATTGTGGATGCGTTACAATATTATGAGACCAATGGCGAAGTGTGTCCGGCTAACTGGACTAAGGGTAAAGAGGGTATGAAAGCCACGCATGAAGGTGTTGCAAAGTACCTGAGTACACACTAAAATATTCTGTTCTTAAAATAAAAAAGCCGTACAAATTTGTACGGCT
>FQKF010027563.1_pt1 | contig 16939 bp, 14 predicted proteins | sample 1504521 | NCBI WGS metagenome assembly FQKF01 (sample SAMEA4475357, study PRJEB15587) | soil metagenome | biome: Soil; feature: Field | place: India | collected 2015-03-11 | depth 0 m
TTTTGAGACCTTTGCACATTCGTGCAAAGGCCTCATACCATGGGTTTCAGCTGGGAGAGAAGAAGAGGGGTTTTGATTTCAAGGGAGTAGCCGCCAATCTCTCCCTCGGCGATGAGAAAATCGAGGGCAGAGGCGACATAGTAAGCCTGAGAGAAGAGGCTGATAACCGATGTCTTGGTAGAAATTTTCTTGCCAAAGATGCGGTTATCAAGGGTGAGGACATCATCAGGGTTGTGGAGGATCTTTCTGTCTTTTTCGTAGTCTTCGAGAACGATCTTGAGATTCATGGCAAAATCATGCATGAGGGATTGAACCTTGTTTCGTATCTGACGGGATGTCTGGCTACGGGCAAGTTCGAGTTGCTGTTGTTTGATATACCTTTCCTTGGAAGTTCCAGGAAGGGAAGTGTCAAGTTTTTGAAGTTCAAGGTAGTTTTTGAGGTACTCATTCATGGCTTTGTAGATATCATCAATGTGGAAGTAGAGGTCCTTGAAAACACTTCGGTAATCGCGTCGTGTCCCGGCATCAAAGAAGATATTGAATTGTATCTGTCCTGAGATAAAGAGAAAAGAAAAGCTTTTGTCAAAGAACTCTAAAAGAAGAACGGCGAGAAAGGCTTTGTCCTGGATGGGGAGTTGAGCCCTGGGATCCCGCATGGTTTTGTAGTTCTCGATGATGTCTGAGAAGTTGAGATTCTCCCGGATGATGCGAATTCCCATACGCACAGGCTCAGGAAGACCTTCAAGTCCATCACTGCTTGCCATGGCTTCTTCCATCTCTTTGGCCATCTGCTCTTCAAGGGCTTTCTGTCGGGCCTGTTCTTCTCGGCGGCGTCTTTCCTGTTCGTCTTCTTCAGCCCATCGACGGGTGTAATATCCCACTTCATCGGTTTCGTTGAAGTTGAGAAACTCTCGAAAGCTCTGGGTTTTGCCAAGATAGAGAAGGTCTTTGTAATAGTAATCTACCAAGTAAAGGAGACGAGGAAAGATCACATAAAAAATTCGGTAGATGTTCTGGTTAATTGTCTGGATATTCTTGTTGACAGTGGTCTGGTTGAGTGAGCGCATCTTTTGTTCTTCACCGAGAACCTTCTCGACGACGAGGTTGAGGCTGGCTTTGTATTTGTCCAAGACTAGCAGGGTTTTGAATACTCTCACGAGGCTATTTCTTGCGATGAGAAGGGGTTGGGGGGGATTCATGAGAAGTTGCCTCACCAAGCGAAAAAAGTCCACATCATATAGCATATCGATACGATACAAAAGTTCATAATAATGAGAAAGCCCAAGTTCATGGAGCCTTTGTCTGAGATCGTAGGAAAAGTTCTTGTCCTGATAAAAAAGAGAGGTGAAAATCTGGTGGTTTTCTGTGGAGAGTTTTTCTATTTCCCCGAGGAGAGAGAGGAAGTGATGGGAGAATTTATTGCCCCAGAAATTGAATATGCCATAAAGGATACCGATCCATTTTGCTACTAACCTGTCCCAGAAGAGTTCCCACCGGGAGGGTCTGGAAGTTTTTGTGGAAGGAGTGGAGGAAGAAGATGAGGAGGTGATAACGGCCTGTTTTTTTGCAGCTTCCTGTTGTCTTCTTTGAGCTTCGGAGAGTTTGGCTTCTTTGGCTTCAACAAACTGGGAGAGTTTCTGAGTAAGCTGGATCGAGGGATCAGCCTGAAGATCGATAACTCTGCCCCCAGCTCGTATAAATTCGTCAAAGATCTCTTTTTGATCCCGAATGTCCATCTGATCAATACCGAGTTTCTTCTTTTTTTCGTCCAAGATTGACATGCTCTCTCCTCTTTTTTTATCTCCTCTGACTGTGTTATTATACATGATTTTGAGAAAAAATGCAAAGGGGAAGGTTTGACAAAGAAAAAAGGGCTATCCAGAAGGATAGCCCTTTTATGTTGGGACCTCTTGCTATTGTCCTTGTCCTGGAAGTTGATTCTGAGCCCCTTGTCCCTGAGCTTCAGCCTTGGCACGGATCTTGTTGGCTCTTTTTAAGAGGTCATTGAGACCATTCTGGTTGAAGGTGACTTTGTATTCAGCCTTTTTCTGTTCAAGCCAGTTTTGATAGAAGTACCACATGCGGCTCTGGATGAGCTGGTTGCGGATCTGGTTTTTGAGTGTTTCGTCGAGAGGCATAAGTTTGCCATCTTTTACCAGTCTTGCTTTGTTCTGCTCATAGAAATCCTTGATATCCTTGTCGGTGACCATGCTGCTTGCCTGCTGGTAGAGAGCCTGTTCAAAGTTGTTCATCGCATACTGAAGGAGAGCATCCTCACGCACCTTTCGCTGGGAGGCCGCGCTGTCTTTGCCCTGTTTTCGACCAGCCTCTACATTCACAAGGAAGCCCTGAGCGGCATTCATCAGGGATTCAAACTGATCGGGGAATTCCTTCTCATACTCAGGAATAAAAAGAGCGAAGAGATCTTTTACCTGTCTCCAGGTATAATTTTTGCCCCAGACGGAGAAGAGCACGGTATTATCGGGGATGGCACTAATCTCATATTCTTTGCCATCGACTTTGACCTTACCATTTTCGAAGGTATATTTTTTCTTCACAGCGAGGTCAAGAGTACTCTTCTGCATGTCCTGCTGGAGTTTCATCATGACATAAAAACTCATCTTGCCGTCATTGACCTGCTTTTCTACCCAGCTATAGGGTTTGCCGTTTTTTGCCTCCGTGACATTGATGATATGGTAGCCGTATTCTGTTTCCACAAGCTCCGGAATAAGCCCCGTCTTTTTGGCACTGAAAACAGCCTTTTCAAACTCAGGAACCATCATGCCTTCGATGAAATATCCAAGGTCTCCACCGGCGTCCCTGCTCCCTGGATCCTGAGAGTACTGGAGAGCGGCGTTACTGAAGTCTTTGGCGAAGTTTTTAGACTTCTTGAGAGAATCGAGGGTATTTTGAGCAAGAAGTCTTACCTCTTCTTTGGTCTGATTGGTACCAAAAGCGAAGAGAATGTGAGAAGCCTTGGCTACCTGAACAGGGATGTTTTTGGTCTTGCGAGCCACATAGTTGGTACCGGAAACCGCAAGGAAGGTATAGTACTGTTTCTGGACTTCAGTCTCAAAGGTTCTTGCAAAATCGGAGGAGTTGGTGAGACCAGTTTTGAGCTCCTCGTGGAGGATAATGTCCTTGGAAGCACGACTCTCTGAGAAGAGAACATTCTTGAGCATCTCAATATCCTGGAGATACTGAGGATAACTGGTGGCCATATACTCCACTAATTCCTTGACATCATTGTAGGTCACCGTTTTTTTCTTGCCACCTACCTCATAGGTGAGGATGGGTTGAGAACACGCCGTCATGAAACCCACCATCATAACGGCGCTCAGCCATTTCTTTAGATTCATAGGATTCTCCTTTTATGGTTTTATAGAAGTTTATTATAGAAGAAGGGGAAAAAATATGCAAGTTTTGAAACTTTCTGCTCGACAAGAAGATAAGGGAATGGGTATGCCGCTTCTTTTTTTGATCTTTTTTCTCAAAAATTTGCCTTTTTGAGGGAGGTAAGTTATACTGCTTCTGGGAGGTGGCTATGAAAAAGAGTATCATGTTTATTCTAATGGGGATCGGGACACTTCTCTATCCAGCTCAAACGAATGTGGCTATCCAGCAGGTAGGGGTGATGGTGAGTGCACCTTTAGAACTGGAAACCATAGGTGTTTTTCTGGTACAGGACCTCATTGGCTACTCAGATAGGGAAAAGCTTCGTTTAGTGAGTGCTGAGGAGGAGGATCTTCATCTTCTCAAGGTGAGTCGTCTCTCGGCTGTGGTGACGTGTTTTCTTAGGCAGGAGAGTTATCGTGTCAGGGTGGATATGAGGCTTGTGGATTCAGAGGGAACCAATGAGATAGAGGGGTTTGCTTTTTTTGTAGCGACAAACTGGATGAAAGAGATTTCTGGTGTGAGTAGGGCGATGTATGAGGAGTTGCGTCGCCGTTATCCCCCAAAACCGGTTTCAGAAGTGAGAACGGTGGAGGTGAGAAAGACCTATTCTCCCTATGAGGTGAGAAGGCATGAATTGTCTTTTGGAGGTGCCTTTGGGTACTGTGGAAGGCGAGTAGAGGGACACTCAAAGTGGCTTGGGATGGGTAAAAATACGAAGGATGTGATGACCGGGGGAGCGCTTGATCTCTTTTTTCTCTGGAGGAAGGGCTTCTGGTATGTGGAAAACCAATTCCACGGACTTTTTCCTGAGGATATGTCTCTTATTTTGGAAAGTCAGGTGGGTTATGGGCTTTTTGGGGGGGTGGTTGTTCCCTTAGGAGGGGTGCTTCTTGCCTATGATGAGCACTACTGGCTTATCACCAATGGGGGAGGCGGTTCTAAGGTGTTTGAGTTTTCTACGGTGAGGATTTTGCCTCTTTTTGGACTCCGGGTGGCTTTTCAGCCTTCATTCTGGTTTACCATAAGTGGAGGAATGTTTTCAAAAGAAGTACCTCATGTGCTTTTTTCAGAGGGAATGCCTGAGTCTTTTGTTTTTGAGTCGGGGTTCCTGCGTATCCAGATGTATCTCAGACAGGGGGAGAAAGGGCTGTTTTTTGTTTCATGGAAAATGTGGAATGGTGGGCTTCCCTGGCGAGAGGAGGGGTATTTCTTTGGGGATTCTTCCTGGATGGTCTCAGAGTTTCGAGAAACGCTGGGTGCGGTAACAATAGGAGGTGCCTATGTGTTTTAGAGGTCTTGTGGGAGTGTTTTTTGTTTTGTGTTTTTCCATAGGGTGGGGGGTAGAGAAACAGAGGGTTGGTGTTGCTGCTTTTGTGGATCTTTCACCGGAGGCGGATGAGGTGATCAGTACCATTCTGCAAAATTCATTAGCAACGGTTCTTCAGAAGGAAAAGAGGTTTGAGTTAGTTTTGGTCTCTAATACGGTGACCAATCTCTCTCATGCTCGGGAGAGAGGAACAAATGCAAAACTGGATGTGATTATCTACGGTTCCTATCGTCGAGAGGGGAGAGAGTTTGTGGCGCTTGTGCAGATTTATGATATTTTAGAGAATGAACTCAAGATGTCTCGGCTCTATCGTGGAGAATATTCGAGAAATATTTTTGATACGGTGGATGCTATAGCCGCTTCAGCCAGTGAGGAGATAAAACGGACACTCCCGGCTCTGGTGACAGAGGAGGACATTCTTCGTGCGCAAATGAGACGAAAGGAAATCTATGAGCCAGCGGAGGTGACTCTCAAGAGAGAAATGAGAATGAGTTTTGGAATGATGTATACGACTACGGAATGGTTGTATACTCAGAGTATATGGAATCATCGATGGGAAGGAGATGAGCAAACGATAGTGCCAGGTCTTTCTCTCAGTATGAGGCTTGAATTTTTCCGTTTTACGCTCGAAAAGATGGGTTTGCCGTGGGTCCCAACGTGGTATAAAACTCAGGGAACAGGGTTATGGCCAACGGATGATTTGACGAATACTTCATCCGAGAGAGAAGGGCTGGTTCTTGATACCGAGATGAGGGGGATGTTTTTCCTTTATGGGGATGGTTTTTTGGGAACCCCAGGGAGGCTTCAGGGGTTTGTGAGTATTGGAGGGTATGGGATCTTAAGTATTCCTTTTCCTGAACAGGATGAGGGTCTTTCTGTGGGAGGAATGCTTTTGGGAGGAGGGATTTTTGCGAAAAACTGGGAACTCTCAGTTCTCTATCAGGTATGGCCACTCAGTCAGGGATGGAGAGGAACGTTAGATCCAGACATCTGGGAGTATGAGACGAGAAGCACAAATTTGTATCAGTACAATTTTCCCTTTGTCAGTGTGAGAGGGAGTTACTTTTTTACTTCATCTTTTGGGGTGACGGCAAAGCTCTCGTTGGTTGATATACAAAAAATACATATCTGGTATGAGGAAGGTATGGGAATAGAAGGGAGAACTTTGATTCGTTCTGTGATGACGGATATAGCCCTTGAGATGGTATATCGCTTCCAGTTTGGGTTTTAGCCTATGAGTTCTCTGATGGTTGCCTGGAGTACCTCGTTTTTGAAGGGTTTTACAATCCAGCGGTTGGCCCCGGCCTGTCTACCCTCTTCCTGTTTGTCCTGTTCACTTTCGGTGGTGAGCATGATGATGGGGGTTTTCTGGTACTCTGGCATCTGACGAAGGGCCTTGATAAAGGCAATCCCATTCATCTCGGGCATGTTGTAGTCCACGATGAAACAATTAAAGTGGTCTGTCTTGAGTTTCTCAAGGGCGTCTTTGCCGTTTTCGGCCTCAACCACATCGTATTTTTCTGCCCGGAGTACCAGCGCGACTATCTTTCGCATGGTGACAGAATCGTCAACGACAAGAAACTTCATACAAGCCTCCTCCTCTTTATTTCAAAAGAAAACGTTCACTGGAAACCTTGGCTTCCCGTATCATGTCGTTTTTGGCCTCGTCTAATTTGTCTATGTCCCATTCATCGAGAGTGATACCAAACTGCGAGAGTACTTGGCTTCCCTTTTTGATGTCGTCCTGGATTTGACCAAGATAGCTCATCACGTTCTCAATCTGCTGGCGGGTGATGTCCTGAAACTGGAGTGACTCAACGATAGCGTCGAGGTCTTTTTGTATAGCGGCGGCATTTTGTTGAAGAAGAGTGGCAATATCATTCATGTGCTGGGAGGCATCCTTGAGTTTTTTCATCAGTCGGGAGGCATTTTCTGAGGCTATCTGAAACTTGGTGACAGAATCCCCCATGTGTCTCAGCCAGTTGTTCCATAACTCTTTGTTGAAAATCTCAAACTGCTCCAATCGGTGGCTTACTTCTCCTGTAAACTGATCTATCTTCTGGTTCAGTTTTTGTATTTCCCGGACGATTACCTTGATAGCCCTGCCCTTGTCCCCAAACTTGACCCCCTCAATAGAAAGGTTTACGGCGATGATTTTGTTTTGTCCCAAGATGTCATTGATGCTTTTGAGTTGATCAAACATGGTCTGAAGTTGGCGGCTGAAGTCTTCAATTTGTATCTTGTTCTGGGTGAGGAGGGTTTCGTATTCCTCTTTCATGAGCTGGTAGTTCTGGGTTATCTGGGAGGATTGGGCAATGAGGTTGGAGAGAGACTCTCCCTCGTGACTTTCAATACGTTTTTTGACCTCCTCAATGGCCTGTCGGTTTTTTTCGGAGACGGAGATGAAGCGTTCGATAAGGGTATTAGTGGCTTCTTCCGTTTTTTCGATGACATTGAGAAGCAGAATACGAAGGTAAGGGAGTTTGTAAAAGGCCTTTTGAATAGAGGAGAGGGTGTCGGTATCAAAGGAAAAAGAAGAGGAGAAGAGGTCTTTCCCCTGAGAGAGAAGGGATACCATTTCCTCAGATGAGAGAGGGAAAAGGTTCTTCCACGCCTCAAGAAAATCTTTTTGTTCTTTGGTGGGTTCGGTATTTTTGGTAAGAAGAGAGGTGAAAAATTCAAGAAGGGTGGAATGAAGAAGAGGAAGGGAATTTTCGTTTTGCGAGGGGGATGCAAAAGGAGAAGAAGGGCTTTTTTGGGGCCATCCTGTCAAAAGAGTGAGCACAATCCCTATTCCCCCTATCCAGAGTGAAGAGAACAAAAGGCCTCCTGTGGTAAGTCCAATACTTGCTATGAATAACAAACGGCGAGTGGTGATATTCACATAACCTCCCTGATAGCAAAGAATCGTCCTTCATAATTTTCAATATAGAGAGAGATGTCGGCTACGATGTTGGTGAATTCCACCTTTTCGTATTCCCACTGGGGAAACTCCATTTCATAGTCTCTGTCTGAAGTGAGAGTGGCAAGAAAACGTCCTGAGATCACATTGAGAACCTCAAGAATGGCATCCTGGGCCTCTTTTTCTGCCACGACCTCTTTGCCGTAGAGGTTGCGAACGATTTCGTATTTCATTTCGGGAGCGAAATAGAAATAGAGTCTGCCTAAAAAAGGTTTGATTACCTGAATACTCACACACTCAAGGGTGGAGAGGCTTACCTCTTTTGGGGATTTTTCCACCTCGAGAAATCCCATTTCTTCGATGGTACTTTTGATAGCCTCAAAAAGTTTGTCCTGAAAGGCCTGGACACTTATCATAGCCACCTCCTATCCCTTGAGAACCTTGTAGAGTTCCTGGGGGTTTATGGGTTTTTTGATCATACCTTTGACCTTGAGTTCTTGAAGGGCATCAATGAGAGGCCCAGAAAGGACACTGGAAACCACAATAACATCTTTTTGGGAAAGAACGGGATCGGTTTTCATTCTCCTGATGAAGTTTGCCCCATCCATCTTTGGCATATTGATATCGGTCACGATGAGATCAATTTCCGGATGACGATTCAAAAGGTCCAGAGCCTCAATACCGTCCCCTGCTTCGTAGAAGGTGGTTTCTGAAAGGCCAACGATTTGCAAGCAGCGCTGAATGATCATCCGGGAAGTAGAAGAATCATCGGCAATGAGAATGTGTTTATACATAACGACCTCCTACAGTTCGTATTTTTTATTCTGAGAGGACACGAGAACAATGCCCTCTCCAATGGAAAGAGAAACGGTACGGCTGATACTTCCTCCCACATCCTCGGCGACGGGGGCAAGCATATTTTGCCAGAGCAGTTTCTTGATCTCAAGGACGTTGCGTCGTCCTATGTCAAAGATCCCGTTTGGATCAAGCATCTGGGCTCCTCCAACAAGCTTGATTTCGATTTCTTTTGGTTGAATTCCCTGTTTTTGAAAAGCCTCAAGGATAATGGGGACAGCCAGATCGGCAAAATACGCGGGCTGGTTTTTGGCTTTTTCAGGATCAATAGTGGAGTTTGGGAGGGCAATATGAGCCATAGCCCCGATGTGTTTTTTCCGACAAAGGGCAATGAGGGCTACACAGGACCCAAGGGCATAGGTGGTGATGACATCCTCTGGCTTTGTACTGATGAGCCATTCTCCAATACCGATGATATGGGTCATGGGTTACCCTTCTTTTTCCGTTCTTTGACACTTCGGATGAGGATCTGCGGGATCCTCGGGAGGGGGAGAAGCATATCCACAGCCCCAAGTTTGTAGGCTTCATAGGGCATACCAAAAACGACACTGGTGCTCTCATCCTGGGCGATGGTGAGTGCCCCATGTTGTTTCATGAGGAGAAGCCCCTGTGCCCCGTCCTTTCCCATGCCGGTGAGGAGAACACCAATTGCTTTTGGACCGGCTACCTGAGCTACGGACATGAAAAGCACGTCCACGGAGGGGATATGGCCACTTACTCTTTCACCGGAGGAGATCTCTATGGTCCAATCCTGCCGAAGCTTCATATGATAATCTCCCGGGGCAATATAGGCGTGTCCTATCTCTATTTTTTCTCCATCGGAGGCTTCTTTGACCTTGATGGCGGTTTCTTTTTGAAGGCTTTCGGCAAACATTTTGGTAAAGGTGGGAGGCATGTGCTGGACAATAAGAAGAGGTGGCATGGTCGCAGGGAGTTGCCTGAAAAGGGTAGAGAGGGCGGCTGTTCCTCCTAACGAAGCCCCGATGGCAATCACCTGGTTTGAGGCATCCTCAACGGAAGGATGGCTTTCAAACTCTTTGTCTTTCTGGGGGAGTTTGATCTGGGAGGCCCACTTGATTTTGGCGATGAGTTCGTGGAGAAAAGAGACAAGGGCGTCATTTCCCTCGGCCTTTGGTTTGGGGACTACCTCTACGGCGCCTGCCTGGAGGGCTGCCCAGGCAAGGGTTCCACCCCTATCGGTAAGGGAGGTGACCACAATCACGGGGATAGGGTATTGCGGAAGAAGTTGCTTGAGGAATATGAGACCATTCATTTTTGGCATCTCAAGATCGAGGGTCATCACATCCACGTCTGTGGTGGAGAGTTTTTCGCTGGCCTCATAGGGATCCGAAGCTACCCCCACTACCTCAATCTCAGGATCCTGGGAAAGACCTTTGGAGAGAACATCCTGGACAATCTTTGAATCATCAACGATAAAGACGCGAATTTTCTTCATGCGGCCTCCTTTTGATAAATCGCTGGCTGAATAAAGGTGAGTCCGTATTTTTCTCGTTCGATGGTTTCCGAATGTCCGATGAAAAGATACCCCCCTGGTTTGAGAACATCGACGAGATGGGAGAGGATACGTTCTTTGTGTGTTTGGTCAAAGTAGATGAGAACATTCCGGCACCAGATGATATCGAATTTGCCTCTGAAGGGATAGGTCTCTCGCGTGAGGTTGAAGCGTTTGAAAAGCACCATATCCCGAATCTCTTCTTTGACCTGATAAGTGTTTTCATCTAATTGAAGGAAATATTTTCGGATAAGGAGGGGATCAAGGTTTTCAAGTCTATCGGCTACATAGATTCCCTGTTGAGCCTGTTCCAAGACCCGGAGGGAAATATCCGTTCCTAAAAGCCCCCACTCTTCTGGTCGATAGGGGGAGAAGTGTTCTCTGATGAGAATAGCCACGGTGTAGATTTCTTCTCCCGAGGAACAGCCGGCGCTCCAGATACGGATGTCCCGGTAGGGTTCATTTTTCCAGCGGGGAAGGATCTGTTGTACCATGAAATCGTAGTGGGCACTCTCTCTCATGAAATAGGTGTGGTTTGTAGTGATACGGTTGATCATTTCAGAGAGAAGGATACCACTCTCATCGCTGATAATCCTCTTGTAGAGTTCGTCAAAGGAGGTGAGGTTTTCCTGTTTGAGGAGTTGCTGGAGTCGGCTTTCCACCAGGACACGTTTTTCCGGGGGGAGGTGAATCCCCACGGTTTCATAAACAAGCTGGCTGATAAGATTGAACTCTTTGTCTGTCAGCCTGTAGAGGGTGAAAAGACTTTCCCGCTCCATCATGCCTTCCCTGCTTTTTGGATGGTTTCTATATCTTCATCGTAAATAACGCGTTCTACGTCAAGGAGGATTTTCAGCCTGTCTCCCACCTTGCCAATACCTTTGAGGTACCTTTCCTGGGCTTCAACCCCCCGGAAGTGGGGAGCTGGCTCAATGGCACTCGGCAAAATTTCCAGCACCTCCTCTACCACATCGACAATGAGACCGATGAGGGTATTTTTGAGTTCAATGACGATGATACATGTCCGGTTGTCATACTCTCGAAAAGGCATACCCAATCGGGTTCTCATGTCAACGACGGGGATGATTTTTCCGCGGAGATTAATGACCCCCTTGACATAGGACGGCATATCCGGGACCACGGCAATCTTTTGCATCTCTATGATATCCCGTACATGGGCAATGGGGATACCATAGGAGTTTTCACCTAAGGTAAAGGTGAGATACTTGTTGCTAATGGTATCTTCTTCTTCGCCCATTTCGAGGAGTTCGTCATCGTATGTCTGGTTCATGCTATCCTCCTGTTATTTGGTTTTGAAGACCTGCACCATCTGTTGCAGGCTATGGGTCTGGCCGGCAAGTTCGTTGGCTGCACTGGCGGTTTCTTCTGCGCTGGCGGCGGCTGATTGCACGGCGGTGCTGATTTGGGTCAGTCCCTGAGAGATCTGGTCAAGACCAAGGGACTGGGCCTGACTGAGTTTGCCTATCTCAAGCATCTTGGCCGACATTTCCTGGCTTCGTTTCTCTATCTGGTCAAACTTGGTGAGGCTTTGCTTGAGAACGACATCACTATTGAGAAGGTTTTGCACCGTTTCTTCTACAATCTGAGCGGTATCTTTGGCTGCCTGGGCGCTTTTGACGGCCAAGTTTCTCACCTCATCCGCAACCACGGCAAAACCTTTCCCGTACTTTCCGGCGCGGGCGGCTTCTACATTAGCATTGAGAGCCAAAAGATTGATCTGGAAAGCGATGTCATCGATGGTTTTGACGACTGCTTTGATCTGTTCCGAAGCCTCGGTGTTTTTCTTCATGGCGGCGGAAAGCTGGTTGAGCTGAAGTCTGTTTTCTTCAACCACGGCTAAGAGTTGTTTCATAATATCGATGGATTCTGTGGCATAGGCGAGATTTTGTTTGGCCTGAGCCTGAATTTCTTTGACCGAGGAGGTGATCTCTTCCACGGCTGCCGCCTGTTCCGTGGAGCCCTGGGAGAGATGCTGCGTGGCTTTCTTGAGCTGTTCTACGCTGATCATGGTCTGGTGGATGGACTCCTTGACTGCCCTGATGAGTTCACTCAGGCGTTCGGTCATGGTTTTCAGGGCAAGTCCTACGGTATCCTCTGAACTTGCAATGGGAGCCTCTTTGGTGAAATCTCCCTCTTTCAGGGCAAGGATAAAGTTCTCTTTGGTTTTGAGGGAGGCTACAATATTGGCAAACGAGGAGAGAAGCACGGCAATCTCATCCTGATATTTGTAGGCAATGTCCGGAGTGACAAACTTTCCTTTGGCAATATCCTCGGCAAGCAGCCTCACCTTCATGAGAGGAGAGAGCCACCTTCCGGAGACAAAAAGCCCCACCATCACAAGGAGAAGCATGATCACAGCAAGGGAAAGAATAACCTGAAGAGACCTGTAGAGAGGAGAGAGGATGTCTTCGGCTTTGCCGTGGACGACGATTTTCCAGTTGACATTGTAAAAGCGAATGGGAAGGACAGCCCCATACCAGTTGTTTTTGATGGCAAAGGCAAAGCCGTTTGATGTTCCCAAAGAAGCGAACGGTTTGAATTCGGGGGAGTCCCATATATTCTCTTTCAGGATACTATTGGTATTGGTATGGGTGAGATAGATGCCCTTCTCATCCACGAGGTACACCTCTGAGGAAGGGGTAATTTGAAGTCGTTTGATAACCTGTTGAACTACAGAAATCCCGAGGTCAAGGGCTATAACGCCGGCAATAACATCTTTTCTTTGCACTGGTCTGGCAAGAGAGATGATAAGATCCCCTTGAATGGCATCAATATAGGGGGAGGTGAAACTGATTCCTCCTGAGGAGGAAGCGGCAATAAACCATGGTCTTTTTGTCCAGTCGTAATCAGCTCCCGGGATCCAACCGTCAGAAGAATAGAACACTCCCCCTTCCTTCGGTCCTTTTTTAGGACCTATATAAATACTCCGTGCCTCGGCGTTGGTATAGAGGGCCATGGTGGAGATATATTTTTGATAGAGTTGTTTGTCGTTTAAGGAATGGAGTGAAAGAGCCCCTTCCGCAGCATCGAGAAGAGGGATTTTGGCGGAGAACCACCCTTCTATCTCTTTGGCCGCTGTGGAAAGCTTGGCTTCTATGTACTGTTTACCCATGTTTGTGAAGGTATTGGTCATCATGATGATGTAGGTGGTTGCCATAATCCCTAACATCACCACGATAATAAAACCCACCATTCCGATGAGTCGCCAACGAAGAGAGAAAAAGCGTTTTGAGGTATTTTGCATACAAACCTCCTAAAACTTCCCGAAGTCATCGTCGTCAAGACGGATGACCCGTTTTTTGGGCTGGGTTTCTATCTCACCCTTTGACGGTAAAGAACTTGGCTCCACAGCTCGCTCGGGAGAAAACAAAGCCTCTTGGGTTGGAGAGACGCTTATAGCGGCTATTCTAAACTGGGAGACAAGGCGCTTGAGAATACTGGACTGACTGGCAAGTTCCTCAGCTGCACTTGCGGTTTCCTCGGCACTGCTGGCTGTGGTCTGGGTGACCTGATTGATCTGGTGAATACCCTGACTGATCTGTTCCATGGACAGAAGCTGTTCCTGACTGCTGGCAGCAACCTCTTCAGCCACTTCTATAGTCTGGTGCATGTTGGTGTACATCCTCTCAATGTGAGAGGCAACTTCACTGGTGACCTCATGCCCACGGGTGATGGCTCCTACAATATCCCGTACCTTGCTTGTGGTTTCTTTGACAGAATTGGCACTCTTGACAGCGAGATTGCGGACTTCATCCGCGACCACCGCAAAACCCTTCCCATACTTTCCTGCACGGGCGGCTTCAACGTTGGCATTGAGGGCAAGAAGATTGATTTGAAAGGCTATATCATCAATTGTACGCACGATATTGTTGATTTCTGTGGCAGAATTATTGAGGCGTTGCATCACTTCAACAAGATTTTGCATGCTATGCTGACTGTTTTCAGCCATAGAGAGAACCTCCTGGGAGAGGTTTCTGGCTTGAGAGGCTTTCTCAGCGTTTTGTTTGACCTGAGCGTTGATTTCGGTGAGGGCTGAGGTGATCTCTTCGATGGAACTGGCCTGTTCATTGGCTCCCTGGGAGAGAGTCTGGGAGGCACGGGAAAGCTGATCAGCCCCCAACGAAAACTGCTCCACGGTGTTTCTCACCTCGAGGATGAGACGGGAGAGGTTCTCATGGAGTTTCTTGAGTGCAATGCCAAGCCTGTCGTGGGAGGAGGCAGGGGTGATCTCCATGGTAAAATCTGCTTCACTCATGGCGATAATCTCCTTTTCTCGCTGGCTGACATAGGCGTAGAGATGCTGAAAGGCTTCAGCAAGTTGTTCGATCTCCCCTCCCAATTTTTCCCACCGGGGATCTATCTGCACATCAAAGTTGCCCTCTCCAATCTTTTTGGCTTCTGTGGACATCTCAATAAGGGGAGAGGTGATCTGAGAGTGGATGAGACGCTGAATGATAAAAATGAGAATTATAATCACGACAGCAAAAAGGACTATCTGGAGAACAAGGGTTCTCTGGGTGGTAATAGTATGTTGAGAAGCTTCGGCTATGGTGGCCTCTATATCGTCCACATAGAGCCCTGTTCCAAGTACCCAGCCGTAAGGCTCAAAGAGTTTACTGTAGCCTCTTTTGGGGAGTGGGTTGGTTTCTCCCTGACGGGGGAAGTAATAATCGAGATACCCTCCTCCTTGCAGGGCGAGTTTACGGAGTTCCTGGATGATATAGGTTCCCTTAGCGTCCTGGAGATTATTGCGGTTTGAGCCTTCGACATCCTTTCTTCCGTAGAGTACCACGTTGTTTCCCTCGAGGTCGTCGGCCCAGAAGTATTCTTTCCCATTGTCTCCATAGCGAAGATCCCGAAGGAGGTCAGCAGCGAGTTTTTTTCCTTGTTCTTCGGTGAGCTCACCGGATTGAACCTTTTTGTAGACAGCAGTGAGGAGACTATGGGCTGTCTGGACCTGAAAACGTATCATCTGGTCGTATCGATTATAAAGGTTTTCTTTAGTTTCTTTGACATCTTTAGTAAGATCATACCAGTATTGGGTGATAATGATTACAATCAAAATAATAGTCATAGCAAAATAGCTTCCGGAAAAAAGCCAGAGTCGCGTTTTGATGGACGCTTTCATAACGACCTCCTATTCAAACATTCTTCTTGCTAAGCCTTTGACATCGACGATGAAGCCAATCTGACCTTCGTTCAGGATAGAACAGCCTATCATCCCTTCGATTCTGCCAATGAAATCAGAGAGAGATTTGACCACTACCTGCTGAGAAGAGATGATTTCATCGACGGCTATGGTCATCTTCCGTTCCTGAGAACTGACCACGATGAGGATCCTCTGTGGGAGTGGGGTAGGGTTGGGCTGGTGGTAAAAGACATTTTCAAGGTCTAAAACAGGGAGGATTTCTCCTCTCAGATTGATGAGAAGTGAATTGGCTTCCCCTCTTGTGATCTGGCTTTGCTGAGGTTTGAAAAATTCCACAATATCAGCTAACGGGATGATGAAAAGAGCCTGTCCAATACGGCATACCACACCATCGAGAATAGCCATAGTGAGGGGTATTTTCATGGTGATAGTAGTGCCTTCGTTTGGTTTGGTGAGGATATCTACCTGTCCACGGAGTTTTTCGATATTCTTGATCACCACGTCCATACCAACTCCACGACCAGAGATATCGGTAACCTCATCCTTGGTTGAAAAACCAGGCAAAAAGATGAGTTTCCACACTTCGGCATCGCTCATTTCCTCGGGTGATTTGTGGAGAAGCCCCTTTGACTGGGCTTTGGCAAGGATTTTTTCTCTACTCAGTCCCCGACCGTCATCTCGCACCGATATCCAGATTTCGTTTCCCTGGTACTGGGCTGAGAGTTCTACTAAGCCCCGTTCTGGTTTGCCTTTTTGGCGACGTTCTTCGGGGCTCTCTATCCCATGGTCAATGGCGTTGCGGAGAAGATGAACGAGAGGATCGGCAATTTGATCAATAAGGTTCTTGTCGATTTCGTTTTCCTGACCGATGATACGAAGTTCAATAGATTTGTCAAACTTGCGGGAGAGATCACGAACAAGCCGGTGCATTCTCATGAAAAGTCCCTCAAGGGGAACCATCCGGACTTCCATTGTTACTTCTTGAAGTTCACGGGAGATTTTGGTGAGATGGGATATCGCTTTCTGGAGGTTATCGTCCTGGATGTTTTTGACTGCCGGATGGTGAAGTACCATGGCCTCCGCATTGATGAGTTCTCCCATGAGATCAAAGAGTCTATCAAGCCGGCTTGCGTCCACACGGATTTCCCTCTTCTGAAGCGCAAGGGGGGTAGTGTCTGTCATACCGGCCTGTTTTTTGAGGGCCTGATTGACTACTTCTTCGCTCACCACACCCTTTTCGATGAGGATTTCTCCGATGGGTTTTTCTTTTTCAAGGAGGGCTTCTTCGACGGTTTCTCTATCAGCCGCCCCCATCTCTACTAAGATTTCTCCGAGGGGTTTGTAGGTTTCTTCGGTTTCTTTTTCTTCTTTGCCTAAAGAAGATAAATCCCGCCTGATATAGTCAATACCTCGCAGAAGAATGTTGGTTACCGCAGGGGTAAAGGGCATGCTGTTATTGCGAAGGCTGTCGAGGATGTTTTCGAGTGTTTCTGCCTGACGAGCAATCCTTTCAAAAGTAAGAAAACTGGCGTTGCCTTTTATGGTATGAATGGAACGGAAAATAGCCTGGACGAGATCGGTTTTGTTTTCCGCATTTTCTAACGAGAGGACATGTTGTTCGGCTTCATCAAGGAGTTCTGTGGTTTCACTCCGGAAACGTTCTACCATTTCAGGGGTGATGAGGTTATCAAGACGGACGCGGGAAAAATCAATCTCTTGTGGTGGGACTTTTTCTTCTTCAGCTTTTGCAGGGGGAGAAGGAGGGGGAGAAACCTG
>FQKF010053038.1_pt1 | contig 16919 bp, 11 predicted proteins | sample 1504521 | NCBI WGS metagenome assembly FQKF01 (sample SAMEA4475357, study PRJEB15587) | soil metagenome | biome: Soil; feature: Field | place: India | collected 2015-03-11 | depth 0 m
GTCTTCAAAGGTGCTTTTGGATGATTCGCTCGCAGGCTCCGTAAACCAATTCATACACATATTCAAATCCATCCGGTCCTCCATAATATGGGTCGGGGACTTCGTCGATTCCGCACTCCGGATAAGAAGCAAGCAAAAGTTCCACTTTACGACGGTGTTCTTCCTTGTCCGTCAAACTTAAAACATTTCTGAGATTACTTTTATCCATTACATAAATTAAATCGAATTTTTCAAAATCGGATTTACGGAATTGTCGGGCTCTTATATTTCTCAGATCAATACCTCGGGAAAGGGCCTGACGAACGGTACGTTCGTCGGGCGGTTCACCCACATGATAGGAAGCCGTTCCGGCCGAGTCGATGATAAATTTTTTTTGATATTTTTCACTGAAATGACGGAATACACCTTCTGCCAACGGCGACCTGCAAATATTACCAAGGCAAACAAATAAAAACGAAGCGGGCTTATGCATGTATTTTTTAGGCAAATATAAAAGCGAATAGTATCTTTGCCAAAAAGGTGGTTAAAAAGCTTGCTTATTATATATTGAAATGGCGTTGGTTTTGGTTTATATCGTTAACCTTGTTGTCATTATCCCTGAGTTGGTTTGCTACCAAACTTGAAATATCCTTCTTCATGACACGACTTCTGCCCGACTCGGACCCTGCCGTAGTGGATTACAATTTATTCAAACAGAAATTCGGTCAGGATGGTACGGTGTTGGTTATCGGTACGGAATTATCAAAACTAAATTCACCCGAAAATTTTAAAGCATGGAATACTCTGGCCGACAGCATCCGTCAGTTGGGCGGAATTAAAAATGTAGTGAGTATTACCAATCTTAAAAAAATTGTTTTCAATGATACGGCTTCCCTTTTCGAATTTAAAAACTTTTCTAACGCTTTACCGGAAACCAAAGAGGATTTGGATGACTATCTGAATGAATTGTATTCCCTGAAATTTTACGACGGTATTTTTTTCAATAGAGAAAAAAACATCACCATCATGGCCGTAACATTTTATGAGAAAAGTTTGAACTCGGTGAAGAGGATAGAATTAACCGAAAAAATCAAGTTCTTTATTAAACATTTTGAAGAAAAAACAGGAGTAGGCACGCATGCTTCCGGACTTCCTTTTATTCGCAGTGTAATGATGAAAAAAATTCAAAGCGAAACCACCTTTTTCATGATTCTGGCAGCCGTCGTTACGGCCGTTCTTCTTTTCCTGTTTTTCCGGCACATCAGCCCCGTATTATTTTCGATGTTGGTGGTGGGATACGGAGTGGGAAGCGCCATGGGCTTTACGTATCTGATGGGATATAAGCTGACGGTTCTTTCCGGATTGATTCCTCCTTTAATTATCGTTATCGGAGTACCGAATTGTATAATGATTCTTACACACTATCATACGGAAATCAGCAAAGGAATGAAAAAAATTCCGGCCCTTCACAATGCCACTCAGCGTTCCATGATTTCGCTGTTTTTTGCCAATTTCACCACGGCCATCGGTTTTGGAGTTTTTTGTGCCATCGACAATGAGCTGCTGTTTGAATTCGGGCTTATTGCCTCGGTTAACGTAATGCTGACATTTATTTATTCCGTAATACTGGTACCCGTTATTTTCAGCTTTCTGCCCGAACCCGGTAAAAAACACATACATCACCTGGACACCAAAGGTCTACGAATGGTACTGGATAAAATTTTTCACATGACCGACCACCATCGGAAATGGATTTATCTGACGGTAGTTATTATATTGATAATCAGTTCATTAGGCATCAGCAAAATACGTGCTTACGGCTACATGGTGGATGATTTGCCCCAAAATGACCCCGTGGTGAATGATTTAAAATATTTTGAACAAAAAATAGGGGGTGTGTTACCTTTTGAAATATTCATTGACACGAAGAAAGAGAACGGCGTATTTTCCGATAATGCGAGAGCGCTCTACCGTATCAATAAACTCCAACGAAAACTCTCTGAAATTCCCGAACTTTCTCGCTCACTGAGCATTGCCGATGGTGTGAAATTTTTTAATCAGGCATGGAAAGGCGGAGACGAAAAACACTATCGCATTCCAGCCGTAACCGATTTGAAGCAACTTTCGGAATTTGTAAAAAATGAAAAAGAAAAACAAAGCCAGCTTCATTCCTTTCTTGATTCCACCCGCCGCTTTACCCGCATCAGCATGCAAGTGGCCAATATCGAGTCTGTGAGTATGAAAAAAATGGCCGCTCGCATCAAGTCGATTGCCGACAGCACATTTAATTTCGACGACGAGGGTAAGCCCCTGCCCGACTCGCTTCAATACGACATCCGCGTTACCGGAAATCCGGTGGTCTTTTTAAAAGGAAATGATTTCCTGATAGATAACTTGCTGGAAAGCGTAGTTTTGGCAACAATACTCATAATAGGCGTCATGATATTTTTATTTTCCGCACCTGCCATGATTTTAATATCCATTATTCCCAGCTTAACGGCCTTGTGCATCACGGCCGGTATTATGGGCTTCACCGACATACCGCTCAAACCCAGCACTATATTGGTTTTCAGCATTGCCTTCGGTATAGCCAGCGACGGCACGCTTTATTTCCTGACCAAATACAGACACGAACTGAAAAACAAGAAATCCATGAAAGAGGCCGTTCGCATCACCATTTCCGAAACCGGCGTCAGCATGGTTTATACAGCCCTGATTTTATTTTTTGGGTTTGGAATGTTTATGCTTTCCGATTTCGGCGGAACAAGGGCTTTGGGAGTTCTGATATCACTGACCTTGTTGGTTGCCTATTGCACCAACCTTATATTGCTTCCCGCTTTCCTGTTAAGTTTGGAAAAGAAAATTGCCAACAAAACCTTTTTGAAATCGGGAATAGAACCGGAAGAAGAAAATTAACTTTTTAAAATTTTGCCCCTAAACTGATAAAGAAAGTTCTGCCGTTTCCCGGCAATATGCCCGGACCCGGATACCCTCCTGCACGACGTGTGGCATATTTTTCATCGGTCAGATTGTTAATTCCCGCTTTTAAATTATAGCGATCCAGGAATTTAAACGTCAGGGACAAATCCATCAGATTGTATCCTGAAAGTTTTCCAATGGTTCCGGCAGCATTGGGAGCGGTTGTATTCGCTGCATCGGTGAAAACATCCCCCACACTGCTGATTTGCCAGGATATGGAAAAATCTTTATAGGAATAGGTAAACCCGTAGCGATGAATGTATTCAGGTGCATTCTCAACACGTTTGCCTTCTATGGATTTTGCGGGGTCATTTACAATTGCCGGATTTTTCCAACTTACATATTTTGCATCTATGAATGAATTCGAAGCAAATATTGCAAGAGAACCGAATTTCGGTTTATTAAAAAATAATTTTACCATGTCTAATTCAATATACGACTCCACTCCTTTGGATACGGACGTGCCGATATTGGTTCTGAATGGATTACCGTTTTGGGATATAGTTCCGATTCGATTGTCGTAATGCAAATAAAACACGCCGATATCAAAATTTAAAAATTTTTTAATTATACCCCGGTAACCGAAATCGGCATTAAACCCTTCGGCATCTTTTAAATTCGGATCGATGATTTCGGTAGTTGCCGACGGAGTTAATTCAGAAAACGTAATGGGACGAAAGGCCTTTGAGTAGTTTCCGTAAAGACGGGTGCCCTCACTAACCAAATATTCCAAACCCACGCCATAAAGCAAAATTTGACGTTTCCTGCTTTCCGGTGTTAGGGCTCCTGAAGAAGTCGTGTTTATATATCCTTCTTTTTTGTTTTGGATATATTCAAAACGAATACCGGGCACTACTTTTAATCTGTCTCCGATGTAAAAAACATTTTCCGCAAAGAAAGCATAATTTTCGGTTGAGAATTTTAATGCTCTGCCGTATTGAGGGTTAGACAAACTCAAATCAAAATCAACACCGGATGTACCAACGCCTAATTGATTTCTTTGGGTATTACCGCTGTAAGCTCTGGCACCGGTTGCCAATACATTTTCTTTTCCAAAAAGATGGTATTTCACCGTCAAACGCGCCTCCGAACCATAGTTTTTGTAGAAATCTCTGTCCACCTGCCTCGGACTGTATTGCAGTGTGGAGGGATTGATGGTATCTTTCACATTTATGGCTTTTAAAAACCCTACGCTGTTACGTTCGGCAATGGTTGCAAAAGATTTTATGTTCAGACATACCGAAGAGGATATATCAAATCTAAAATTAACTGAGGCTACATTCCAGGGAGCGTTAAACCAATTTCTTTCTCGGAACGATTGTCTGTGATTCTCTTTAAATTGATCATCCGTCAATCCGCCGGGTTGTTGACTGACATAGTCCATCTTTGTATATTCCGCATCCATGCTTATTTTACCGGAAATTCGATAATTTACGGACAAATAACCGGTAAGCGTATTGTATCGACTGTTCTTTCGCCACCCTTCAGCGGTTCGGTAATGAAAAAAACCGTAATAGGAAATTTTCTTATGCGTTCCGCCGATGGCATTATATGTATTAAACAGTCCGTAAGAGCCCACGGTTTGTTGAGTTTCGAAAGTTATTGGCTTAGTTGTATTCCCTCTTTTGATTTTATAATTAAGCAATCCGCCAAACTGAGGACCAAACTGCAGGGAGGCGGCACCGTGAATCACCTGAATTTCTTCCACGGCTTCCATGGGCGGACTGTAGTAGGCCTCGGGATATCCGAAAATTTCTGCACTGATATCATAACCGTTTTGTCTGACGTTAAATTCCCACGACCGATTCGGGCTTAATCCGCGTGTGGCCACCCCAACCTGAATTCCGGAACCGTCGTTTTCCCAAATGCTGATTCCGGGAACTTTTGCAAAAACTTGTCGGGTATTATTTACGCTCAGATCAGCATTCATTTTATCTAAATGAATAACTTCGGTTTTTTTTCCTGCATAAATCACGTTTTCATGTACATCAGGCATTCGTTTTATGCCTCCCTCTAAATCCTTAATTTCAACTTCATTTAAATTTATTTTCATGCTGTCCATTTGTTCCTGAGCCGAATCAATGGTAAATATGGATAATAATAACAGGAACGAAATTTTAAGAGTAAATTTATTTGATAACATTTTTCAATAATTTTTAAATGCAAAGAAAATTACTCCTTGCAACCCGAAAAATACCTTGATAAGGGTATATTGATTAAAAAATTAAAGTTTGAATTGTTCCTTAGCCATACGGGCTATTTCGCCTCCGTAGGCCAAACAAGCCGTTGCGGCCGGACTGGGGCTATTAATAACATGCAATACACTTCCCTGCCCCTCGATTTTAAAATCGTCCAGCATTTCACCTTCGGGAGAAAGAGCCATAGCCCGAATGCCGCAACGCGAAGCCACTATATCGTCCATTTCAAGAGAGGGTATCAGCTTTTGTAATCTTTTTAGAAAAAATTTTTTACTGAAAGCGCCTCGATATTCATCCAGGCCAAATTTCCAGTGTTTGAAAAAGAATTTCCAAGTACCGCCGAACGAGAAGGCCTCGGCTGTATCTTTTAAGCTAAAAGCCGTTTTCGAGTATCCCTCGCGCTTAAATACAAATACGGCGTTTGGTCCGCATTCCACACCGCCTTTAATCATGCGTGTGAAATGAACACCCAAAAAAGGAAATTTAGGATTAGGAACCGGATAAATCAGGTTCCGCACTTTGTGCATTCCTTTTTCCGTCAGGTCGTAATAATCGCCGCGGAAGCCCACAATGGCTGCTTCCGAAGGATGTCCTTCCTTACGAGCCAGACGATCGGCCTGAAGTCCGGCTGTTGTAATTAAGTATTTTGCTTTTATCGTTTTTTGATTACGTGTATGTATGAGATGAAAATTTCCGTCTTTTGAAAAACCAACAACTTCGGAATCCAATAAAATTTCACCGCCTCTGCCTCGAACGATTTCACCCAGTTTTTCAGCCACATCACCGAAATAAATAATACCCGTACAGCCTACATGAATGGCTTTGATACCCACGCAATAGGGTTCTATTTCCTTTATTTTTTCCGGACCTACAATTTCGATATTTTCCACGCCGTTGGCTAAGCCGTTGTTATATACCCTTTCCAGATGAGCAAGTTCAGACGGATCAGTGGCCACAATAAGCTTACCGCAAATATCATGCGGAATATGATGCTCACGGGCAAAAGCCACCAATTCACGACGTCCGGCAACGCAATTCCGGGCTTTATAGGAACCGGGTTTATAATAAATGCCGCTGTGGATAACTCCGCTGTTACGGGAAGTTTGATGGGCGGCCAGCTGTTTTTCTTTTTCAATAACCGTTATTTTTATGTCGGGCAGCATAAGCGAAAGTTTGTAGGCCGTAGCAAGACCCACGATGCCTCCACCCACTATGGCAATGTCGGTATGTTCGGTATAATTCATAACTTCGGGCAAAGTTATCAATTCACATGAAAATTATTTGCATCGGACGAAATTATTCCGAACATGCCCGGGAAATGAATGCGGAAGTGCCTAAAGCCCCTGTTTTTTTCATGAAACCCGAAACAGCCCTTCATAAAGGCTATGAATACTTATTACCTGATTTTACCAAAGATTTGCATTATGAATGTGAACTGGTTTTTCGGATTGGCAAACCGGGAAAATCCATACCTAAACATTTTGCCATAAATTATGTAGATGCTTTTACGGTGGGGCTCGATCTTACGGCCCGCGACCTGCAGTCGGAATGCAAAAAGAAAGGATTGCCCTGGGAAATAGCCAAGGCGTTTGATTACTCTGCCATTACCGGAACATGGTTAGATATTCATGCATTTAATCCGGAGCACGACTTTTATTTAAAGGTGAATAACGTGCTGCAGCAAAAAGGGAAAGCCGCGGATATGATATTCTCATTGGAAAAAATAATTGCTTATGTATCTAAGTTCGTTACATTAAAAATCGGTGACCTTATTTTTACCGGAACTCCGGAGGGAGTGGCAAAGATTAACGAAGGAGACGTTCTGGAAGGATTTTACGATAATAAATCATTATTTAAACACGTATTTCGTTGACACCGATTGAACTTTATACGGACGGTGCCTGTTCGGGTAATCCGGGCCCCGGCGGCTTTGCCTGGATTTTAAAATGGAACCAACATGTGAAAGAACATGCGGAAGCTTACCGGCTTACCACTAATAATCGCATGGAATTGATGGCCGTTATTAGCGGATTAAGCAATATACGAAAGAAAGAAATTCCCGTTCGCATATTTTCCGACAGTAAATATGTGGTGGATGCCATTCTGCAGAAGTGGCTTGAAAACTGGATAAGTAAAAAATTTCATAGGGTAGCCAATGCTGATTTGTGGATGGAGTTTTTAAAAATCTATAACCCCGCTTTGCATCATTTTGAATGGGTGAAGGGCCATGCGGAAAACAAATGGAACAACCGTTGCGACCTTTTGGCCGTGGAAGCAAGCCGAAAAGGCCCTTTTAAGGAAGATGCGGGATATAGCGGATAAAATTTCCATTCATCATCTTACTTTAGATATTTTTAAAAAACATTTTTTCATATTTATTTTACAAAGCATTAATATTATCTTTTAACATTTGACTTTCGTTAATTCTATACTCATACGGTTCCCCTATAAGGCCTAAAAAGTCGTGCTTTTCACGTATTATCGGTAATAGTTTTTTCAAATCATCATATCGGATATGTCCGATGATAATTTTGTTATTTCTGTCTTGCAAAACTTCCTCAATGTCGTCAAAAAAACTCTCGGCATAAACCGACTCAACAGATGTTCTTGCATATATCCTTAACAAAAATCCCTTGTCTTCCAATAGTGAATTAAGATTTTTCTTTTTAAACTCATACTTATAACCGTACCTCAAAGCCGAAAGGTCTGATAAAACGGCCGAACCTGTTGGATGCCCTCCTGCTCCTTTCCCTTTTAAGAACTGCCTGCTTGTAAATTTACCTTCCGTAACCACTGCATTATATTCGTAATTCACATCATAAAGAGGACTTTGTTCATTCACAAAAACAGGCAGAACAAATGCCGTGTAACCTTCATTTCTGACACCGGCATATGCAAGGAGGCGAATCCTATAATCCCGTTGTTCGGCAAATTCCGATTCTTTACTCGATAGAGCGGTAATTCCCAAACGAGGAATTTCATTAAAATTCAACACCACTCCCAATGCATGATAGGCCAATATGGTCGTTTTAAAAAGCGCATCCCATCCTTCCACATCATTGGCCGGATTGCTTTCAGCAAAACCTTTTTCCTGTGCTTCCTTCAATGCCTGCTTATATCCTGCTCCATAAAGAGATGTTTGCGTGAGGATGTAATTGGTGGTACCGTTAAAAATACCGCCTATGTATTGCAGAGGTTCGTTATCGAAATATTCTTCCAGCAAACGAATGATAGGAATGCTGCCGCAGGCCGATGCCTCATACAAAATTGATACACCCTTGCTTACCGACAATTCCTGAAGCTCAGGCAAATGATGTGCCAACATCTTTTTGTTTGCCGTAACCACATTTTTCCCTTTTTCCAAGGCGGATTTTACGATACGATAGGCCTCTTCATAGTCATCTATCAGTTCCACCACCGTATCTACTTCATCATCATTCAAAATGTCAAACTTGTCATAGGTAAAATATTCCGCCGGTAATGTTCGTTTCTTTTCACGATGCTTTACGCATATCTTTTTTATACTACCGATGTCGTTCAAACTTTGATTTAAAACATCATATAGCCCCTGCCCCACACATCCAAAACCAAAAAGTCCTATATTAAGCGTTTTCATAATATGGTTGTTTTTTATTGAATATGTTTTTTTGAATAAATGATTGTATAAGTTCCGACAATTTTTTCGTTTCAATCAGAAAACCGTCGTGCCCGTATAAAGATGAAATGATTTTTAGTTCTGCATTCGGAATATTTTCGGCCAGATATTCCTGCTCGGAAATCGGAAACAGAATATCTTCCTTAATTCCGATGATCAGGGTCTTCGCCTTTACGGATTTAAGAATATCAAGGTTTCTGCCTCTGAACACATCGTGCGAGTCCATGGCATAAGAAAGCGTAACATACGAAAATGCATTAAAGCGGTTCACTAATTTTTCACCCTGATAGCGCTGATAGGTAACCGCCCTGCGTTCATGGAATGCCTTGTCGGAATCATCGGTTTGAAGTTCCGAATAAGTTTGGTAGTTTCGGTAACTGAGCAAAGCAATGCTTCGTGCTGCCAGTAATCCTTTCATTCCGGCATCAGGGCTGTTATTGAAATACGTTCGGTCGGCAAAAATGGCCAATCGTTGGCTTTCATTGAAGGCAATGCCCCAGGCGGAATGCTTTGCATTCGTGGAAAGAAGAATCAGGTTTTTAATCCTTTCATTTTCCATAATAGCCCACTCCAGCGCAATCTGTCCGCCCTGTGAACCGCCGATTAATAAATCGATGCTTTCAATACCCAATTGTGTGCGCAGTTCATTCAGTGCACCGGCCATATCGCGTGTGGTAATTTTCGGGAACAGGTGATAATACGGTTGACCGGTATCGGAGTTTATAGACAAAGGTCCTGTACTGCCATAGCAAGATCCTAAGTTGTTGGAGCATATTATAAAGTAATCCGTAGGATTAAACAAATGGTTATTTCCAAACAACCCTTTCCACCAATCAAACACGTCGCTGTTGGCTGTCAGTGCATGACATACCCATACTACGGGTGTTTTTCCGGGAACATAGCGCCCGTAGGTATGGAAGGCCATGCCGATTTTTTTCAGCAGGCCTCCCTTTTCCAACGGCAAATCAAAATTTTCGGAATAATTCATGTACAGCTCAATTTATGCTTTCCAGTAAATGACTCTTTTCGGCTTTCTTTAGTTTCTCAAATGCCTGATTAAAATCTTCTTTGATGTCTTCAATATGCTCAATACCAACCGATACACGAAGCAATCCGGGCTCCACACCGGCCGACTTTTGTTCTTCCGGACTAAGTTGTTCGTGTGTGGTTGTGGCCGGGTGAATGATGAGAGTTTTGGCATCACCCACATTAGCCAGGTGGCTTACGATTTGAAGATTGTTTACCAAAAAGTCGGCTGCTTCCTTGCCTTGCTTCAGTTTGAACGACAATACGGCGCCAAAGCCGTTTTTCAGATATTTTTTGGCTAATGCATGATAGGGGGAAGTGGCAAGACCCGGATAATTCACATATTCCACTTCCTCACGGTTAAGTAACCATTCAGCCAGTTCCAATGCATTATCGGCCGAGCGCTGAACACGCAACGAAAGTGTTTCAAGTCCCTGAATTAGTTGGAAGGCGTTAAAGGGCGAAAGTGAAGCGCCATAATCACGCAGTCCCTCAACACGAGCACGAATAATAAATGCAATATTCGGCAAGCCCAACGGATTTCCTTCTCCGAACACATCCCAAAATTTCAAACCATGATATCCTTCCGAAGGTTCCGTAAATTGGGGGAATTTTCCGTTTGCCCAGTTAAAATTACCCCCATCCACTATTACACCCCCGATGCTGGTTCCGTGGCCGCCAATCCATTTGGTGGCCGATGCCACCACCACATTGGCTCCGTGTTCCAATGGACGGAAAAAGTATCCGGCTGCCCCAAACGTATTGTCCACAATCAGTGGAATTTGATGCTTTTGCGCAATTTTCGCAATGGCTTCAAAATCGGGTATATTAAAACCCGGATTTCCGATGGTTTCCAGATAAAGGGCTTTGGTCTTTTCATCAATGAGTTTTTCAAAGATTTCGGCTTTGTCGCCTTCGGCAAATTTCACGTTGATGCCCAGGCGCTTAAACTGCACTTTGAATTGATTATAGGTTCCGCCATAGAGAAAAGAGGTGGACACGATATTGTCGCCGCTACCGGCAATGTTGGTAATGGCCAGGAATTGGGCAGCCTGACCGGAAGACACCGCCAATGCCGCTGCTCCGCCCTCCAAAGCCGCTATGCGTTTTTCAAACACATCGGTGGTGGGGTTCATGATTCGGGTGTAAATATTCCCGAATTCCCGAAGTCCGAACAAATCAGAAGCATGTTTGCTGTCGCGGAATGTGTATGACGTGGTCTGATAGATGGGAACGGCCCGCGAACGTGTTACCGGATCCACATCCTGACCTGCATGCAGTTGCAAGGTCTCGAAGCGTAATTGTTTTTTTTCTTTGCTCATGTTTTTTTGTTTTATGGGTTAGACATATATTTAATTTTTCTGATAATTCAGGGCTAAAACCCTTTGTTCCGTTTTGGTTAATAAACGGAAAAATATTTTTTGTTTAATGGCAGGAGTAATGCGAACATTTATCCACACCCCTGCGGAATGTGTTTTTTCATGATGATTTTTTTAAAGGTTAATAGTGGATGGGGAAATTATAGGGAATGCCGTTCAGATAATAACATTCCCGGGTGTTGTATTAGCAACAACACATACAACAACACCACATGCGCATGAAGGATGCATGCAGATTAAATGAATGGAGGGCTTTGGACTTTTTTACAGCTTTGGATTGGGTGTGTAGTTTTTCTTTTTTCATAACTTTTTAATTTATCTTTCCGCTTACTCTCATCGGCGGACGGATTTGGCACCGGTTTTCCAATTCCGACTTTATGACGGAACTTTGAGTTGGTTGCCTGCGGTTCACAGAGCCGTTTCTCTCCCCGCATCTTGATAAATTAACTACACGAGGTGTAATTAATTGATATGCAAAAGTAATATGCTTAAAACTTTTGGCAAAATTTTTTTTTGAATTTTTATATTAACTTATTGATTTTCAGGCAATAAAATTTTTTTAAAACGCGTATTCTCTGCATGAACGATAACCAAAACCGGGCTTTTTAAGATTTCATTAAATCGTGCCTTCAGCAGACCCGGAGCCGCTTCAAACACTTGAACCGTTACCATTTTTCCGGAACCTAATTCCATAGCCGTAATTTTATTCAGGTTGTGTACTTTCGATGAACGAACAAAAAAGGTCTGATTAACGGGATTGGGAAATATATCAATATCATGCGCTGAAAAATCTTTATCATTCAAATCCGTTACACTTCTTAGAACCCATACCGGTCCGGGTGTTCCGCTTCCGCCGAATTTAACCTGTCCGTTGGAAGGCCCGCCCGTAAACCCCGAAGCATCTAAAAGCACCGTTCCGCTTCCTTCATCGAAATGATAGAGTCCCACCGTATTGACATCCGTGTTAAAAGGCATGGAAGGAACCGTGAAAGATGTGCCGCTGTAGCGAATCACGTTGGAAATCCTCAATTCATCGAGATGACCGTTATACGAGGGATAGTTAACATTATCGTAATCGTGTTTTTCAGCTCCCAATACCAGATAGGGATCATTAGGCCAGGTAGTACTTCTGCCGTTCCGATAGGAAATATTTCCGGCAGGTCCTGTGGCCACAGAAGCATCAAGTGTTCCGTTTACATAAATACGCATGGCTCCGGTAGAGGCCTGACGGGTAACGGCAATATGATGCCACTGGTTGTTCGCTACATTGGTATTCCCGATAATGGTTCGAGATTGACTGCCATTGTTGGTTCCGAAAGCTATTTTTCCGTTACATAATGAAATTCCGAAATCACCGTAATCTCCGGGACCGAAAATATCACGGTCAATAATAACGTGACCCAATGTCCAGTCATCATTTGCACCGGCTACGGCATTTCCTCCTTTCGGATTATCAGAAAGCAATGCCCGGAATTCAAATTCAATGGTAAAATCTCCGCTGCCGATATCCACTGGCCTCTCCGGTGCATCTACGGGAATTTTCACACGGTCGATATCCCCCGTCCCGTGTCCGTAAAACCGCATGCAGTAGTTTTGGGAAAAGTGTTTTAAAAAACTACAAATGAAAAATATAATCAAAAATTTAAAATTAATCATAACTTAAATTTAATATATTTATCGAACATTAATAAATTAATCAACTAATTTGCTTATATATGAAAACACTTACATATTTAATTTTAATTTCATTCATGACCGTTCTGTCGCAGACAAATCTAAAAATTAAAGATCAGGATTTGTATTTTGATGAATCCGATGGATATTGGGCTGTTTTTACGAAAGACGGAATCCAATTAACAGAATATTACGGAAATTTTACACCCGTATTCGGAAAAGATACTAAGTTTTACAATGGTTATGCATTGGTTAAAATGTATAATTCAAGCAATGAAATGGGTTATATAAATTCTAACGGGCAACTGTTAAATTCATTTGATGCTTTGGGTTATGCCAAAGAATTCAATGAAGGTTATGCATCTTACAGGAAATTAAGTAATTTAAAATTCGGTATAATTGATAATAAAGGAACTACAATCCTCCCCTTTGAATATGATGACGTAACAACGGTTTGTCATAAAAGAGCATTTGTTAAAAAAAATAACAAATGGGGATTGTATGACGTGGAAAATAAAAAATTTATTACGGACTTTAAATATGATTTACTGATTCAAATTTACAACGAACATAGAGATTATTTTACCCGAATGGTTCAGGTTACCGTTAATCATGAAAAATTTTTATTGGATATCACAAATGGTGTTGAAACCAAAATTACGGGCGACCCTTCACAAAAAATTCCCATTAATAGAGGTGATTATCTGGCATATATTCAAAATGATACAAAGGTATTAGAACATGCATTTAAACCTGAAAAAAAGTTATTCATTAAAAATCATTCCGAATATAATGATTATATAGATATTTACAACAGTGAATTATTGATACTCACAAAAAGAAAACGACTGCCATATAATCATCCGGAATATGATAATGCTTATGCATTGGCTAATAATAAAGGCGAAATTATTTTTTCCGATGCTTACGGTTATAATTTTGGAAATAACCGATATTATATAACTATTGACTTTAACCAAACACCAAGATTTATCAGGTATTGTAAGAAAGATAAAGAAGGTAAGTTAAAATTCGGTATAATTGACATGAACTTTCGTAAGGTTATTATTTCACACAATTATGATAAGATAGAATTAATCGATCAAAAAAAGCTCCTTTTTGGAGCAAAAATAAAAGATCAATGCTTTTTGCTTGACTCAAACGGAACAGATCGGCTTAGCGAACAAATAAATTTCAATGCATTACCTTATTATATCAATCGTGAAAAAAATTTTTGTATTGCATCGAATAATCTTCCCATAGAATATAGTTATTTTAAAAAAAGAAATCAGTTTTATTTGTATGATTTAAATGGAAATCTTCTTTTAAAAGATATGTTTTATGATTTTGAACTCATTAATAATCAAATATTAAAATTGTATCATTTTAATGACGATATCAGTTTATTGGATATGAATACATTTGTCTTAAAAAATTCATTTGGTTATAAAAAAATAAAACCCATATCTTACTCTTTCAGACCTATTTTCAAACATGAAACTGAAGAGAATATACATAAAGAGATTGTTAATCAGAAAGGTAAAACTATATTAAAAGACGTTATAACGTATATACCCTTATATGGAAGTTATTATTTATTTCAAATAAAAGGTGATTATGCCATATATAATTTAAACGAATATAAACCGAAATCAGTATTTGATGCTGTTTTGGAACATACGGAAATAAATGACAGCTTACATATTATTTATTTTAGAGAAAAACATACTTTGAAAAGAGGTATTTATGACTTTAAAAACAATGTTTGGCTTAAAATTAAAATAAATAATAAGGAATTTGATTTCAGTCCTAATGAAAATAACAGAATATATTTTGTAATGAACCAACTAATTTATTTTAAATTAAATACAGAACCGAATTTTTATTTTTTAGATTTTAATACAAATGAAATCAAAAATTACGATTATATACCTTTGAATTGTATTATGAACGGTCGGGTCAATGTTAAATTCAATGATGGTTCATTGGGTTATATTGATATTGATGGTAAAGTACTTTTTAAATGCCGTAAAAATGTTATTGAAAATTTCCCGTTTTATAAAAATACGGCTTTAATTCGGGTTAAAGAAAACAATAAAGAATTTTATGAAATAATTGACACCTTGGGTAATAAATTAGCAGGCGGTCCGGAATTTGTCAAATATTCATACGAACGCATTAATAATTATAATAACTTAAACCTATCAAAAGAATGCGAATTAAACAGATTTTCAATTAATAATGATAAAAGCTCATATACCAAAATTGAACAACTTTCAAACGGAAAAATTGGCATAAGGACCGGAATGAATTGGAGCAAATACTTTGAAGAAACTGGTAAAACATTCAACCAAACAACATGTAATAAAAAATGTTACGTTTGTAAAGGAACATGTTCATACATCTATCAGGAAAGTTGCGATTATTGTACGGGCGGAATTGTATATGAAGGTCAAACCTCCGAGGTTATCCGATTAGGAGGAGTTAGTACCACAACAGTTGGAGGAAATGTAATTACCAAATATGAATCTCCGGTAATATACACTAAAACAATTTCAAGAAAATGTTCAGTATGCAATGGCACCGGTGATAAACCTGGATCAAATATTGAATTCAGAAAATGCTGGAAATGCAGGCCTAAATAATTTTATTCATTACAAAATTTAAAACTTTCATTTAACTTTTTAAACAATTTCCTTTACTTTGTATAAATCAATTATGGATGCCGTGGGAACTTTAAAGACCAAAATATCAATTGATATTCTAAAAAAGGCCTTTCATCTGATGGCCACGGCGAAAGCCATGGCCGAACTTTACGAAAAAAACAAAGAAATAACCTCCAAATACGTTCATGCCACCAGCCGCGGACATGAAGCCATTCAGATCGCCTTGGGCATGCAATTGTTGCCTCAGGATTATTTAAGTGCTTATTACCGCGACGATGCCTTATTGTTGGCCATCGGCATGACTCCTTACGAGCTGATGCTTCAATTGCTTGCCAAAAAAGACGACCCTTTTTCAGGCGGCAGAACATACTATTCCCACCCGTCGCTGAACCGACCCGGCATGCCTAAAATACCTCATCAATCCAGCGCCACCGGCATGCAGGCCATCCCCACCACCGGCATTGCCATGGGGCTGCAATATAAAGAAATCATGGGTCTGGATGACCAATCATTGAAAGATAAACCCGTGGCGGTTTGTTCTCTGGGCGATGCTTCATGCACGGAAGGCGAGGTATCCGAGGCCTTTCAAATGGCCGTCTTGAAAAAACTGCCCATTTTGTATGTGGTGCAGGATAACGGCTGGGACATCAGCGCCTCGGCCGACGAAATCAGAGCTCAGGACATCACCGAATTTGCCGTTGGGTTTAAAGGTCTTGAAACACGAACTATTGAGGGTAATGACTTTATACTAAGTTATAATACCGTTAAAGAGTGCTTACATATTATCCGTACCGAACGACGTCCGATGCTCATTCACGCAAAGGTTCCTTTGTTGAACCATCACACCAGCGGCGTTCGTAAAGAATGGTACAGGGACGATTTAGAAGAATCACAAAAAAGAGACCCTTTTCCTAAACTTCGTAACCAACTTATAATTTCCGGAGTTACCGCCGAAGAAATTCGGGCTATTGAAGAAGAAGCTGCTCAATTAACAGAGGATGATTACCGGCGTGCGTTAAAAGCCGAAGAACCTGATCCCAACGACCTTACCAAACATGAATTTGCTCCCACACCCATCACTGAAGAACGCGGAAATCGTGCTCCGAACGGAAAGCAACCTACAGTTATGGTGGATGCGGCACTCTTTGCCATCCGTGAACTGATGGAAAAGCATCCGGAATGTTTGCTCTACGGTCAGGATGTGGGAGCACGTTTGGGCGGCGTGTTTCGTGAAGCCGCCACCCTGGCTCAAAAATTCGGTTCGCACAGGGTTTTCAATACGCCCATCCAGGAGGCCTTTATTATCGGTTCCACGGTGGGCATGAGTGCGGTGGGCCTAAAACCAATTGTGGAAGTCCAGTTT
>FQKF010026089.1_pt1 | contig 16914 bp, 10 predicted proteins | sample 1504521 | NCBI WGS metagenome assembly FQKF01 (sample SAMEA4475357, study PRJEB15587) | soil metagenome | biome: Soil; feature: Field | place: India | collected 2015-03-11 | depth 0 m
CCATTTGCATCGGGTTTACCCTGTTATGTGGATAATAGATATGTATCCGGTAGTGCTTGCAGTAATTACCTATATATTTGAAAAAGAAAACTATTCAATTGAAAACCAACTTGATGAACGCTTAAAAAATGAAACCGAAAGGTCGCAAAAAGTACTATCGTTTATAAAAAATTTAATCAACGACAATTTTGATGCATCGCTAATATACGATTCAACTGACCCTCTGGGTAAAACATTAATTGATCTACGCGATTACCTGAAAAAAAGTAAAGAAGAAGCTGCTCAACGTAAAAAAGAAGATGATCAGCGCAACTGGATATCGGAAGGTTTAGCCCATTTTGGCGAAATATTGCGTCAAAATAACAACGATTTACAATTAATGTCTTATAATATTATTACACATTTAGTTAAATATCTAAAAATCAACCAGGGAGGTATTTTTCTCATTCAGGAAGATGAAAATAAACAAACCTATTTTCAACAGACCGCTGCCTATGCTTATGATCGGAAAAAATTTGCAAATAAAAAAATTCCCTGGGGTGAAGGCTTAATCGGAACCTGTGCCCTGGAACGAAAAACTATATATTTAACTGAAGTTCCTGATAATTATTTAACTATTACATCGGGCTTAGGTAAAGCCAATCCGCGATGCATATTAATAGTACCTTTAATATATAACGACGAAATACACGGAATAGTTGAACTGGCTTCATTTACAAAGTTCGAGAAATACCAGATAGAATTTGTCGAACGTATCGCTGAAAGCATAGCCTCGACTATATCGAGTGTTAAAATAAATTTACAAACTGCACAATTACTTAAAGAATCACGAGAACAGGCCCGCATATTAGCCGAACAAGAGGAGCAAATGCGGCAAAACATGGAGGAACTTAAAGCTACACAGGAAGAAGCTGCTCGGCAATCGGAAAAGTTTATCAGTTTTACCAACTCTGTGAATCACACCCTGATACGCGCCGAATACTTAACCGATGGCACCCTTATATATGCAAATACTAAATTTTTAAGCAAATTAGGATATTCGAGCAACAGTGAAGTTGAAGGTAAGCATATTTCAATGTTTATAAATAAAAAAGACCGTGAATGGTTCGATCCGCTTTGGGAAGAATTAGCAAAGGGGGGAAAACATTTCGAAGGCTACATGAAACATGTTACCAAACAGGGACAGGATTTATGGACAATGGCCACATACACGTGTATTCGTAAAGAAGACGGCTCGGTCGAAAAAATATTATTTTTAGCTATCGATACTACCGAACAAAAGAAGCAAAGCCTCGATTATGAAGGACAAATAGCAGCATTAAACCGTTCGACCATAAAAGTTGAAATTCAGCCAGAAGGTCGAATATCGAGTGTAAATCAATTATTCATAGATTCAATCATCTTTGAAGAAAAAGAATTAATCAGTAAAAAAATTAGTGACTTTATACATCGCGAAGATCAGCAAACATTTAAAGAAATATGGAAAAGCGTGCTATTAGATCAACCCTACATGGGACAAATACGAATGATTGATAAAAACAACGAAGTAAAATGGTTTAGAGGCACATTCACCGCAGTTATGGATATGTATGGCGAGGTTTCGAAAATCATATTTATTGCCAACGATATTACGAATGAGAAAAAAATGGAATTCGAAGCTGCTCGACAAAATGAACAACTTAAAATTCAGGAAGAAAAACTACGATTAGCAGGTGAAGAACTTGCAAAGAAACTTCAGGAAGCTAAAGAAGAAATGAAAATGCAATTTCGTGAAATTGAACAAATTAAAATCAGAAACGAGCTTACCCTTGAAGGTGCTCTCGATGCCATAATTACCATAAACGAGGCTGGCTATATTGAATTTTTCAATAAAGCTGCCGAAGAAATGTGGGGTATAACTAAAAAAGAAGCCATTGGTAAAAATGTACGAATGTTATTTTCGGACGAAACCATACAAAACGATGAATTTGTAGCCCGATATGTTGAACCAGGTACAAATAAAATAGTAGGAGTAAGAAAAGAAGTTAATATTTTAGCAAAAGGAGGTATAGAAAAACCAGTATTAATGCTTCTGTCAGAAGCAAAAGTCGATAATAGCTATTCATATACTGCATTTATACAGAACATCGAGGTAGAACTGTTCTAAAATAAAGTTATTATGATATTTCTGGATAAAGATAATAACTTCGATGATTTACCTGATAACGAAAAGCAGTCGAATTCAACAAATCATTTATACTTTCAAAATTTTCAGGTAAAATCTTTAGAAGATTTCGATTTTCGTCAGATCGAATCAGATTATCTGTACCATCAATTTATATTCTTTAATCCACATTATAGCTTGTTAATAATAGACAACTCCAACAAAACTATATATATTTCACCTACCATTTGTCAATTACTCGATATTTCTGATGAAAATTATCATGATATTTCAAAGCTAATAAGTTTAGATAATTTTCGGTTACTTCTAACAGAAATAATACATTTAATTGATAATAATAATAATGAAACAATTAAGCGGATTATAAATAAAAGACAAACAAAAATAAATACGTCACAATTAACAGCTAAAGATCGTAGTCAACTATTTCTAGTATCGGTTTCAATTATTAAGGAAGAATATAATAAGTTAATTACATATAAAGAAAAATTAGATACTCTGGAAAAAAATTTCGCTAATTGGTTAGAAAATATTTCACATGAAATACGTACTCCTTTAAACTCAATTCTAGGCTTTACTGAATTAATCAATACTGGCACAATTGCTGATGAGCAAAAACAAAATTACCTTCAAATTATTAAAAACAAAAGCAAATCATTATTAGACTTTATTGACGATTTATCGGAGTTAACTCGTTTAGAGACCCGTCAAATTGAAATAAACAAATCAGAAATTAATTTACCAGAATTATTTCGGGAAATATATGAAGAATATAACGAAATAAAACAAAAACGGCAGAAAACTTTTGATTTTTTTCTAAATATTCCATCGGGCAATATTCACTCAAAAGTAATTACCGACAGAGGACGTCTGTATCAGGCAATTAAATTAATTCTCGATATATCTTTTATTTTAACTGAAAAAGGTTTTGTGCAGTTTGGATATGAAATAAATGATTCAAAAAATATACTTTTTTACGCGAAAGACACGGGAAAAAGACTGACAAAAGAAGAACAAAAATTATTATTAAATAAGCTACTAAACAAATATGATACATACGATAAATTATTAAATATTATCGGTTTAAAATATATTCTATTACGAAATATAATTGAGATACTTGGAGGAAAGCTTTCTTTAAATACGATTGATAACATTGGCAACGTTTTTGAGTTTACAATTCCATATACACGTGGAACACGAACCGGAAAAAATGAAAAATTAGACACTGAAACGATTACCTATAACTGGAAAAACAAAGTTATACTAATAGCAGAAGATGAATTAACTAATTATCAATTTCTGGAAGCACTATTAAGTGAAACTCAGGCACAATTAATACATGTTGAAACTGGAGCGCAGGCAGTTGAAATTTGCCGAACATTAAACAAAATTGATATAATCTTGATGGATATTAAAATGCCCGATAAAAGTGGTTTCGATGCTATTCGAGAAATAAGACAGATATCAAAAATCCCCATCATTGCACAAACTGCATATTCTAACCCTATTGATAAAGAACGTTGCTTTAGAGAAGGTTGTAACGATTATATTGTGAAACCAATTGATATTAAACTCTTTTTTAGTACGTTAAGTAAATATTTAAATGAATGATAAAATACTTTTTTGAAAAAATACAATTTATTGAATTATTATATTAATAAATTTAATTATTTTTCGTAAGTCAAATATATTGAAAATGAAATTATGTAAATTAATAAAATGTTATTACAAAGCCTCAATTTTAATTTTATTTTTATCTTTACTAAGTTGTCGAAATATTACTAAACAGCAATCAATTGAAGAAATTGATACCATTGAAATATTTCAGCCAATAACATTACCATCGTTAAATAACATATATTGTATTCCTTCGCCGCAGTTAACCAATATATATTTAAAACAAATTGGAGTATACCCCAATAAAACCTTACCTAACCGTGTTGAAAATATTGAACGATATACCACCACAACCAAAAAAGCATTTAACCTGGGTGTTTATGCGGTTGATATTGGCTACTTAAACCTATATATAACCGATGAAAATACAGACAGATATGTGTTGGCTATGTCGCAACTTGCTGATGATTTAGGATTAAATTCCGTTTTTACACGTCAATCATATAATGATTTAGCACAACTAAAAACCAATCAAGATTCGCTGGCACGATATTTATCTGTACTATTAACCAGAGCCGATGAATATTTAAAAAGTAACGGACAACAACATGTTAGTGCATTTGTCATTGCTGGAAGCTGGATCGAAAGTTTTTATCTACTGTGTTCAATTTATAAAATGAATCCTTCAAATCAATTACTCTCATTTATATACCAGCATAAACATATTCTCGATAATATAATTAAAATAATGAAAAACTATTATAAACTATCGCCCGAAACCGATGCCATTATTGACACTTTAATTGAAATGGCTTATAATTTCGATGTACTTGATTTTCATTATTCATACGATAAACCTATGATTTATAAGGAAGGGAATGTTCTGATTGTAAATAATAAATGTGAAATAACAGGTTCTGGACCTGCTTTAGATTCTATTATAAATATGGCAATAGAAATAAGAAATAAAATTATTAACTAAAATGAATTGCGAGATTTGCATTTAATCAATAAATTTTTTGAATATTAACAATGATAAAACGACTTAGTTTTCTGTGTATTGCGCTATTCTTAAATTATTGGCTTATTGGTCAACAAGCTAATAATTGTAAAACACCATTAATGGGTGGATACATTCTTGATGGGCAATCGTATAAACTGGTTGCCAGCGAGACACCTCGGGTAACTATTCATGCAGTATTTTTTAGTGGTTTCGAATATCGCATTCATTTTTGTAGTCCCAACACCCAAAAGTATATCATTACCATTTACGATTTCGAAAAAAATAAAATATTTTCTGACGAATGTGTTAATTATCAGACATTTTACAATATACAATTTAAATCGGATATAGCATGTATCATTGAATTAGAAGCTATCGATAACAGTACCAACAAAAAAGAATATGCTACCTATTATTTTACAATAGGATTTAAAGAAAAAAGTATTTTTGGAAAATAATCAATCTAAAACTTGTAATAAACAGGACTAAAAGGCAATGAGTGAGCAGATTTTGAAAGCATTAATGCAGTTATTCGCAATAATTGCCCGACCGGAAGCGAAGCAAGCCGATCGACGTATTGTGGTTGAATCATTTCTACGTCGGCAGTTAAACGAAGAACTGGTGCAGGAATACTTGAAAATTTTTGATGAATACTATAAAATTCAACAAGATAAAAGTAAAGATACAGAACGTCACAGAAGCATTATAGCAGCCAGTTCGGTAAAAGTATTAAAAATCACAAATAAAATTAACGACGAACTTACTCAGGTTCAAAAGTTTGTAGTATTATTTCAATTATTTGATTTTGTCCGCATTGATTGCGAAGAAATTTCGAAACAGGAACTTGAATTTATAGACACCATAGCCGACTCATTTCATATACCCATTGAAGAATACGCTGAAATAAAAGAGTTTATTCAATCCGATATTAAAACTATCCCCGACAGTGAAAACCTTTTAATTATTGATAACAAATACGACTTTTATCATCCTCGGGTAAAGCATTTATACTCCGAATCCATGTCGGGACAAATTCGTATTTTGCATATTAATTCCAGTAATTTGTACTTTTTACGATTTTTAGGACAAAACGAACTATATTTAAATGGCCAGATTATACTCGAGGATAGGGCTTACATGTTTACTTATGGTTCATCAATCCGTAATAAACAAATAAAGCCCATTTATTACAGCGATGTAGTGGCTCGATTCAATGACGACCGACTAAAAACAAAAATTTATTTTGAAGCTAGAAACATAGAGTATAAATTCAAGAATGGCAAAATAGGATTACACAATGTTTCTTTTGGAGAAGAATCGGGTCGTCTGGTAGGTATTATGGGAGCCAGCGGTGCTGGAAAATCAACATTATTGTATGTATTAAACGGTACTACCCCACCTAGCAAAGGAGAAGTTTTAATTAATGGATATAACATTTATACCCAAAAAGATAAAGTAAAAGGAATTATTGGTTTTGTATCGCAGGATGATTTGTTAATTGAAGATTTAACCGTTTATCAAAACCTTTATTATAATGCCAAATTGTGTTTCGATAATTTACCAGAGGAAGAGATTGAAAATCTGGTTAATCAAACCCTTACCAATTTAGGCTTGCATGAAATAAAAGATATTCAGGTTGGTAGCCCGTTAAATAAAAAAATTAGTGGCGGACAAAGAAAAAGACTTAACATAGCGCTTGAACTTATACGAGAACCAGCTGTATTATTTCTTGACGAACCCACTTCAGGCCTTTCGTCGCGTGATTCGGAAAATATCCTTGACTTATTAAAAGAATTAACCTTAAAAGGCAAACTGGTATTTGTAGTAATACATCAGCCATCGTCCGATATTTTTAAAATGTTCGACAGGCTTCTCATTCTGGATCATGGAGGCTATTTGATTTATAATGGCGATCCCATAGAAAGCATAATGTACTTTAAGTCAAAAATTCATCACGCCAACTGGAACGAAAGCGAGTGCAAGGTTTGCGGAAATGTAAACCCAGAGCAAATATTTAATATAGTAGAAACACGAGTACTAAATGAGTATGGACAGGAAACTCATTCCCGCAAAATTACACCACGCGAATGGGCTAAATTTTATGAAGAAACATTTCATCAGAATAATAAACCCAAAATATATAGTCAGGAATTACCTCCTATTAATTTTAAAATACCAAATAAAATTAAACAATTCTTCATTTTTGCTACTCGCGACATACTTTCGAAATTATCGAATTTACAATATTTAATTGTTACCTTTTTAGAAGCCCCGGTTCTTGCTTTTATTCTGGCATACATTATCAAATATTACAACGTTGATGTAACCAATCAGCTTGGTTATACACTTTACAAAAATAGCAACCTGCCGGTATACATATTTATGTCGGTTATAGTAGCTATTTTTATGGGACTTACTTCAAGTGCCGAAGAAATTATAAAAGATAGAAAAATTTTACGAAGAGAAGCCTTTCTAAATTTAAGCTGGACCAGTTTTTTAATTTCAAAAGCTGGTGTATTACTAATTATATCTGCCATACAAGCGCTCACATTTGTTTTAGTAGGAAATACGGTTATTGAAATTAAAGGCATGTATTTTCAGTATTGGTTAATTCTGTTCAGTGCATGGGTTTCATCTAATATAATGGGACTGGTTATTTCCGATAGCTTCAAAACTGTTGTGACCATATACATGCTTATCCCTTTTTTAGTTATTCCTCAAATTATACTAAGTGGAGTACTGGTAAAGTATGAAAAACTTAATCCCAATATATCATCGCCCAGTTCAATACCTTTTTATGGAGAACTTATTACTGCTCGTTGGGCTTATGAAGCTCTGGCAGTTGAACAATTTGTCAATAACAAATACAATCGAATGTTTTATCCCTTCCAGAAAGCTATGAGTATAGCCAATTATAAAAAAGACTATTGGGCAGTAAACCTTCGAAACAAAATTGATTTCATAAAACATAACTATAAAGATCAAAGCCAGAGAAAAGAAATAGAAGAAGCTATTGAAGTACTAAGAAATGAATTTTCGAAAGAAGTACAGTCTAACCCAAAAATTAAATTTGTAAACTTACAAAAACTAACATATGAAAAAATTGACGATGCGGTTATTGAAGATTCAGAAACATATCTCGACCAATTGACCCGATATTATATTAAACTCTACAATAAAGCCAATAGCAAAAAGGACGAATTAATAAATAACATGCAACGCACTCCCGAGGAAAGGGAAAAGTTTTTAGAACTTAAACGGAGATATGCAAATGAATCGCTCGAAGAATTTGTAACTAACTCAAATGAAGTTACCCGAATTGTTGAATATAAAGGACAACTAATACAGAAGCTGGATCCCATTTACCTCGATCCTACGTCTCCATTCATAAAAGCTCATTTTTATGCCCCGCGAAAAATGATTTTTGGATATTTTATACCCACCTTCTGGGTCAATTTATTGGTCATTTGGTTAATGACAATTGGTTTGTTTTTTGTATTAAAATACCGATTATTATTACGGTTCCTTAACTATTTAGAAACTCTCAGTGAAAAACTATTTAAAGAAAAAGACGAAGAAGAATAAATGACCTTTAATGCATAATTTTATAAATTAATTCTCGTAATAATTCATCTTCAGAAGTATTGGAGTCATATCCTTTACTTTTCATATCATATTCGCGCAAAAGCGAAATAATTTGTTCCACTTTTGCTAAACGGTAATTTTTCAAGGCAGTTATATATTCGTTGGCAATAAAAGGTTTTATACCCAATGCAGCAGCAATCGACTGAGCATTTTTTTCTGGTAATGAATAACAAATTAATAATCGTGAAAAGTATGAAAATAAAGAACCTATGGTTACTACCAATGGGTGGTTTTTGGGATTCTTATTAAAATACTTCACTATAGTAAACGCCCTCTGGTAATTTTTCGTGGCTAAAGCCTTTTGCAATTCATAAATATTAAAATCTTTACTTATTCCAATATTTTTTTCAATGTCATCCTTTGTAATTTTTTTTGACTGAGCTGGCAGCAATAAAAATAATTTTTCAATTTCATGCACAAGTAAATTTAAATCGTTACCAATGGAATCGGCGAGTAATTCAGCCGCATCAGTTTCGATGATTATTTTTTTTTCAGATAGGTAATTAATAATCCAGGTCGATAATTGATAATCGGGAATTTTTGGAAACTCTTTTACTATATAATTGGTAAGCGATTTATATAATTTAGTATTGGCTGCTAATTTTCCATATTTATAATTTACCACGAAAATGGTCGATGGCATTGGTTTCTCGAAATAAAATTGCAGCTTATTTATATCTTTTAAATCCTGGGCTTCTTTTACAATTATAACCTGATAATTGGCAGCCATCGGATAACGTCGGGCAGCATTGATGATGTTCATTACATCGCTGTCGCGCCCATAAAAAACGGTTTGATTAAAAACTTTTTCGGTTTCAGTTAACACATTATTTTCAATATATTCGGTAATTTTATCGATGTAATAAGATTCTTCTCCCATTAAAAAATATACAGGATGATATATCTTTTTTTTTAATTGTTGCATAATTTCGTCGAAATCTTTCTGAGCCGAATAAGTTGCCATGTGCTTTAATAATTTATAAATAAACTTCGAAGTTAACCATTGACAAAGATAATAAATATTGAATCATGGAATTTACACCTTTGAATTTGCCATCGTTTGCATATCGATTAAAAAAAACTGAAAATAATAAACTATATATTTTTGATATTATTCGAAAAAAGTACGTAACCCTAACGCCAGAAGAATGGGTTCGCCAACATTTTATTCATTATTTAATTAATACTCGTCATTATCCAGCTTCATTAATCAGTGTTGAAATGAGTTTTAAATTAAATAAGTTAGATAAGCGGTCCGATATTAGTATTTTCAATAATAAAGGTTCATTACTAATGCTGGTTGAATGCAAAGCACCTTCCATTGAATTAAATCAGAAAGTATTTGATCAAATATTTAGTTATAACCTACCCCTTAAAGCTAGCTATCTGGTAGTCACAAATGGAATTACACATATTGCCTGTAAGTTAAATACTAAGATTAACCAAATAGACCACTTTCTGAACGAAATTCCTGATTATTCAACTATTTCAAATATGCAGGATTAAGTAACTGAAGCAGGTATTCATCTACATAACCAGACCCTCGCCGTGTCCAACGCTTTTTAATTCCAACCACTTCAAAACCATGTTGAGTAAAAAGATTAACACTGGCCATATTTTCGACATCAATATTGCAGTACAATTGATTAAGTCCAAGAACCTCAAAACCGTATTGGATAATCAACTCTAATGAAGCCGATGCATATCCTTTACGTCGTTCGGTTTTATCGGCAATTAAAATGCCTATTCCACATCGGTTGTGAAATGAATCGTAATCAAAAAGATCAATAGTACCAATGGTTTTACCCAATGAGTTATTTATGTTAATCATAAAACGTAACTGATGCGTCTCAAATATTTCGAGGTGTGCAGTTTCGAGGTATTTTGATAAAATAAACCTGGAAAATGGTGTAATGGTATTACCCGATAGCCACACCTCAGGATCATTTTCCCAGATATAAAGTAAATCAAGATCTGATGGCTCAGGTGCCCTTAGTTTAACTTTATCGTTTTCAAGCTTATACATTACCATTCCACTTTTGAGTGGCTCAGTTACCCAGTGGTTTCCAAATATTTTCATCGGTCGAACTACCTTCCGATGGTTTTAGAGTTGCACGAATAATCATGGTATCAGTAGTAGGTACAGCCGGAACCACTAATGTAAATTTTCGACTATCGAGCCCCTGACCTTTTAATTCAATGGAATAAATACCTTCTTTTATTTCAAGTCTCAAATATTTTTCTTTTGCAGGAGCTTCAATACTGATTACATCGTTTTCGTCGTTTAAATTGGAGGCAACAACACGTTTAATACCAATATATTTAGCATCGTTAGCATCGACTTTAATTTCGGTCTTTAATATGAGTGTATAACTGGTTGAAGGTCGATATTTTCGAGGATTAAGAAATTGTCGATAAAAGAAGCTTCGGCTCGATTCATGCAGAGGTACATAATAGAAATCATCGTCGGGGGTATTAAATGGATAACCCAATGGAGAAGCCTCAGACCAGATAAAATCAGCTACAAATGAAGCATAATACATTTCTGTTTTATCGCGTCCCTTTTTAAAACCTTGCGAAGTAAAAATCAGTGTTCGACCATTGTCTACAATTAAAGGATAATCTTCATCTAAGGGAGTATTTACACGAGATCCAACGTTGGTAGCTTTTCTAAAATCACCATTTACTTTAATTGAATAATAGATATCCATTCCACCAAATCCACCAGGTCTATTGCTTGCAAAATATAATACCATGCCATCGGGTGTTTCGCATGCATGCGCATCCCAGTACGATGAATTGATCACAGTGTTTAATTTTTTCATTGACGACCAGCGAATACCATCGAATGTACTAACATATATCTCACTATCAAAATTATCGTATTTGGTCAGATATAAGCGCTTGCCATCTTTACTAATGAAAGAAGGGAAACAATCGCCCATTGATAAAAGCTGTGAAGTAATATCTTCAGGTTGTGTCCAAACATCTCCAATGCGTTTCAGATAAAATATTCTATTTTGGGAGGCAGTGGTATTTACAAAAACCATATGTTCATTATTTTCTGAAACACAAATGTTATCGTACATATCTTTTACAGTAAATTTAAATGGTTTAATAGATGGCCGACGAATCTTAGTAAGTGAATCTTTATCCAGATCGAGCTGTGATGCGTAACCTTTATAAATATAAGTTTCTTTTATTGGCAGTGGTTTATCAATATTTAAAGCCCTTGAAAAATAATAGATTTCCTTATCCTTACTTTTCGGTAAAAATGAATAACATAAAGCTATTTGGTACTTCAGATAGGAATTTGAAGTGTCTTTCTGCAAAAGTTGATTATAAATTTTTAATGCTTCATTGGGCTGTTCGTTAAATAAATAAATGTCGGCCTTGTTTAATAATTGGTGACTATTTAAATCAAAATCACCCTGCCCATAAATGATAAATGTTTTAATAAATAACATTAGAAATATAAACATTCTGTTCATAGGGTTATTATTTTAGTTAATAGATCTTATTGATTTTCAATTTTAAAATTTTGAGTATTCATAATAGTTTTCTTTTTTAAAGAATCAGATGCAACAGAAAAAACATATCCGAGGATATCATTTGTTAACTTATCCCTTATAATAACTTTTTTAACTTTATCAGGTTTTCCAATACTTTCTGAAGCAAGTAAATGTAATGTAATGTTTTCAATTCTGTATATATCGTCACCACCAGAGCCGTCGGGTTTATTGGCATAAATATATCCAATTTCTCCATTTCTTAAAGGATAATAATAAATATCATTGCTGGTGGTATTAACAGGATAACCAATATTTATTGGCTCTGACCATTTATTAGTGATTAATTGGGTTACAAAAAGATCATATCCCCCCATTGATAAATGTCCCTCAGAACTAAAAATCAGAGTTTTACCATCATCACAAATATAAGGATTTATTTCGTTTAATGCAGTATTTACTATTTTCCCAAGATTTACGGCCGAGCCCCAATCGTTGTTGGAGGTACGTGTCGAATAATAAATATCATAACCACCATAACCGCCACGTCTGTCGGAACTAAAATACAGGGATTGTCCATCTCGACTAATGCTCACTGAAATTTCATTTTTAGTGCTATTCACATTTTTTCCTAATGGTTTCATCAGCGACCATTTTGTACCATCAAAACTTGAAACATAGATATCGGCATTTCCTTTGGTTTTCTTAATTAAATATAATTCATTACCGTCGGCCGATAAACATGAAGGTTCGCAATCTCCATCGCTTCCAACCTGTGGGCTTATATTAACTGGCTCTGTCCATTTTCCATCAACCTTTTTTGACATCATAATGGCTTCATAAAATTTAAGCGATGTCATAAAAATCATAACAGTTTCATCGGAATTTACAACTGGTTTATAATTAGCACTACTATTATTTATAGGCGAATTAATATTTTCAATTTTTACGGGCTGAGTCATTGCTTGTATAATTTTAGCTCGCTCGCATGCAACAATTTCTTCTTCTACCATTCGGGCATTATATCTATTTTCAAAAGAAGGATGATTGCGAAAACGATTATACATCTCTATAGCCCTATCGGGTTGATTATTAATACGGTATGCATTTCCTAAATAAAAATAAGCATATAGTGGAGCCCGTGTTTCTTCAAAAGTATTTTTTTTATAATCGACTGTAATTTTTGTAATTGCTTTTTCAAAATAAGGGATTGCTTTGGTTTCTTCGCCCTGAATTTTTAAATAACACATTCCTATCCAGAAATTAATATTGGCATTGTCGGGCATTTTTTCATATATCTTTAAGTAATTAAAAAGAGCTTCTTTATAATCATCAATCCCGTAAAAATACAGTGCATCATCGAAATAATCTTTTAACGTATTTGAAGTATTGGCTTTTGATTTCGATTTTTGTGCTTCAACTACCTGAATACTATTTAAACATACAATTCCAATGCAAATAATATAGAAAGCCTGTTTCATGAAGGTTTAAGGTTAATTATCTAACTTTTTTTATATCCTAAAAGTTGATTTATTATAAATGACTCAAATATAGAGAAATTATAAATTAGTTCAAATAATTATTTGTTAGATATTTTTGTAAAAATAAAAAATATTATCGTTAAAGCCATCATTATTAGACAATTGTTTATAGTATTTGAATAAAAAAAGCGCATAAATTTAAATGAAATTTATGCGCTCATACATGGTATATCACATGTTTTTAAATTCCGAAAGCGTAATAAGCTATCACACCATTAGGATATACACCTTCGATGTAAACACCACCACGAGTATTGTCTAATATTTTCTTGAGTTCAGCAATAGAAGTTACTGGTTTGTTATTCATTCGTGTAATTATAAACCCTTCTTCAATACCAGCTTTACTGAATTTACCAGGTGAAAGTTCAATTATTTTAACACCGTATTTAATACCCAGTTGTCGTTTATCTTCATCAGTTATTTCGGCAAACTTTGCACCCATAATTATGGTAGTACCATCGGTCACTTTTGTAATTCGTGTATCGCCCTGCAGGTTACGCAAAACTACATCGACTGTTTTTTCTTTGTTATCGCGGATAAAGGTTACTTTAACTTTTTCGCCTGGTCGATGTTTACTGAGTTGCTCTTGCAATTCTGCAGTGTTATTAACAACCACATTATCGATTTTTACTATTACATCGCCTTTTTTAATACCCGCCTCTTTTGCAGCACCGGTTTCTTTCAGGTCGCTAACATATATACCTGTAGTAATAGCTATATTATTTTGCTTAGCAATTTCGGCATTCATATCGGTAGGTGTAATGCCCAGAAAAGCACGTTGTACTGAGCCAAATTCGCGTAAATCGTCTACAACTTTTTTCACAATGGTAACAGGTATAGCAAACGAATTACCAGCATAACCACCCGTAGGTGAAATAATGGCGGTGTTTATTCCAACCAGTTCGCCTCTAATATTAACCAATGCTCCACCGCTATTGCCCGGATTAAGTGCTGCATCGGTTTGGATAAATGATTCGAGCCTGTAATTATCATTAATAATATTTAAATTCCTGGCTTTGGCACTTACTATACCTGCTGTTACCGTACTGGTTAAATTAAATGGATTACCCACAGCTAATACCCATTCACCTAAACGCAAGGCTTCAGAATTTCCAAAAGGTATGAAAGGTAAATTTTGTGCATCAACTTTTAATAAAGCCAAATCGGTGCTGGGATCATCACCAATTAATTTGGCATCGAATTCACGGTTGTCATTTAGTTTAACTACAATTTCTTCTGCCCCTTTTATGACATGGTGATTGGTCACAATATATCCATCGGGGCTGATGATTACCCCTGAACCATAACCAACAACAGGTCTTTCACGAGTAATTATACCATCACCATAAAAAAACTCATACAATGGATTTCGATAAGTAGTTTCAACCTTTGATTTAGTCCGCACATGCACCACAGCATGCACAGTTTGTTCGGCAGCATACGTAAAATCTACTGGCTGACCTCCGCTATCGACAAATGCAATTTGCCGGGTATTATTCGGATAATTATATACAACCTGTGGTTTATTATAAAATTTATTATATGCAAACAAAGCCACGAATGCTCCTAAAATGGCAGCTATCGTTATTTCAATATATTTTCTAGTCCTCATAGCATTTAAATTTTAATTTGTATTACAAAGATTACCAAAATTTATACCGTTGACAAATTGTCGGTGTTAATGGTTGTTAATTTGAAAAATTAAAATTTATATACCTGATTTTAAAACAATTACAATTTATTATCAAAATCTTTTTCGACGCTCATTTTTTATCCCGGTGGTAATTTGTACCTTTGTAGCAGTTATAATAAAAAATAAATATGATTGTTTTCTTTAAAGCAACTAATTCTATTATAGCGGTCAAAGCCCAACATCCGCTATCAGAATCTGATCTGGAAAAACTTGAATGGCTCTTTGGAGGTAAAAAAATTGAATCCGATAGCATAGCCGGAACCTTTGTTGGACCGCGAAAAGAAATGATTACACCCTGGAGTACGAATGCTGTGGAAATAACCCAGAATATGGGAATAAAAGGTATAGATCGAATTGAAGAATTTTTTCCTGTATCGGGTAACGATTTAATATACGACAGAATGTTGCAATCGGTGTATCATAATATTAATCAAGAGGTTTTCGAGCTTGATAAAAAACCCGAACCTATTCGATACATCGACGATATTGAAGATTATAATTTAAGGGAAGGATTAGCTTTAAGTACCGAAGAAATAAATTATTTAAAAGACTTAAGCCAAAAACTGGGAAGGCTCCTTACCGACAGTGAAATTTTTGGTTTTTCGCAGGTAAATTCCGAACATTGTCGTCACAAAATTTTTAACGGTACCTTTATTATTGATGGAAAAGAACAAGAAAGCACACTTTTTCAACTTATTAAAAAAACAACACAGGCAAATCCCAATCGTGTAGTATCTGCATACAAAGACAATTGTGCATTTATACAGGGACCAATAGTTGAACAGTTTGCTCCCATTGAGGCTGACAAACCTGCCTTTTTTGCAGTTAAAGAATTTGAATCAGTAATTTCATTAAAAGCTGAAACTCATAACTTTCCAACAACTGTAGAACCATTTAACGGTGCTGCTACTGGAACAGGTGGAGAAATACGTGACAGAATTGCAGGTGGAAAAGGAGCTTTTCCGATTGCGGGAACAGCAGTGTATATGACTTCTTATACTCGTAATGATGAAGGTCGGCCATGGGAAAAGTTTATTGTAGCTCGAAAATGGCTATATCAAACTCCGGAAGAAATCTTAATTAAGGCATCGAACGGAGCCAGCGATTTTGGTAACAAATATGGTCAACCGCTCATTTGTGGTAGCGTATTAACCTTCGAACATAGCGAAAATGAACGCATATATGCATATGACAAAGTAATTATGCTTGCCGGAGGAATAGGCTACGGTAAAAAGGCCGATAGTCAAAAAGATGTCCCTTCTGTTGGCGACAAAATCTTATTACTGGGTGGCGATAATTACCGCATAGGAATGGGAGGTGGAGCTGTATCGTCGGTAGCAACAGGCGAATACGACAATAACATAGAACTCAATGCAGTTCAACGTTCGAACCCTGAAATGCAAAAAAGAGTTTACAATGTCATTCGTGCTCTTGCTGAAATGGACACCAACCCAATTATATCTATCCATGACCATGGAGCAGGAGGACATTTAAATTGCTTTTCGGAATTAGTAGAAGCCACTGGTGGTGAAATAGACATGAGTCAATTACCTATCGGCGACCCTACCCTATCGGCAAAAGAAATTGTTGGAAACGAATCGCAAGAACGAATGGGATTAGTTGCCAAGGAAAACGATATTCAACTCATTGAACGTATCGCTCAACGCGAAAGAGCACCTATGTATGTTGTTGGAAATATAACAGGTAATCGTCGTTTTACCTTTATTGATCCACGTACA
>FQKF010072578.1_pt1 | contig 16903 bp, 15 predicted proteins | sample 1504521 | NCBI WGS metagenome assembly FQKF01 (sample SAMEA4475357, study PRJEB15587) | soil metagenome | biome: Soil; feature: Field | place: India | collected 2015-03-11 | depth 0 m
ATTTTTTCAACTGTATTAGTTATGTTATATTCCACCCTCTTTAAATTAACCGAATATTCCTGAAAGTCAAATATTAAATATGAAGATTTTGGATTTCTATCTCGTGGTTGGCCAACACTACCGGGATTTATTAAATAGTGTTTCTCTCCTTCAAGTAAAGTTTTATCAAAATAACTAAAAGCTCCATCTTCATAAAATATGCCGGGTAGATGTGTATGTCCAAAAAAACATAACTTAAAACCATCTTCCTTAATTTTTTCAATTGAATCAATAGCAACTCTCCTTCTGACTATATATTCATCTGGATTAAGTGGAGAACCATGAACAAAAAGTAAGCCCTCATATTCATATTTTTCAGGTAAACTTTCTAAAAAAATTTTTGACTTCAAACTGAGATTTTCTTCTGTCCATTCGATTGCCCTTCTTGCAAGCTCATTTGCAAAGATTCTATCCTCTGGTTTAATAAGCATCCTTTCGTGATTACCTTTGATAGAGATTATCTTTTCCCTTTGAATTATATCAACACATTTCTCTGGATCAGGCCCATATCCTACTATATCTCCAAGAGATATGATAAAATCAAAAGACTCTTTTGAAAGATTATTTAAAACAGAAATAAGTGCCTCAAGATTTGAATGAATATCACTCAAAATGGCTATTTTCATAATTTAAGCCTTTTTATTATAAGATGTCTTAAGAATAAAAGTCCATTTTTTGCCTCATCATAAAATTGAACCCAGTTTGACACTATATCTTCAGTCAACTTCTTTTCATCTTTTCTCTCAAGAAGTTTTAATATTGACTCCTGCATGGTTAATTCTATAAATCTACCAAGATTTTCTTTTTTGATTGAACTCAAAAATCTGAAATCAAATTCATTCATATCTTTGTAGTATTTTTCTGGATTCTTTAAAGTTTTAAATTCGGAAAGCATTTTCCTTGCTGAATTAACGGCATTGATTGAAAACGGAATTAAGCTATCAACCACATTTAAAATTTCTTTCAACTGATTTTTAAATTCTTCATTACCATTTTTCTTATAAGACAAAACTTCAATTTTTTTATCTATCTCAATGTCTTTTAAGGCATTTTCAAGACCCATATGAATTGCTCCATCAATGTAAGCTCCTCCTTCCGTTGCATTTATAACCTTTTGTTTTGTTTGTTTTATCTCTCTTTTAAACCATTCAAGAAATGTCAAAAACTTTCTATCAGTTAATACAAAATTTTCTTTAACCCCCTTTACCATTACCCTATCAGCAACAATCTGGCTTTTAGCATTGTAAGTTTCAAAATTTTTAAGCCTGTTTGTAGTATTAAAAAACATATTTTCAAGAATATTACTTTCCGAATGAGTTTTAAACCCGGTATAAGCAAGATCCTGTCCTACAAAAATTATTGGATCGCAACCAAAAAATCGTGCGAGATCAAAAGCCGTTGTGGAGACTGACCCGCCAGATTTAAGTTGCCCCTTTTCACCCGCAAATTTTTTTATTTCTTCATATAAAGGAAAAATTGTATCAAAAAGTATAATTTTTTCTTCTGGATAATGAACAAGTGTAATAAATGCCACCGCACTGTCAATAACAAGAAATGGAAGTTTGTCCTTTTCCTTTATGCCAAGTAAATATAACGCATTCTTATCCTGAGGATCAACACTTACAACAAAATCTGGAATTATATTTTCATAAAAAAGTTGACACAAGGCTGTATCAGTTGAAATAATTACTGCACTATCTTTAAGTTGCCTGAGTTTTTTTATATTTTTCGACAATGAAGGTCCAGCACCTACAATCACCGCTGGCTTACCATTAAAATTATGTTTTATATCCTTAATACCGGGCAAGTTAAAATAGTATTTTGAGTTTTTGATTATATTTTTAAGCCAGACTTTCTGAAACCTTTTAAGTGTATTTTGATTTATCTTTCTTTTTGATAAATAAACTATGAATTCGTTTTCTATTTTACCATAAATCTCTGGAAAAAGAGTAATGTAGGGTCTATGAACATAAAAATTAAATTCTTTTATATAATTTTTATCAAGATAGTCAAAAATATCATCAAGGTTTGAAAAGAATGTCACCCTTTTTTCTGAAAAAATTTCCTTTTTTTCCTGTTTCAATAATTCTATAAGATCAGGAAAATATTCAAAAATGATTATTTTATACTCTGTATTTTTAAGTAAATACTCAACAAGATAAGCAAGCCCAACACCCGCAAGGACAACATATTCCATCTGATGATTGAAATGCGAGACTATCCTTTCAGCCTCTTTGTATGGATTTGAAGAATGAATTGTAAGAGTTTTGTTGTTATGAGATATTTTGAGATTTTTATATTCTCCCTCTATAAGAAAAAATTCCATACTTTCTCCATCACTCAAGGTATATACCACTTATAATCATTCTTCTAACAATATTTGCAAACACTGGGGCAGCAACGACACCACCAGTATTTTTACCTGCCTTTGGTTTATGTATGACAATAAGTATTGTATATTCTGGAGATTCAGCCGGTAAGAAACCAACAAACACAGCATTATAAAATTCTTTATAATATCCTCCAGTTGGTTTTGCAATCTGTCCCGTCCCTGTCTTTCCCGCTATGGAAATTCCTTCAATTTTTGCACTTAAAGCTGTCCCTTCTTCACTTATAACCTTTTTCATCATTTGCAGTAAATTCTCTGCTGTCTCTCTCTTTATTATTGCTGTATTTATTTCTTCAATGTTTTTATTTTTAACAATCACTGGCTTTCTATAAACTCCATTTCTTCCTATTACACTTGCCGATATAGCAAGCTGTAAGGCTGTAACTCCTATCTCCTGACCTATAGAAATCATATACTTAGAGAGTAAAGACCATCTTTCAGGCTGTCTTAAAATACCTTTTTCAAGACCATAAATCTTTAATTCCGGTTCCTTACCAAAACCAAGATTCACAAGATAATTATAAAAATCATCTCTTTTGAACTTATCTGCCACCTGAATCATTCCTACATTACAGGACTTTTGAATTATAGTCTCAGGAGAAACATAGCCATGTGAAGCAAAACAACGAAAAGAAACATCCTTCACAAGTATTTCACCGGGGCAATAAAAAAGTGGTTTATCCTTTGATACAATTCCTTTATCAATTGCATAAGCCATAGAAAATACCTTCATAATAGAACCCGGCTCAAATATATAACTTACAGCAGGAAAATAAAAATAAGATGGACTTAAAACTCTTTGATTAGGATTGTAAGAAGGATAACTTACTAAAGATAGAATCTCCATCGTCCTGTTATCAATTATTACCACAGAACCACTTTCCGCAAGATTATCTTTTATAGCTTTTTCAAGCTCCTGATAACAAATAATCGATAGATCCTTATCTATAGTTAACTCTATATTTATACCCTGAGATAGAAGCTCATTATAGCTATTTTCTATACCTGCAATTCCATCATTATCTATCGAAACATTTCCGATAAGTAATGATAATTCTTGATATGGATAAAATCTACCTTTTTCGGTAATTACATCGAGTTCATCATTCTTGATAATCTTTTTTTCTTTAAGTTTATCTATCCATTCTTTCACATATTTTAATTCTTCTTTCTCACCTTTTCTTATAAGCCAGACAAATTCTTTTTCTGAAAATATATTCTTTAAATCTTCTTCATTGAAAAAATGGACTTTTGAGAGTTCTTTATAAATAGATTGTTTCTTTTCTTCTGAAAGTCTTTTTGGCCTGATGTATATAGAAAAGTAATCCTTTGAAAGTGCAAGTTCAACACCTTTTCTATCTAAGATCTTACCTCTTTGAATGTTATTACTCGTGTTTTTAATCAATTTTTCATCTGGAAATAGAGATAAAATTATTATCCTTGCTTCAATAAAAAAGAAAAACAAGAGAAAAAAGAAAAAAAACACCCCAAATCTTTCTTTATTCATACAATACCATTTATAAAATTATTCAATTAATTTTCGGAATAAAATGATTTTACATAAGAAAGAGAATCCCCTCGCTCCATCGATATTTCTTTGCCTATAGACTTTACCCTTAAAGCCATACAGGAAATACATTCAAGGCCACTCTCATCAATACAGATTTTGTTAGGATAAAGTAAATAATCCCTTTTATTTGTTGGTGGAGTAATATTAGGCATTAAAACATTCGCTCCAGCTTTAAGCATCTTTTCTCTACCTGCTGGATCAAGTGTTCCTGCCGCTGTTGTAGCTGGAATATTTGCAAGAGGAAGAGTAAGCCTCAGTAATGCTGTTGCTTTTATAGTTCTATCTATCGGAAATTGCATTGCATCCTTCAATGGAGTATCCGGATGAGGAATAAAGGGTCCTATACCAACCATATCAAATTGAAATTCTTTGCATAGCTTAAGATTTTTAAGTAAAATTTCGTCTGTTTCATCTGGTAATCCAACCATAAATCCAGAACCAGTTTCAAAATTAAGTTCTTTCAAGTTTGAAAGCATCTCAAGACGTTTTGATAATTTTTCACCATTCTTCAAAAACGAATATAGTTTTTCATCGGCTACTTCAAATCTGAATAAATATCTATCAACACCAGCTTTTTTTAAAATTTTTAAATCATCTTTCTTAAAATAACCACAGCTTAATGTTATAGCAATATCACTCCATTTGTTTTTAATTTTTTCCACAAGAGTTGCAAGTTCACTTACTTTATAAGCATTTTCTCCACTTTGAAGCACAAAAGTTTTAAAACCTTCTTTCACTCCCGACTCTATTGTAGCAAGAATTTCTTCATCACTCATTCTATATCTGTGAACCCTTGTGTTTGAACGACGAATCCCACAATATTTACAATCCATAAAACATATATTTGAAAATTCAATAAGACCTCTTAGATAGACTTTATTTCCATATATCTTTTTACATACATCATTTGCTTTTTTCACAAGCTCATCAATAGAAGAATGATAATACAAATACTCTATTTCTTCAAAAGATGTTTCAGAAATAAACATCTCTTTCCCCATCTTCAAGCTTTTTTATGACTTCTTTCATTCTTTTTTTCAAATTTTCCTTTTCTACCTCATTTATAAGATTTTCTACAAGTTTTAAACCTTTTTCCTTTGTTTCAGGTTTAGCAAAATCCATTAAATATTCATAAAAAGTAAAAATACCGTTAGGCATACAGAATTCTTTTATAAGCCCCGGTTTGGCCAAATCCATAAAATCATTGCCAACCCTACCCTTTCTATAACAACCAGTACAAAAAGAAGGAATATATCCCTTATCAATCAAAGTAGATATAACCTCATCAAGTGAACGATGATCCCCAAGTGAAAACTGAGCACCTGAATCTGGATGTCCTTCCTTAGAATATGCTCCTGGATTTGTCCTTGAACCTGCAGAAATTTGAGAAACTCCATAGTTAAAAAGTTCATTTCTTAACTCTTCACTTTCTCTTGTACTCAAAATTATTCCAGTATACGGAACAGCAAGCCTCAAAATAGCAACAAGTTTTTTAAAGTCTTCATCACTTACAGGATGTGGTATATGTGTAGAAAGTGGAGCTCCATCTGCTGGTTCTATTCTTGGAATGCTTATAGTATGAGGCCCACACCCGAAAACTTCTTCAAGATGATTTGCATGTTCAATTAAAGCAAGCACCTCAAACCTGTAGTCAGCAAGCCCAAAAAGTGCCCCAATCCCGACATCATCTATTGTCCCGGCCATAGCCCTATCCATTACAAAAAGTCTCCATTCATAATCTGACTTTTTACCACCAGCTGGATGATATTTTTTATATGCCACTTCATCATAGGTTTCCTGAAAACAGGTATATGTACCTATTTTTTCAGCTTTCAATCTTTTAAAATCTTCTACATCCATTGGTGCTATTTCAACATTTATTCTCCTGATATAGTGATTTTCATATCTCACACTATAAGCTGTCCTTATAGATTCAAGGAAATAGTCAACAGGAGTTTCATCTGTCTCTCCACTTAACATAAGGATTCTCTTATGTCCTTCTTTAAGAAGTGATAAAACCTCTTTTGCTATCTCATCCTGTGTAAGAATTGTGCGAACAATCTTCTTATTATCCTTACGAAAGGCACAATAAAGGCAGTTATTTGAACAAAGATTTGCAACATACAAAGGAGCAAAAAGGACAAGTCTTTTGCCATAGATTGTTTCCTTCACATACTTTGCAGCTTCCATTATACGGCTTATCAAATTTTTATCTTTAACATTGAGTAAGGTTGCAACTTCTTTTAATTCAAGCCCTTTGAGTTTTAAAGCCTTATTTAAAATTTCATTCACTTCTGATTCTGATGGTATTTTGTTATCAAGAAGAGAATAAAGTTTTTCTCTATCAATAAAATTTTTAAGATAATTTGTCTTGTTCAAAATCTGCATAGTTTACCTCCCTCAAATCAAGTGAAAAATTAATCTTTAAACTCTGTAAGCATTGACTTAACAGAAATCCCCTTAAGACGGCCAATCTTCCCTGTCATAGCACCTATCTCATCTGTAGTTCCATCGACAATGAGGGAAATTACACTGACCTTCTTATCTCTGAGAGGCAAACCCATTCTACCAATAATGATTTCAGCATAATTGGAAAGAATCAAATTCAGTTCTTTTACATTTTCAGAAGAATAAACAAGAATGGCAACAACACCAAGTCGCCTCTCCATCAGTACCTCCTCTGGATCAGCTTAAATTCAAGATTCCTCGGAGTTGAAGAATGAATTAAATCACTCAACAAACTCCTCAGAAAATAAATTTAATATGCTATCTCAACTTTATTAGCATGTAAACAACTCATGCAAACTTTAATCTTTTTCTTTTCCCCATTAACTATAGCATCTACTCTCTTAAGATTTGGCAACCATCTTGTCCTTGTTTTTCTATGTGAGTGTGAAATATTATTTCCATACACTGGACCTTTTCCACATATATCGCATTTCCTTGACATAGTTCCTCCGAATAATCTTTGTTTTAAATTATAAAACAAAAATAAAAAAAAATCAAACTTTATTCAGTGTATTCTGTAATTTTGTATATCTCTATGACCTTTGCATCATCATAACCAATAGATTTAATCTCTTTTGCATAATTTCTTGCAACATTTAAATCTTTAATTCCCCTTACTTCTGCATAATATCTATCATCTCTGAAAAATACTCCTATAGGAATATCTTTTTTCTGTCTGCCTACATCCATTGCTACCATATTGGCAACGCTTAAATCCTTATATTCACCTATTCTTACAACATATTCCAAAACTTCTGTTTTTATTGATTTCCCGATTGCACCTTCTACTTTATCCATTTGTTTCTCTAATTTTTTCTCCTGTCTCTCAAGAGTGGTTGTTATCTCCCCCTTATAAGGGACATCAACAACTTCCTGAAAAGCCTGTGCAAGCCAGCTTATAATTTCTTCCTTCTCTATTTTGTTTTTCTTAAGATGAGCAAGATAATTATTTGCAAGGCTACTTTCAAGACTCAATGGAAACTTTCTCTTGAGTAATGAGAAAGCATAGAGAGATTTTTCATAATTCTTTTCTATATCATTTCTTATAAAATAGTATTTCCCTACATAAAATAAAAGTCTTGCCCCACTATCATTTGCAAAATTAATCAATTTAGCAGAAAGTTGAAATAGAGGCAACATTTCATTGTATTTCTTCGTTTCAAAAAAGACTTTTATTTTTAACATTATGGTCTTATAAACAAGATAATTATCAACAGTCTGTGAAAGTAGTTTATTCATTATTTCAATGGCAGTATTATACTCCTTCTTGTTTGCAAATAGAAGGCTCTGCATATACAATGCACTATCTGTATTTATCTTGATATATTTTGATAAAGAGTCATCATAGCGTCCCATCACATAAAATATCTCCCCAAGTTTCTCAACAGAATTTGTCCAGTATTCAAAATCGGGATATTTTTCTTCTATAATAAAAAGATATTCTAAAATTTTTGGATATTCTGTTTCTATTGTAGAAAGAACATAAAGAGCATAAGGGACATATTTTGAAGATGGATAAATCTTAATTAAATTCAAATAATTTGTTTTCGCTTCCTCAAATTTTTTCAATTTATAACTGTCATTTGCCTTTTTGAGGAGTAAAAAAGCATCTGTTTCTGCTTTATTACTTTGAGCAAAAAAGATTAAAGGAATAAAAAGCAAAAGAAAAAAAGTTTTATTCATACTTTGCCCCGGGATTTTTTTATCTTATCGGAATTTTCTCACTTAAAATAAGCCTAAAAAAATCTTTTTCTGTTGGTATGAAGTATTTTTAAAGCCTTCTCAAGAACTTCCCCATCTTTTACATTAATTCTTGCTAAGTTTTCCTTCACTGCGACTTTTGCCACTTTTTCAGCAATTTCTGCATGAAGCCTCAAATCATAAACTGAAGGAATTATTCTTTCCCTTTTGAGCTTGCTATCTTTAATATAATTTGCAATAGCTTTTGAAGCAGACACCTTCATTTCCATTGAAACCTTTTTTGCCCTTATATCAAGTAGCCCTCTGAAAATACCGGGAAAAGCAAGACAATTATTAATCTGGTTTGGAAAATCACTTCTTCCTGTTGCAACAATAAAAGCACCAGCTTTATATGCCTCATCTGGTAGAATTTCTGGATCTGGATTTGCCATTGCAAATATTATAGGTTTATCAGCCATAAGTTTTATCATCTCTGGTTTGAGAGCATCTTTAACAGAAACACCTATAAAGACATCAGCCCCAATCAAAGCATCTTTTAAACTACCTTTAATCTTATCTCTATTAGTTTGAAGTGCTATTTTATTTTTCATTTCATTCATATCTTCTTCTCTACCTTCATAGATAATACCTTTTCTATCACACATTATTATGTTTTTTGCTCCATAATAAAGAAGAAGATTTGATATAGCTATACCTGCAGCCCCACTACCATTTATTACAATCTTGATTTTATCAATTTGTTTAGAAGCAAGTTTCAAAGCATTAATAAGCCCTGCAAGGGTCACAACAGCAGTCCCATGTTGATCATCATGAAACACTGGAATATCAAGTAATTCAGAAAGTCTATCCTCAACCTCAAAACAACGTGGTGCAGAAATATCCTCAAGATTTATTCCACCAACTCCATCAGCAATTCTTTGAATAGTTGTGATTATCTCTTCTGTATCCTGAGTGTTCAAAATAATCGGATATGCATCAATCCCACCAAAAATTTTAAATAACAAAGCCTTTCCTTCCATTACAGGTAAAGATGCTCTATGACCTATATTACCAAGACCAAGCACAGCACTACCATCACTCACAATAAATATACTATTCGACTTGAAGGTATAATCATAAATCAAATCTTTATCTTTACTGATATGAATACAGGGAAAGGCAACTCCCGGCGTATAAGCAAGAGAAAGCTCATCTTTCCTTTTTACAGAAACTTTTGGAACAACCTCGATTTTACCTGAACTTCTGTGATAATCAAGTGCAAGTTTTTCCAACTGATTTTTATTCATATTATCTTCCTGTAATAATGAAATAAATTAAATTGTGAAATATTTATTTAAGATTGTCAATTTTTAGATGAGATTCTTTTTACGATTCCAGTTATTCTCTCTATAAGGTTAGAAAGTATAAGAATATCTCCTTTTTCTGGTTTTATCCTGTGAAGAAGTTTGGATAGATAGTTTTTAAGCCTTTTATCAGAAGTATTCTTAAAATAATCAAGATAATGAAGAAATGAAATGGTTTTATCAAGAACAGAATTTATCTCATCCTTTGTTGCTAAATTGTCATTTTTTTCAGAAAAGACATTGCTCTTATATATTTCATAGCATATTACACCGACTGAATGAGAAAGATTAAGTGAGGGAAACTCTTCTGAAGAAGGAATATGACATATTAAATCACACATATCTATATCTTCACTTTTAAGCCCATATTTTTCGTTACCAAATACCAAAGCAACATTTTTATAACCTTTCAGAAATTCTCCAATATTGTAGGAAGTAAGATCCTTTCTTCTGAATTGCCCTATCCTTTTTGTAAAGGCTATAGAAAGTTCACAATCTGAAATAACATCAGAAATATTTTTAACAATTTTTGCACTTTCCAGTATAGACTTCGCATGAACTGCATAATTTAATGCATTTTTTGAAAGATGATTGCATCGTGGAGAAACAAGGATAAGTTCTCTAAAAGAAAAATTCATCATTATGCGTGCGATCGCACCTATATTTTCTTCCCCTTCTGTCTCAACAAGAACAACTTTAAACATATTCTCATTTCTTAAGCCTTGCTAAAAGTTCTCTTTCTTTTTTCAGAAGCTCTGCCAACTTTTCTACAGTAGAACTATTTCCTCTCGAAGAAATTAGGAAAAGAAGCTCTTTTAAGCTATGATCACTTAAAGCTATTCTTGAAGTGTCAATTTCTTTCTCTTTCTTTTCTGTTTTTGCTTCTGCTTTTGCAAGCTCTTTTCTTTGAAGTTCTCTTTGAAGTTTTACTTCTTCTTCTAACAATCTCTCTCTTGTAATGGTTTGGAATTCAATTCCCGGATCAACTCCATTTGCTATCTTCATAAATTCCCTCCTTGGAATTTTTTCTATTTATTTTATCGTAAATAAATAAAATTTTCTTAATTTTTTAATAAAATTTTTTCTGATTTTCTTATTAAATTCGGAAGATCAATCTTATTTCTATAACAATAGATAAGAAAATCTTTTATAAAATCCTCTTTCCCACTTTCTAAAAAGCTATTGAAACTATCTTTCAGTCTATTTTTGTCAACTTCTTCTATATTTACTTCATTTCTTGAAAGTTTATCAAGTATCTTAAAAAATCTGTAAATCTCTGGAAGTTTCTTTGGAATTCCGTCTATTATAGATTTTCTCTTTTTGTTTTTTGCTTCATTAGCTTTTATTTTCTCCCAGTTTTTCAATATTTCTTTTACATCTTCTGTTTCAAGCCCTCCAAAAACGTGTGGATGTCGCCTTATCAATTTCTCAGTAACTCCCGAAACAATTTCTTCCATTGAAAATCTGTTTTCTTGTGAGCCAATATAAGCTACAAACAACGAAAGAAAAATAAGGTCTCCAAGTTCTTCTTTTAAATCTTCAAGGTTGCCTTCTTCTATTGATTCTACAAGTTCATAGCTTTCTTCAATGATTGAACCAGTCAAAGTTTCTATGGTCTGTGCCCTATCCCAGCTACAGCCATTCTCACCCCTCAATCTTTTAATAACCTCAAGAAGTTTTTCTATCTCTTTCATTCAATCACTCCAGTTTATCCTGAATAATGGTTTTAATGCCACCTCTGAATTCTTCTTTGATCTTATGAAGCATACCGTTTATATAAATATGAGCGTTATCTTCTGAATAAAGAGATGACAATCTATTTGCCTCAGAAATGATAACTTCGGAAGGTATTTCATATTTATAAATTATTGAATAGATAGATAGCCTTAAAATTGCCTTGTCTATCTCTCTTACTCTATCGAAACTCCACTTAACCAGATGTTTTTTTATGACCTCATCAATCTTTTGTAGATTTGAAATTACTCCCTGTATTAATTCTGAAGCAACTTCATAAATCAACTTCTTTTCTTTTTCATCATTAATCTCAAAAATTTTATCCTCTTCACAAAATGAAGAAAATTCTTCAAACCACTTAAAATCAAGAAGTTCCTTAGAATTATTTGTTATCTGGTAGATATATAGAGTTATCAAAGCGAGTTCTCTTGCTTTCTGTCTCGGTTTTGTATTTTCAACTTCCATATATTATTTTTTATCAATCTGTGAATATAAATTTGCCATTTCTACAGCTGTCATCATTGCATCATAACCCTTGTTTCCACTTTTTGCACCTGCTCTCTGAATAGCCTGATCAAGATCATCGGCTGTAATGAGTCCATATACGACGGGTATCTTACCCATCGCTGAAAGTTCCATAATAGCCTTTGAAGAATTTGATGCAACATATTCAAAGTGTGGAGTATCGCCTCTGATAATAACCCCAAGACAAACGATAGCATCATATCCTTTGTCAAGAAGTTTTCTTACAACTCCCGGAGTTTCATAGCTACCCGGCACCTTAAAAACATCAAGATTCTCTTCTTTACCTTCAAGTTGAATGAAGGCATTCTTTGCACCATCAATAAGTCTATCTCCTGCAAAAGAATTAAATTTACTATAAACTATAGCAATCTTAAGATTTTTAGCCGTTAATTTACCTTCGTAAAAATTCATCGTATTCTCCTTTATATTTTTCATCATATATTACTATTTCAAGTTCTTTACCTGAAATTTTATCAAGTATATAATTTTTGACAGAATTCATAATCTTTTGTTCTCTTAATTGAGCTTCTATAAGATTCCTTACTTTATCAATAGGAACATTTGCACCAATCTTTCTATCAACAAGTTTAAAAATAAAATAAACAACTTTATTTGAATTCCTGAATTTTGTTTTTTCTGGTCCAAGAACAAAACCCGGCTTTACATTCAATTTCCCCTTAGCTGTTGGAATTGGATTTGTAGTCAACGCAAAAGCAAGCATCTCTTCTGGATAACCTGCCTGAAATAGTTCATACACTGGTTTAAGTCCTGTTCTCCCAGAATAAGACTCAAACTTTATTGTTCTTTTATATTTTTCAAGCAAATCAGCAATATCATTAGATCTTTGAAGTCTCTTTGCTATTTCCTCAAGAGTTTTTTCAAACTTTTCAAGTTCATCAAGTGTTCCCCCACTCGGTTGTTCGGCAACAACAAGAATAATATCTATAGATGGAGGTTCAATAAGTGAAGACTTATGCTCGTTATAGAAATTTGTAATTTCCTTCTCGTCAATTTTTTCATTTGACTTATCTCTCAATCTTGTATCAACAGAAAGCAAAGTTCTTATTATCTGAGATTTACGTAAATATAGTCTCAACTCTTCAGGAAATTGATCCACAATTTTAGCTCTCTCAACAAGCATCTGGTTTGTTCTCTCTTCTTTCGTAAGGTTTGTCATTTTATCTATCATTTTGTCAACTTCATCTTTTGGAAGAATAATCTTACTGTTATCCTTTACAATCTGTTCAAGTGAATATATGTAAAGAAGTTCCTTAAAGGGTTCTATCTTAACATTTGTAGCATTCCCCGTATAAACCTGCATAAATTTTCTCATACTCTCTACATCATAACTTGTAATTGCAAAATCACCAACACTTGCAACCACTTTGTTAAACGGCTCAGCAAAAATAGTAGAACTCACAACAAAGATAGATAAAAAAATTAAATTCTTAAGCATATATTTAGCACTCCTTAATATTCTCATCTTCTTCTATTTTCATAAGAAGATAATTCATACTGTCAACAAGAGCTTTCCAGCTTGCTTCTATAATATTTCCAGAAACACCTACAGTGCCCCATTCGATACCATCATATCTGAAAGAAACAAGAACTCTCGTTATAGCTGCAGTCCCAGCCTTAGGATTAAGTATTCTCACCTTATAGTCAAGAAGTTTTACCCCCTTAACCGCTGGATAAAATACTGAAAGAGCATTTCTTAATGCAATATCTAAAGCATTAACAGGTCCATCACCTTCTGCAACAGTAAGTTGCTCAAGTTCTCCGACTTTAATCTTTACAGTTGCTTCAATTATATTTTTATTTTCAGTGTAGTAAATGAGAGTTTTAAAAGATTCTACTGTAAATTTTTCTTTTATCTTACCACAGATACTTTTTACAAGTAGCTCAAAACTTGCATCAGCACCTTCAAATTCATAGCCAAGATTTTCAAGCTCTTTTATCTTCTCTACTACAACAGGGACAAATGTTTTTGGAATTTCAAGTCCCATTTCTTTTGCTTTCTCAAGAATATTTGATTTACCTGCCTGTTCTGAAATCAATATTCTTCTTCTATTACCTACCATTTCTGGTTCTATATGCTCATAAGTTTTTGGATTTTTCTCAACTGCATTAGCATGAACACCAGCTTTATGAGTGAAGGCACTCATTCCAGTATAAGGCTGTCTTGTATCAGGTGCCATATTGGCAATTTCATAAACAAAGTGAGAAACCTCTGTAAGCCTTTTTAACTCCTTTTCCCCAATATTATTAAATTTATAACCCATCTTAAAATAAAGATTAGGAATTATAGAACAAAGATTTGCATTTCCGCATCTTTCACCTATACCATTTATAGTTCCCTGAACCTGTAAAGCTCCAGCTCTTACAGCTTCAATACTATTAGCAACGCCGCATTCACTGTCATTATGGGCATGAATACCTAAAGGTATTTTTACTTCATTTTTCACTTTTTCAATTATCTCTCTTATCTTTTCTGGAACCATACCCCCATTTGTATCAGCAAGAACAATCCAATCAGCTCCACCTTTTTCAGCCGCTTTGAGTGCTTCGACAGCATACTCAGGATTATTAATAAACCCATCAAAGAAATGTTCAGCATCAAATATTACTTCTTTCTTATGATCCTTCAAAAAAGAAATAGACTCATATATCAGAGTAAGATTTTCTTCAAGAGGAATTCTGAATACTTCCTTTACATGCAAATCCCAGCTTTTTCCAAAAATTGTAACTACTGGAGTATCGGCTGCAATTAACTCTTTAAGATTATGATCTTCTGTAACTTTATTTTTTGCATGTCTTGTGCTACCAAAAGCTGCAACCTTCGTTTTTTTAAGCTCAACCTTTTTTATTTCCTCAAAAAATGCTTTATCCTTTGGAAGTGCTCCCGGCCAGCCACATTCTATATAATCTATACCAAAACTATCAAGTTTTTTTGCAATGCTTATCATATCCTGTAATGAAAAGTTAATTCCTTCTGCCTGTTTACCATCTCTTAAAGTGGTATCATAGATTAAAATTTTATTTCTGTCCATCATAAAACTCCTACAAAAATTATAATTTGAATGTATTTTCAAGTCAAATTTTATTTTAAGTTTTTAAAGATTTGACAATAGTTTTAGACAAAAAAAGGACATTACACGATTGTGTAATGCCCCCCATCTGTTAAAATTTTATCACCACAATATGGTTTTTACCATCATTAAAAATTGGAATGAGATTATTATCTATTTCCTTATTATCCAGAAAGATCTTGTAAGAATTATCTTTAATTCTATAAAATCCTTCTGGTTTTTGAATAGTTATATTGTATGTTGTATTTTCTATTTTCATAGTATATGTGATTTCTTTTTCCTCAGGCCTCAAAATTGGGTTAAATCTTATTCCCTCTACTGTGAAATCGACACCAAGTGAATATACTAAACTCAAATTTAACCATGTAGCTGTACCGGATAAAAGTGGACCTATATGCTCACCTGTCTCAGAATTAATATATTGAGTACAGAAGCGCGGATTTCCAGCAAGTTTAAATGGATCTTTCATAGTTTTATATGGAAGTACAATATCTATCATCCAGTAGGCAAGTTTGGTCAAACGTTCAGCTAATTTTTTGTCATTCACTGTCTTTGCTGCCTTAAACATTGCAAAAACCATCATCATAGAGGCATGCTTAAAAACTGCTCCATTTTCACGATCACCCGGAAAATACTCACCTATGGCAATCTCTTTACAAATTTTTTCTAAAGCTGCTAAAGTCATCAATCTGAAACCATATTCTGTTTTTAAAGTTTTCTCAAGAGTGTCTGTCATTATTCTTATTTGTTCTTCAGATGCTATTTCAGATATAATTGGCCAACTATAAGAATTGATAAAGTATGAATCATTTATTCCCGGTTCTTTTCCAAGATTATCCCCTTTTGCCCCTATATACTTAAATTTTTCACTTCTGTTATAAAGTACTCTAGCAAAAAAATCCTCTTTCCATGCATATTTCTGGACTCTACTATGAATTTCTTTTGAAAGATTTTTCATACGATTTGCACTTTCATAATTCTTCATAAGCAGAGCAAGTTCTGAATATTCATCTATAGCAACCTTGAGAAGGCATGCATTCATTACACTTTCGGAGAAAGTGTTTTCATCATCAAAGGATATATTTTTGTTTTTACATTCCTCCACTCTTTTTTTATAAAGTCTCTCTTTTTCAGGACCATCAATTGAATCAGTATCAATTCTCAAACAATCATTCCAGTCAGCTCTATCGAGTAGTGGCAGGCCGTGTTTGCCTACTGAAATGTAGGCAGAATAATCAATTATAGCTTCAATGGTTTTATAGATTGGTCTTGTTTCTTTATTTTCTTTTCCAGCTATTTCTGTTTCCTCTTTGAGAAAATTTATATCCTTAGTAAGGTTTACATATTTATATACGGCCTGAACAAACCAGAGAGAATCATCAGACCATTTTCCAGGTTCTTTACCTCTCCAGAAAAAGTTGTGATAAGCATAGCCAAGTTCAAAAACTTTTGAGGCCCATTCTTTGAGTAATCTTTTTACAAGATCGGACTTTCCCATGCCCACAAAATAATACATAGAGGCATAAAGATCCTGTATCTCACGAAAACCAATCTCTCTATATCCTTTCTGCGTCTGACAGAATGAACGTGAAACAAAAGTCTGATATAAAATTTGGAAAGGAAGGTTATTATTGAAATATGTATTGAATTCTTTATCCTTAGTATTGATCTGTAAAAATGAAGAAAATTTTTTATTAAAACTTTTTATATCGCTTATTACTTCGTCAAGAGTTTCAGGCTTATCAAATTTTTTCAGTAATGAAGATATTTCGTCCGCATAATAAGAATCTTTATTTACTCTCTTTGATACCACACCGGTAAACGTATCTATTATTTTAGATTCACCGGCTTCAAGGTGAAAATATCCAGCTAAAGCAAAAAATCCCGGTCCCTTTCGACTTATTCTATTCGATAGCTGTAAGACTCCTTCAGGATTTTCAAGCGTTCCTTTTCCAACAAATTCATTGTAATTTGAACAGAATTCTTTAGCAAAATTATTTTTATT
>FQKF010086703.1_pt1 | contig 16881 bp, 24 predicted proteins | sample 1504521 | NCBI WGS metagenome assembly FQKF01 (sample SAMEA4475357, study PRJEB15587) | soil metagenome | biome: Soil; feature: Field | place: India | collected 2015-03-11 | depth 0 m
AAAAAAAAACATATGAACACAGATCAAGCTGTTCTTTTATTTTTTCTAGTTCCAATACTTTTTACTACTTTTACACTGGCGGCCTGCCTTCCTAACATTTTTGGATGTAAAGAAACAGATTTAACAGAAAACGACCAATTTGATCGTGTATGTTTGTTTCTTTTATTCATCATGGGTGGGTTTGCTACTGTATATTGAACTACACCCTGAACTGTACGTTAAATAAAAAACATTTCAAAAAATGAAAGTCGTAGTATTTGGTGATTTACACTTTAAGAAGAACATTCTAACACCTGACAAAATAACTGGTAGAGAATACTATCGTGAGTTCTTTTCGGAAGTACTAAGTATTATTGATGAACAACAGCCAAAAGCCGTAGTGTTCCTTGGGGACTTGTACGACCGAGTGAGTAAAATACACCCCGAGGTGTTTGTAGGCGTTTTTGATTTCTTTACGGCTTTGTCTTACTATTTACAACGGAAACATCCACAAACAGTTGTTTTAATTGTTACCGGTAATCATGATATGTACAACAATAGTAATGCCTTGTTAAAACATCTGTCTTTGTTTGGTAACATCCTTGTAGACGAACCTTTTGTTTTACAAGAACTTGACTATGATAAAAGAGTATACTTGTATCCTTTACCGTACTACATGAAGGACACTTACAAAACAATTGAGGACCTTCCAAGTATGGACGATCATGTAAATCTGTACTTCTCGCATCTACCATTATCTGACTATGAAAAAATAGGTCACTTATCAATAGAAAGCGTGAATGCCTTCCCTATACTCAACTCACTTTTTATTTGGGGGCATTATCATTTCTATCGTATAAAAGGAAAGTTTATCTGCCCTGGAACCCCTTATGGTATAAATTTTTCTGATGCCGATAAAAAGGACTACTACTATGTTTTAATAGAAGTAGACAAAACAGGCCACACCACCTACAAGATGAAAACAATCAAAACACCTTATAGATTTGTTACAAAGGAACATAATACAGAGGAACAACCGTACACGTCGTATAGAATAAAACGAACAGATTCGGAAGTAATGAACAAAGACATTAGTGTTTTAATCAATGTCAACAAGGAAGTTCTTAACAAAAGATTTAAGTTTGATTTTCAAGAGATACTCAATGGATATGTAACAGACACGGATGTTAGGAACTATTTGTTTTCTTTGTTAGGTTCTACAACATGATTTAACTCAAGAAGACTATAATCAACTAGTACCGACCTGTAATTATCTTAAGCAGGATGCACTTATTAGATTACAGATTGCACCTTACAAAAGTGCATCTATTGAGAATACTTAGGTAACTTTTGTAAACTCTAGGTGGTTTCTTTTAATACAAAACAATACAAATGAATCAGCAGTTTATTGAATTAACTTTCAAAGATCTCGAACAGTTACTCGTAGATCAGTTACCTAAGAAACTATCCGAACTCATAGCCGACAACTTTGGTGTGCACGTTACGTTCGACGTAAGTTCTAGTTTAACTGAAGAGGGGCGTTTAGAGACCACAGAGTGAAATACACTACTCCTAAGGTTGTTACGGCAAACGACGTGCAGCGCCACATCAACGTGGCACTTAACGATGAAGATTTTTCAATAAATTGTCACCCAAAACAAGAAAGTGGTTATTGGTAGTTGTATGTTAGGAATGTAAAACTCTAACATGCCACCTCCGTATGTAAACAGATCTTCCTTCATGCTACAAAGATTGTCCTAAATGAAATTCTATGTAGTATCTTCCTAATAGGATAGAATCGGCCTGATTATGATTCTTAACACTTAAGTCAGGATAGAATCTGTTTATTGCTAGTAAACTTCTTTCTTTGGAACTTAATGAAGGACTTACATGTTTGAGAACTTTTGATTGCCAAGTTTTAGGATGTACAATCTCGTAATGTATTCCTAAACTAATACATAACCCGATCAATGTTCCTTGATGTAGCCCCATGTTAACAAGACCTTTTTTGTTGGCCTTAAAAGCCATCCCTACTTGTTCCATTACAACAACTTTAGGATTGTGTCTTTTAAATACGTTATAGATCTGTTTGTAATCAATCTCTTTTTTGTTGATTTTAGGCATAGACATGCTTTCAAATCTCCAGGATTGTGTCTCTTGATCTTTGAACCAAAAAGTAAGATAACCTTCTCTACCTGGATCTATACTTATGAGTTCCACTTGATTGTTGCCCATATTACATGTATTTGTTTGTTTACTTGTTTATTTGTTGTATAATAGTAGAGTACCTTTAGACTTTTGTATTTTGGCAGATTTCTTCTAACGACCGTATCAAATCTGGGGACAAAATCTTACCTACTCTATGATCAATGTCTTCTACTTCTACACTTACAAAAAACTTAATAGGTAGTAAGGCGTCAACGGTGATTTCTACATATCCTATAAAATCAGAAAACGGACCTGTAAACTGTAACCCTCTCCCGTAATCTACAAAAATAACTGGATTGAACCAGAGTATTTTACCTTCTTTAGTTCTAACGATGTCAGGATAGCGTTTATGATAAGTAATAGTTTGACCTCCCTCTATAGTGTATGTACCCCATTGATCTTCCCCAAATGTTATAGGAGAAACAACTCCTATAGTAAGTATGGATTGTAAAAAACTAAAGCATTTGTATATTCCCCCAAGATCTGTGTCAAGACCATCAAGTGTTTCTGTTATCTTAAGAATGGCCTGTTGTTCCTGTTCCGTGAAATTGTAATCTTCCGCATACTGAAGTTCAAGTTTTACTTTTTCAGTGAGGGACTGCTCTATCCCTATAAAGGAAGATGTTTCCTTAAACGTTTTAACAGGCATGTACGCACTACCTGTTGTGTTTGTTTCGTTACTCATGATTTTTTGTTTTAGGAGTTAGTGATAATTTTCAAATGTTAGACACCAGTTTTTTTGTTGTACACTGTAATATGTAAGCGGTCTGTAAACATTAGTCCATGTTGTTTACATACCTCAATGATGGCCTCCCTTTGTTCATTTAGTAAGGACTGTGTATCTCCCGCTGGCATAAGATATGTTCTTTTTCTAATTTCTGGTGAGATACTGAAAAAGTCCTTCTCTATTTCTGCCATATCTTCTTTGATTGTCTCTTTAGAAACAACAAATTTGAATATACTGTTAACGTTTTCACCGCCTAAAACTTGTAGAGCAATTCTGTTGTAACGCTCCTCCTTTCTAACACCGGATGATTCCAGTTTTGGGGATACATTGAAGAAACAATTTTTAAGTAGAAAATCATCGGGAACAATAGTTCCATTTGTTTCAATCTGAATTAAACGACTACCAAACTCCTGTAGAATGTAACTAATGAAATCTACTATCTTGGTCTTGTGCATAAGAGGTTCCCCACCTGTAACAACTATAGAAACATTCGCATGATTTTTTAATATAAGAGAGTACGGTTTGAAAATCTCTTCAAATGATATGGCTTTAGATTTTCTCCAAACTTCTACCGTATCACATATCCATGTTTTACTAGAACATAAGATGTTACAACCACCTAAACGGACAAATACAGATGGGACTCCAGTGTATAGTCCTTCGCCTTGTATAGAATAAAAGGACTCCGATAACGGAATCCGTACTTTTTTAAGTTCTACCATGTGAATTATTTTTTTGGAATTACAGTAATAGTTTTGTTTGTTCAAATGGACTTACTTTCTTACCGGCCCTGATTACTTCCTCCCTATTGTCCTCAAGTTTAGATTTCAAATGAGCAAATTCTTCATAAGTCATTGGTAAGTATGTAAGAACCTCCTCTAACTCAATCTTACTTTCAAGTACAGTTTCGGTTACTTTGGGATAATCTATTGTAAAACGATCTAAACCTAAAACAACAGACAACATGTCCTCTGATAATTGAGAGCTATCATTGTTTAATACTAATACAACAGCCAAAACAACGGGCTGCCCTAATTCTTTTAATACACGAACTATCTTGGAACCTTCTAACGTACGAAAAGTTTTTAGATCAGTAGTGCTAACAATTACAGGGCGTAACTGCCCAAATTTTTTGATGGACATTTTTAACTTACTGAAATAATACGGATCTTCTTGTTTGTGCGTATTCAGTTGTATAGAATCTATGGGTAAATAAAGTAGTTTTGTCTCTATCATTGTTTTTCTGTTTGTTTACATTAGTAGAAATCTCAGTGTGTTCCTAATATAAAAAGAATCTTTAAAAATTGAATTTATGTAACACATCTTGATAAAAACTTTCTAATTTTTTCTTGACTTCGTTAATCGGAACTATTTTAGTATAATAAGAAGGATAGTCGGCGTCCTCATCTTCTGTCCAACTAAAGACCGCAAACGTGGTATTACTTTTATCATCACGATGTTCTAGTACAGCGTTAAACTCTATATTTTCACAATCATATGTTCGTAAAAATCTAGAAACCAATTTAATTTCTGTATCGTCTGTTAAATTTTTTGGTGTCCAAATAAAAAAGTTTTTCAGATGAAAGACGTGTATCTTGCCTTTCAAAGAGGAGGCGTATTAAAAGATTCAGTTGTCTCCAAGATAAATCTTTGATTCTTGTAATTTGTACATTTTTAAGTATGTATTCATGTTTCAAACATTCCTCCGCCGTATCAAATACAAAGCCGTCTTCTGAAATGTATTTTGTACATGTTTCTGAACCGACCTTTACGGATTGTAAGACGTATTTGTCCCGTGTTTCTACAACTTCTTTCATGTTTTTTTTGTTTTGTTATATGTTTAAGTTCCTTTTTTTTGAAAGTAAACTACGATTCTAGTTTTCCTATATGTTTAAGATATTTGAATCTTCTTTCCCATAAACTGTTGATATGTCTTTGTACTGTAATAAAATGGCGTATGCCTAATCTAGTTCCAAGTTCGTAATTTTTACCAGTAGAAAACAAAGGATGATAACCATCCCTTACATCGTGATCGTCGGCTAAACGTTCTTCTATAGATTCTGGATTAAGATAGATTCCATAAATGTTGAACATTGTCATTGAAGTAGAATCTGTGGAAGTACACGGTACGTCCTCTAAAATGTATCTGTCCGTACAACCAAGAAGATGTATACGAGAACCTTCTGGTAAATCTCCTATCGCCTGTAACATCCATCTTCTTTTCTCTTTAGAATCTATTTTTGTAGAGCCACCAAGTGCATAAAAATTAAGATGTGTACACTTAGTTGTTATCTCTTGCCAAAATTCATATGGATCGTAATAGTGCAGGACCTGTATGGTAGGATGTCCTAGTTTAAGTAATGTAAAGTAGTTGTCCATAGATTGTTGTAAAATCTGTTCCTTGGACCTTTTATCGTTCTTTAATGGAATGACATCTAAATTAAACGGGTAAATTTCAATGTGCGGTAAAGCAAGATTCTTTAAGTGTTGTAACTTATCTGCGTACTCGTGAATGTTTACTTCTTTACCAGAGTGGGCTACAGAATATGCCCCAGAATCAACAAAGAAGTAGATTTTCCTGTCTGTATATTGATTGAATAGTTTGATGTACTTTTCGGCGTCCTTGGCGTTTACACCAAAAGATTGTAAGAAGCAGTTGTGGCCGATGTCTAACGCAAAACGGACATCTTTGACCTTCATTGAAGAAAAAGCAATTAGCATTGTTTTACTATTTTTTCTTGAAGGTTTTGTATCATCGAGTACAAGGAGGAGTCAATCATTGTAAGTCCTATAAAAATCGTCTCAAGATCCTCCGTACCATTCTCCTGCACCTTGTTTTGTATACACCTAACATTGTTGTGTAGTAGATACAGTTCTTCTAACAACTCCTTGTAATAGTCCTGTTTTTTTCTTTGAGTTTTGTTTTGTGTTTCCATGTTTTGTTCTTTTCTTAAGAAACTACACTTTAATAAGGAATGTTATCGTTCGCTCCCAAACAAGATTTGATAGATGACATTCATATCCTTTTCCCTTGTTTTACAAGCCCCACATTCCCCACATCCTTGGCCGTAAGGTAATGAATCTCTTACTCCATTATGGCAAGAGTAAGTATTCTCTACAAGTAAATTATACAAATGTTGTTTGTAATTTTGTTCTTTTCCATATACTAGAAAACAGATGAGATCTTCTAAACTCATGTCAAAAAAAGGTGAAAGTAAGTAAATCATTTTTCTGTTAGAACTAGACAGTAAACCATTTACTTCTGTATAAAACGTATTAGTGTTGTCTGGATAACCACGCTCTTCCGCCTCGGGCACAGATCCTGTAAACAAAAAATCTATATCATTGTAATAGCAGAAGTTGTATCCTAACGTTAAAAACAACAAATTTCTGTTTGGAACAAACGCTTGTGATAAATTATTCACTTTTACACCGGCCTCTAACTTGTCCGTGGTGGATAACAACCCAGTTTTGTTACAGGTAGAAAACAAACATTGTACAGGAAACGTGTGTAGAGTTATTTTAACTTCTTCCTCGTTTAATGGACCACCTGTGGCCAACTTCTCAATAACCGACATAGCATAGAACAACTCATCTTTGTTCTTTTGTCCATAATTGAAAAACAAACAATCTACTTCTTTTAAGTCTTGATTATACTTTTTAAGTACGTATAATAAAGACAAAGTAGAGTCCTTACCTCCCGAAAAAAGTATAGCAATTCGTTTTGTATTCATACTTTTAATCTCATTTTGTTTCGTTATCAATCAACGCCCCGACACCCCCTAACCAAAAAAGAACTCCTAAACCACCAAAAAGTATCCTTGATAATGAGTCCCAAGTAGTAATATCTAACGATTTTTCAAGAATAGAAAAGAAAAAGTACATAACAAGAACACTAGTCCAAAGATATACAGCCGTCTTTGTTCTTGTACGTTGTTTTTTGTCTTGTTCTGTTGACATAATCTTGTTTGTTTTAAGTTTTTTATTCCTCTTCTTTAGAGTAGATCGCAGTACACTTACCGGTTTCCCATACCTCTACTTTTTCAAGTAAAAGGTGTGGTGGAAGTTCCTTAGGACCCACTACTTCTACTAGAAACTTGGCAATGTTTTCGGCCGTTGGATTGTACGGAACAATTCGTACACCGGCCGGATCCAATTTCAAAAGTTCTAAAGACCAAGGATCTTGATCGTATAAAAGAAATTTATGATCGTAATTTTTTTCTAACCATTCACAAAGAATAGATTTGATTACTGAAAAATCCACAACTCTCCCTACAGTATCTAAATCTTTGGCTGTTACATAGAACTTGAACTTGTAATTATGACCGTGTAGATGAGCACATTTACTTTCATGTCCGTATACACGGTGTCCACACGCTATCTCATGTTCCCTTGTAGCATAGATTTTTCCCATATTGTTTGTTGTTTAACATTTTGTTATGTATATCTGTTATTGTTCTATAAGTTTTAGAAAGGTACATTCTCAGATTGATCTTCTTGTTGTGAAAACGTTTTTTCTAACTTATTAAGAAAAGAGTTTACTTCTGTAATGTCAACCGAATAAAATTTACCATTTCGTGGCACAAACATTATTAGTTTTTCTATCTTAAATAGATTAGTAGTCTTTGAATCGTATGTTACTTCAGTTAATAGTAAGGATCTCTCATCGTTTACTAAAGAATTTAAAAGTTTTCTTGTAACAACCAAAGTTTCAGATTCTGATTTGTTTAAATCTAAAAAGATAAACTCAAGAAAAATACCGTAAGATCTACATATAGCAACTACATTGTTAAAGCAGTTCAAAACATGTACATTGCCTTGCCCCTCCTTTACACTTTCTTTGTTTACAGCATTAAGAATATGGTCGTTGTTATTCATATGTTTGTGTTTTAGTTGTAGTTATAGTTATAGTTTGTCCTGTACTAATGATAGAAACTCCTGTCTTGTGGAACCATGTGTAAATACTCCCCTTAAGGCGGAAGTTACGGTGTAGTTGTTGTATTTTTGAACACCTCTCATCTCCATACATAAGTGTCTGGCTTTTAGTATAACACCTACTCCCTTAGGATCTAATTTTTCCATAAGAAAGTCCGCAATAGATTCAGTAATACGCTCCTGTGTTTGAAGTCCTTTACTGAAGTAGTCTATTGTTCTTGGTATTTTGGAAAGGCCTACAATTTGTTTGTTAGGTATGTAGGCAACATGTGCGATACCGAAAAAAGGAATGATATGGTGTTCACACAACGAATAGAAAGGAATATCTTTTACAATAATCATCTCATCATTATGTCCACCTTCCGCCGTAAAAGTAGTAAAATTGAATTCTTCCGGTTGGATGAGTTCTTCCATCATTTTAGCCCATCGTAAAGGTGTCTCTTTTAAACCTTCCGATTCTGTTTGAAGTTTGAGTTCTTGTAGAACTTGTTCCATTAACTTTGCCAGATTTTGTTTGTTGTAAGTCATAGTGTGTATGTATTAAATGAAAGAATAATTGTTTGTCGGTACTATACAAATCAGCACAAAAACTCTTTGTTGTAGAAAACGTTTAAGTTACGTATTTCAAACAGGATTCTATCTTGATCTTCCCCTAAATGTATAAGTATCGTGTGTATCGCCTGTGTAATCATTTGTAGAATATTTTCATCATTTCTTAAGAAATGTAAAAACAACGGTGTCGCAACAACATCAACCGAGTAAGGAACTTTTACATGCCCCCCGTTTTTAACTACACGTAATCGGCACCAGTTGTGGTCGTCTAAATAACACCAAGCAGTGTGTTTTGTTATGTCTACTTCAATTGTAAAAGGTATCATCTTGAAAGTAACAATGTCCATAATAATAATCCAATAAAAACTGAAATAAAGAAACTGCGCTTGGACACTCCTTGTATACGGACATCTATAAAAATACTTACAAAGTACAACACAGGATGTCCTAGGTTGTAATAACCATACAATGTATTAGGTAAGATCTCTTGATGAATACGGGCTCTTATGATTTTAACAACATAGAGATCTAAAGAACATAAAATGTATATCAAGGCAAAGTACAATGAGTACTTAAAACACAACACCATAACCAATATCCTAAAGAACATAAAAAAGGTGGGCGATAAATACTTGTTGTTGTATTGTGAAAGAGTAAGCGCACCTAACACACTTAACTCCTGATCTGTAGGAAGATTTGTTTGTACTCTATTTATCAAGGAGTGAAGAATTTCTACTAGTATCTGATTTAGATCTGTCTGCATAGAACTGTTGTATAGCGGTTTCTACAAGGAATGTAACAAAAAATATCAATATTATTTGTAGAAACAACAAATTACACTGTAAAGTAAACAAAGACAAGACTATAGTTAGATAAATAAAGTTGAATGTTCCTAATGTTTTCATTGTCTGAAGATTTTAAGTATTGTGACTATTAAACTCTTCCATAAGTTTGTTTCTGAAAGTGCCGTCCTTGAATGTCTTCGCAAATGGTAACAAGGAACGTTTGTGCTCCGTAAATCTTTTTACATGTATCTGATCTAAAGATTTAGATTTTTCAAATCTTTCTAAAATATCTCCAAGATAATACGATAAAAAGTCCTTCACCAGGAAAGTAGTCCATTCTTTCTCGTCTTTTTCTAAAGGACCACCTAACTCTTGTAGCGAAGAAAATACATCAAGTACTACTCTCATTTTGTCCAAGTTACGAAGTTCTAACACATCTAGATTCCTAGGTAACTTAATTACATAGTCCCATTTATTCAAGGAAACGTTTAGTAAAGCCAACTCAAATTGTAAGAGAGTGTCTATCCCTTGTAATAACGACTTCTGTAAATAAAGCACTCTCCTTAAAATACGAGGATCGGTTCCTGATAATGTCGCAAATTGTATGTCTTCCCCCGTCACGTAGGACTTTGGAAGTGCTAACTTACCAAGTAGTTTACTTCTTTTGTATTCAATGTCTTTAATATCTTTGATGTTTGGATTGTTCTCTAAAATCTCTAAACCATCGTTTTCATTGAATGACGTTCTTGGAAAAAATAAACTCTGTACGGCAGAACCTGTGTTGGGCCTTTGTATTTCTCCTGGAGAAGTATTTGAAGCCGTTAAAGTGCTACTTATTTCTATGAAGTACTTAGCCCAGTTAACTAAATTTGCGTATTCCGAAGGATCTGAATTTGCTAACGATAACTTGTGTATAAGAAACAACGGGGGCCGTCCCGCTCTGTACAAATCTAGATTCTTCTCTAACAAGTTTAGTTCCGGCCAGTAGTCCTCTAGACCAAATAATAAACTTCTTCCCCACAAAGTAGATCCTAACTTAAATTCAACATAGTGATGTATCGGGAATTTTTCTCCCGTAGTTATGTCCTTCCAACCTATCCAGTTACCGTCTTCGTCTAAATCTTTCAAGATATGTTTAGATAATACATCCGGTGGTTCCTTGGAGAGGCCATCTTCTAAACGGACAATGTAAGGAACCCCGTTAGAATAACCGTACACAGGTTTCACTACTAATCTACCGTACTTGGCCAACAATCTAGCATAGTCCCTTATTTTAAGATCTATCTCCCATCTTTCTAGGGCTGATTCTAGTTTGGCTTTCAAATCATGATAAGGACATTCCACCGTTACACAAGAATCCTCAACAACAAAGGTGGCTTCTTCCGATATCGTATCAAGATATGTAGAAAGTTCTAAAGAACCTCGGTCCATAAAATCATAGACTTGATGTAAAGTGTTTAAATCATAATTATACATCGCACCATGTCCTTCACTCTGTAAACCTTGTAAAATCATGTTGGGTGCAGAATAAGGACTTTTGGGAACTTTCTTTACTTTACCTGTTTGGACCGGAATGTTTAAAATCTTGGCAACCAGTCTCTGAAAATAATTCATATACTTGTTATACTTGTTATCTTGTTATGTATCGTTTTCTTTTAGTAACTAAAGTCCTATATTAGGAAGAGTATCCTGCTTGTTGTTTGGTGTGGATGGTGTACTAAGATCAATATTCTTTTTTTGTTGTAATATAGAATACGGATCCAACGCCTGTGGCGGTGTAGTGCCTAAAAAATTAACTGTAGAAAACACATTTTGATTCTTATGGCAAAGATACAAAGCCCCCGCAAGTGCGTCCGCAACATCCTTACTACCTCCCGGCGGATGGTCTATTTTACCCGTATACAGATCTTCTTGTAAGAAAGTAAGTTCTTGAAACAACAAATCATGATAATAGATATCAATTCTTTTGTTCACAAAACTATTTCTTAATACGTAGTAGGGCTCCGACGTTTTGTCCACAGATTGAAGTTCTACTATAGGTATTCTCTTTAACTTCTCAAAGTAAATCAAACTGTCATAGGACTGAAAACTATCAAAGGATATTCCTTGAATAGGTAATCCGTTATCTAACAAGTGTACAATAAAACTTCTTATTTTGTCGTAATCAATACTGTCTCCTACAATACTACTTATTGCTATAACGAAATCTACATGATAGTAGGCAATAGATTGTGTTGGATCTATCTTTGTCAGAGTTACACATGCTATCCCCGTTTTGTCTTTGTTTTTAGACAAGTCAACATGGATAAATCTAGGTAAGTGTTTGTACCGCTCTGGTAACTTAACTGTTAGAAAGTCCTGAATAAGGGCATTACTGTGTACACCTATTTCTATTACTTCTTTAGAGAAAGCCGGTGTTCTGTTGTTGTTGAAAGTTTCTTTGTCTATCGGGAAGAAGGTTCTAATACCGTAACCGGGCCTTTTACCAGCGACATCCATTAAAGCCCTTTCTAAATCGTCCTCAAAGATTTGTTGATATTCAACGGGAACTTCTAAAACTTTTGAAGAATCTAGTTTAGCAATTTCTGCCTTATTGTAGATGATCTTGGCCGGATGTTTGTTGTCACCAATATATACATAAAAACGTTCCGAACTAACGTAATCAAAACTTTTTACTTCCCATTGTGAATATGAATACACTTTAATGTTGTCGTGTACACTGGCTAACTTAATTCTTGACTCAAGAAAAGAGTTTACATCGTTTGTAACGGAGGAGATAAGACATAGCATTCCTGGAGGATCCTTTTTTAAGTATTTCATGAATTGCCCTTCCATTCTTCTTCGTATATTGATATAAGTATCGTAAATAGATTTGTAGGACGATGCTTTTGTTTTTGAAAAATCTACTTCGTCCATTACACCTCCTATCACAGCGTTACCGAGAGCGTGTGTAGCCCTACTACCAAGTAAAATACGAATGTTCTTTGGAAGTACAATTTCAGAACCCGTTCTATTGTAAGTTACTCTTTCCATAAACCAAGGGGACATCTCCATGTATCCCTTAAATTTCTTAAAAGTTACTTCATAAGCAAGTTCTTCTGTAATGTTGAATAACGCTATGGCTATAGGTTCTGATTCAATAAGTCCGTAGTACAAAGATGGAGATCTTAAACACAAAAGTTTGTATAGATTATACAACTGTATAATGTTAGCAACAGTAGACTTACCAGTTCTGGTGGCACCAGAGAACACTACTTCAATTACTTTGTTTCCAGGAGTGAATAGTTTTTGGAGTTCTTCCTTCCAAATAGGATACAACGACTTACCTACGTTTCCAAGGTAATATTCATCCTCAAGAAATCTTGTTATAGACACTGGAATTTCAACAAAATCCGGCTCAAATATAGAAGTTTTAACGGTGGAGGAGTAGATCAAGTCCTTGACACTGTCCCTGTCTATCTTTTCGTTCTTTATGGAAGTAGATGTTTTACTCTTTTTCATTTGTATGAAATACTAAGGAGATTGTTGTAAGTTTATCAAAGTTTCTTTTTTTGAAAGCAAATCACAACATCAAATACCAAGACGGTGTTGAATTTCTTTGACAATGTCCCTTATAGATTCTATATCTGTTCTGTCGGCTCCAGATTGATTTACAAGAACATTTACAGTTCCTACAATGTTTTTAATGTCGTCCTTATCAAGTTCTTGAACAAGGGACAAAAGAACTACAAGTTGTTTATTGATTTCACCATACAATTTAACTAAGTCCCTTGTAGATGTTGATTTACTTATTCTGTAACTGTTGTTTAATAACTCATCTTCTACTTTTGAAGCAAGTTGTAACATTTTTTCTATAGATTGTAGGCGTGTACGTACAAGTAAAGTTAACACTACTTTGTTACGTAAAGTATAGTCCCCTAGCACTTGATTGACAATGTCTTTGTACTGGGACAACTCCTTCTTAGAGTTCAAAAGATCTTGAACAATCTTTAACTCCAAGCCGTCTTCCCTTTGATGACTTTCTTCCGAATGATTATTGTCCTTCATCTTCCGTTGTTTTGTTGTTAGAAGATATGTTACTGTCCTCATCTAAAAGGCCCAAACGATAACCACTTTTAGAAAGTAGTTTATCGTAAAACTTTTCTAACTTTTTGTATTGTGAATACCGGATATTTAAGGTGTTTAATACTTCCTCTTGGCTCTTACCACGAAGTTCTTTACTTCTTATATGACAATACAACAAAAGTTTTCTTACTTCCGTTAAAGATGGAACACGGATAGTGTATCCTCCAAAAACAAACAAAAGTTTAATGAAGTTTTCTTCACCGAGTACGCTGTACACTTCCGGTAAGTTAGAAAAGGCCTTTGAAAACAACAACGACTCTAAAAAGAGTTCCCGAGTGTCCGGGTCATTGGCCATACCTTCTAAATGTAGGTCGTTCCAAGAAATCTTATGTTTTTCAGTAGAATCCATCTATAGTTTATTATGATTAAAGAAGTTAAAAAATCTTTTTTCTTTTTCTTTTGAGTAAGAGGAATACCCTTTTCTCCTTCCCCTAAAAGAGATTGCACTAAAAACTCTACTCGTTGTGTGTACTCTGTATTGTTTAGAACGTTATCTTGAAAAAGTAAAGGTCTGTTTTCCATTATAGAAGAACGAATAGTCCCCCCTAACACTTTCAATAAACGAGGAAGATCTTGTCCTTCCCCATACTTGAAAACATTATGTTTGTACTTATCTAGATTCGTGTAATCTTCTTGTGTATGGGCTTTACCTTGGAGACCAGCATGTCGTGTAACACAAAAATTGTAAGTCATCTTGTCTACGAAATTATAGTACGTGCCGTAGTAATGTAATCTATCTTTGTACTTTTCAATGAATTTAATCAACTTGAGTACATACTCTTGGCAATAATCTTCATACGGTGTATCATCCCAAGGTATGTTCTTCAACACTTGGTTGTAGTATCTGTGAAATATCGGAATGTGATTTTCTAACAAAAACTTAATATCTTTAGTTTCTAAATATCTCTTGAAAGAATCAAACATTAGTTTAGAATCTATAGACTTTTTACTTAATCTCTTGTAGTCAATAATTCGTTTCATACAAACCTTACTATCTTGTTTACTACTGTAACAAACTCAATAATTTATTAAATTAAACAAAACGTGAATAGATTTTATCCGATAGAGGCCTTAAACACCTCAAACACTTGGTTGAATACTTCTTCGTACTTAGGGGAAGCTAAAAATTCACTTATGTCTTCAAATACTAACTCCTCACTTACAAAACGTATTTGATTTCTATATCGTCTTACAATCATTTCAGAAACAGCCATATCTACTACTTGATATGCCTCATCAAAACCAAGATGGTAGTGCATCAACACTTCTGCCTTTACATTAGGTTCTTTATTACGTGTTTTTTCAAGAACCAACTTTACAGTTTGATGTGTGTCTTTACGTCCTTTCCAGTCCATAAACAATCGGAGAGAAACTAAATGTTTTAGTACATTACCACCTGGATTTACGTATTCTTTACCGTAAGGACCTGAGGAGATACTATTCATTACGTGATTGTTTACAATCAATGTAACATCATTCTTCGCGAAGGGAACTGTGGCAATTCTAAAAAACTCGGCTATCAGTCTAGCTCTTTCTGCTACACCACCAGCGTAAAACGATCCTGTCTCAAGCACTTTTCTTGAAGTACTGGCGTTGATACCGTCCCATACGATTAAAGCGGGGGCTGGATTCTCTTGTTTTTTGGACTGATTAAGAACGTACAAACAATAATCAAAACCATCTTCTATACATTCCGGCACCGCCACAAAAACTTTAGAAGTGTCTACTCCTAACATTTCGGCACGTTCCTTGTCCCAAGAAACTTCCGGAGTTATCCAGTGTATTGTGCCTCCCAAGTCCTGAAACTTCTTTACAATGTGTAAAGCAAGAGTTGTTTTTCCACAACCTTCTCGTCCGTAAAGTTCGTTAATCTTACCACGTAAGATACCACCTCCTATTAAGTAATCAATAAAACGGTTACCTGTAGACACAACTTCTTTGAAACCGGTGGCAATAGATGAACTATTTCCTGTTGTTACATTCCATTTTTCAAGTAAAGTGCTCTCTTTGTCTTTGGCCATAGTTTTTTATTGAATGTTATCTGTAACTATTTTTTCCAGTTAAAAGTAACAACTCAAACAACTTTTTTTGTAAGTACGATGACAACAAAAAAAAGAATGTTCCTCAACACCGAACTTCTTCGTAGTGCAAAGTGCGTACAATTCAATACGCTTATACACGAGATAGCCCATGGGATACAATACTACAACTATCGTTTAAAAGAAGGAACACGCTTTATCAAGATACGGATGAGAATGCATGGGAAAGAATGGAAGTCCGTCTACTACGATCTTCTCAATCAATTTTGTCCAAGAGTATACACGGACAACAAACTTGTTCAAAACTACTTCAAATCACTTATCAAACATTTACCGGCCAGAGAGTTTCAATTCCATCTAAACGACAATCAAATTACAAATTCTGGTAGCAATTCAAATTCATCGTTTTACCAAGTAGGGGAACTCTCAAACGGATCTACATTTGAGTACAGGGGCTACATCTGTACAAAAATCAAAAACTTCCCACAAAAGAGTTTTAGCATACACTGAAACGGAAAAAGGCACGGCCTTGGTCAAACTACCAAAAAGACGTTTTTGTAAACACAAAAATTTAACCTATAACAAAAGTTTTACCTTGTAGTAATATCAAAATCTACTACAAACGATAAAAACCTATCCTAGGTAACAGGAAGGGTGAAATTCAACGATGTTTTCAAGGTTGTAACATTCAGGAAAACAAACAAACGAGACTTTGTTCAACCGGATGGCCGGGCGTTGTCCTGGGCTTCCGTTCCGTACGCACGTTCCGCCTGGACACACCGTTTGCCCGTACAAACCGAACATGGTCAGCATTTGATAATACGTTCGTCCTCTGTGTAAAGGCCGTTCCGGCCGATCAATGGGAACGTTCCGTTAGTGCTGACAACGATAGCATACATCAACACCAACGTTCAGGAACAAGTTCAAGTCCAGGAACAAGATCAAGTCCAGGAACAGGAACAAGATCATGTTCTAGAACAAGATCAAGATCAAGATCAAAGTCCAGTCCAGATCAGGTTCTGGAACAAGACCAAGACCATGTTCTGGAAAGATCAAGTTCACTGGACTAGATCAAGACCAAGACCATGTTCTGGAACAAAATCAAGTCCAGGAACAAGAATCTAGATCACAAGATCATGTTCTGGAACAAGACCAAGACCAAGTCCTGGAACATGTCTTAGTCCAGGATCAAGTTCAAGTTCTGGAACAAGATTTAGACCAAGATCAAAGTCCAAACATTCCAGAACAAGATCAAGAGTGTTTTGGTACTAGTAATCTGGAGATCTTACACAGAACATGTTCTAGTTCTAGATCAAGATCCAAGATCAAAGTCTAGTCCAGATCAATTTCTGGAAAGATTAAGATCAAGTTCACTGGACTAGATCAAGTTCAGGATCACTGGATCAAGACTTGTTCTGAACTTAGAATTGTTGTGGACTTAGACTTGTTCTTGGTTCTGGAACAAGACTTGTTCTGAACTTAGACTTGTTCCAGATTCTTGGTCTTTTTTTTTTTTTTTTTTTTTTTTTTT
>FQKF010009540.1_pt1 | contig 16864 bp, 18 predicted proteins | sample 1504521 | NCBI WGS metagenome assembly FQKF01 (sample SAMEA4475357, study PRJEB15587) | soil metagenome | biome: Soil; feature: Field | place: India | collected 2015-03-11 | depth 0 m
GTTCGAAAGATGCTCGTACACCACCACATCACTTTTTTGAGACCTTTGCACGAAGGTGCAAAGGTCTCTATTCCTCTTTATTTTTGTAGAGCGATAATCCATCAAACGCCTGTCCTGTACCCCGGAAAAATTTCACATACAACTCATAATACTCCAATCGCAGGGCCTGGATACCCACGACAAACCCCTCAAACCCGATAATAAAGAGATTTCCAAACAGAAGCACTATCCACTTGAGAAAAGGCTGCGAAATCATATTATCCACCAGAAAAACCACCCCCATCAAAGCCGTATGATTCAGCGCAAACGCCCCAATACGCATAAACGATATCGTATTACTGAGGAAGGTGATCGCCGTTTCAAAAAGATCAAAAAATCCCATTGCCGGATTGGGAAAACTCTTCCCATGATGAAACAAAAGATAAGCCAAAGGCCTCTCCAAAAAGATAAAGATAAGCCCCCCAAAAGCCATGGCTGTAAAATACCAGGGAACAGGTTTTCCTAAAAAACCAATGACCACTGCACCCAATACCCCCCAGTAGAACATCATCCCCGCCACCCCATACGAAGAAAAAAGCATCTTGGCAAAATCCCCCTCAAGAAAACTATTCACCACATTGAGAATCATCGCCACCGAAATAAGGCCCACCCCAAATCCAATGGCCACGAGAAGAATCTGCGAAACATTCTCTCTTGGAGAAAACCAGAGCGCCTGGATAATATCGTGCCTGCCAAAAAATTCCCCATAAACAAAACCAAATATGGCTGAAGAAACCCCCACCCACATCACAATCTGCATGAGACTCCGAAACTTACGAAACACCTTGAGAAAGCTTCCCACAAGCCCCATCAGAAACAAAACAAGCCCCTGTCCCACATCCCCAAACATCGCCCCGTACATCAGCACATAGGTCAAAGCAGAAAAAAGCGTGGGATCAATCTCCCTGTAGTGTGGCATCCCGTATGTTTTCACAAGCGTTTCAAAGGGCTTCAAGATCCCCGGATGATCAAAAAGTGTCGGCGGTTCAAGCCCCTCCTCAACCATGGCCCGTGAAGCGTCCTTGGTTTCTATCGTACACCGCTTTGAAGTAATTTTTTCTATATTGAACCTGACCATCGCTTCATCCCTTGCCGGTATCCAGCCCGCAAAAAGACTCACCGTTTGCGATGACACCATCTGATCCCTGATCTCTACTAAACGTTTCCTGTACTCCAGAACCTCCCGGAAAGCCAAAAGATCAGGAAGAAAAAGGTTCTCCATCTTGGTTTTCTGCCTGTCCAGCCATTCCTCTTCATCATAAGTCGCATTCAAATCAAAGGAATACTGAAGAAGCCGCTGTTTGGGATTATCCGCTGCCTCAAGGGGAAGACCATATTCCTTATAAAACACCGCCTTCAAAACCTTTTCCACACTCTCTTTCTGTTTTGCCTCACAGAAGAAAAAGACCACCACATCCTCACCAATCTTGTCCACATACCGTATCTCCACAGGAAGCTGGGACATAGCCTGGACAAAACCAGCATATTGAGACTGGGCAATAGCCCCAAAACCCACATAAAAAAGGGATGTGTTTCTCAGTTTCTGCCAGGGGATATCAAGGGTAGCAAAGAACTGAAGTCTTCTCACCCGGATCTCAATATCAACCTTTCTTCGCTGAAGTTCAGCCATCTCTTCTAAAATCTTTTGATACCGCTTTTCAATCTCAGAAAGCCTTGCCTCAATCTCCCCGATTCCCATATGCCAGTCTGGGTTCACCTCAATATGAGAAGGAATAACCCCACCAGACATACGCATGATGAGGTCCTCATTTCGTCTCACAAGGGCAGTAATATGCTGGGTCAGTTCTATATTCTTCTCATGCCGAAGATGATATTCCTTTGCCTTTTGTTCATCTATCACCAAAGGCTCAAAACGACCATAATGGGCAAACCAATCTAATACCCGTTCCACATCTTCTTTACGAACCAGGACATCCATTTTCTTGAGCCTTTCAGAAAACAGCATGCCTACCTCCCTCCACCATAAGCCCGGATACACGTTCCCATGAGAGTTTATACCGTTTAGCCTCTATGGCTATTTGCCAGTTCTGTACCATCATTTCCTGAATCACCAAAAACGCCCCCAAAAAGTGAGCAGAGCCGGGCTTTTTGGCCATAGGCCACAAACACGCTACCACCCTCTCCGGGAGAACCCTGGCCAACGTTTGTAGATCGTTTGCCGTATCGAGGGCCAATTGACGTGGAAGAAGGGACACAAAGTCAGCAAGACTCTTGGTATTGAGAAGCCTTCGCCAGTAACTTCTCTGTTCAAAAACCGGTGGAAAGTAGGCTAAGACCTCTTCCGCTGTCCGCTCATAGCCAAACTTCATCCGGGCCACAAATAGCACGCGTTCCATTTCTAGACCAAAGAGAAGCGTATCCCTCCAGGCCGACCACTCCCCACTTTGACGTGCCACCTCTACCAGATCCTCCAAGAAACGCTCATACAAACGCACCTCAAAACCAAAGGTTTCCCCCGTTCTCTCCAGTTCAGGAAAAGCGTCCTGAGCCAAACGATAGTACGGGGTATGAATCAAAAATGACTGCAGGTCCTTCAAATCCTTGATCTCTGCCATAAAAGGCGGCTGGATACGGTACCCCTTGCCCAACTCATAGAGAATAGACACAGGGCGATGATAGAGAAGAGACAAAACAAGATTCACGAGATTCTTGATCTCATATCGACGAAGATAGACCTGAAGAACCCGCTGTGTCTTCTTTGACTCATACCGCATGAGACTCCGAATCAGACCTATCTTCTCCTGATGAATAGCCTTCTCCACATCCAGAATAGTTTCTTCTGTGATCCTTCCCTTATGGGGAAGTTCAAACGACTGAAGAAATTCCTCAAAAGAAAGACCCCATCGTGGTTCAATGTCCTTTCTCCCCTCAAAAAAAGACAACCAGCGCAAAATCTTGGCATAGGTGGCGCCATGATAGGCCACGATTATTCCTCCCACAGCCTTTTTTCTATTTCCCTTCGAAGGTTTTCTCGCAAGGAAGCCAATTTCTTCTGATACAATTCCCTTTCCTTTTCCGCCTGTTTCTGTTGTTTCTTGGTATAAGCCTCTATGGTTTTGCGTAGTTCTTCCCTATCCGCCTTTTTCTTCTCTTCTAAGGCCTTTCGATAGACATCTTCCATTTCCTGGGCTTCTTTTTTGGCTTTGGTGACAATTTCATCAGCCTGCTTTTTCGCCTCATCCAAGTCTTCCTGAAACCTCTGCTCAAGCTCAAGGATTTTCTCAATGGCTTCCTTCATACCCAACCCCTACAACAAAAACATGATGAGAAGTTTCCAGAAGAATCTGCCGGGAAAGGGGATCAAAGATATCCCTGAACATAGCCCCACATCCCCTTCGCACCACTCCTATGATTTTCCCCTCACATGCATCCTCATTGACATAACGCAAAAAATCATGAAGGGGATCCCCCTCTAAAACCACAGCATAAAACTCCACACCCCTCTCCTCACAAAGATGTTGAAGTTTGGTACAGCGCTTTTCCCCCTCTTTGACCAATCCCTCCGAAAGATGGGCTACTTCTTCACTTACAAAGATCCGATAACGCTCAAGTTTGAGAAGGGATTCCTTGTCCACAACAAAAACCCCGACAATCGCCAGTCCCATCTGTTCAGCCAAAGAGACAAAAACCGGAAGACCATGATACAATCGACTCTCCGTCTGGTTCATTGAAATATACAGACGTTTCATGGTCCACCTCCCTGGGATTTTTTCACCTTTTTCATTTGAAAAAGGGTCTCTCTGTCCCTTTCTTCAAGGGTATCGGCAATAAACTTGACAATCTCTTTGAATTCTGGAATAAAGATATTGTCAAGGGCATTGACCTTCCGCTGCGTTCGACGAATCTCACTGGCTAATCTCCACACAGCCGACTCAAGCTGCGCCACCTCTAAAAGCAGGGCAAAAAGTTCCTGAAACTGAAGATACAGATCGTCATAAAAGACATTCGTGGAAAGAAAATTTTTCACAGAAACCTGATTTTTCAGTAGTGGTTTCAGAGAAGGGAGTACGACCCCCATCAAGGTTTTTTCCGTCATCTCCACGGTGGACAAAGGATGCGCCACATCCACACAGGTCATCTCTGCTACACTCTCTTCTCCTGAAAGTGTTTTGAGAAGCAGAAACTCCTGATAAAAATTACTCCATTTCTCTTCTAAAAGATGGCGCTTTTGCTTATAGGTCTGAAGAATGGAGAGAAGCTGCATGACCAGCACCTCTCGCTTTTCCTCAAGAAGGTTTCTTCCTTCCTGCGAAAACGAAAGCTGCTCCTTGTAGTCAAACAACGCTGTTTTGGTCGGGGCTATATCATAACGCACCCACTTCCTCCCCTATCCTTATCTCTTCGGAGTTTTCTACAGGTGGTTTATAATACCTTTCAATCTCCTCTGGTTTCATACTGGTAAGTTCCGACCGTGGCAAAAGCGACAGAATCTCCCACGCAAGGGCAAGACTCTGCTCCATAGTTCTGTCTTCAAAGAAGCCCTGGCCAATAAAACGCCTCTCAAACACCTCACCAAAACGAAGATACGCCTTGTCCACCGGAGAAAGCTCATCCTCCCCTACAATGAAGGCAATCGAACGCACCTCCTTCACCCTGGCATAACTGGCATAAAGCTGCATAAAAAGATGGGGATGATCATCTCGAGTGTATCCCTCACCAATACTATCCTTCATCAAACGGGAGAGAGACGGCAAAATATCAATAGGGGGATAGATACCCTTGGCATACAATTCTCGACTCAGCACAATCTGACCCTCGGTGATATACCCCGTCAGATCCGGCACAGGATGCGTAATATCATCATTGGGCATCGTCAAAATAGGCACCTGGGTGATAGACCCTGGCCTCCCCTTGACCCGTCCAGCCCTTTCGTACAGGGTAGCGAGATCGCTGTACATATAGCCAGGAAATCCCTTTCGTGCTGGCACTTCTCCTCTTGCGTTAGCAATCTCCCGGAGGGCCTCACAATAGTTCGTCATATCCGTCATCACCACAAGAACATGCTTTCCCTTCTCATACGCCAAATACTCTGCGACCGTCAAAGCCACTCGCGGGGTAATAATACGCTCAATAGGGGGATCGCTTGCCAAATTCAGAAAAAGAATCACATTAGCTTTTGCTCCCGACTCCTCAAAACGCTTGATGAAAAACGAGGCATCATCATACTTAATACCCATGGCCGCAAAGACCACCACAAAGTTTCCACTCTCCTCACCAGGGAGTTTCGCCTGGGCGGCAATCTGGGCCGCCAAAAGATTGTGGGGTAATCCCGCTGCTGAGAAAATAGGGAGTTTCTGTCCGCGAATAAGGGTATTCATCAGATCGATAGCCGATATACCCGTCTGGATATACTCTCGTGGGTAGGCTCTTACCACCGGATTCAATGGTTCTCCGTTGACATTTTTTGTCATCTCAGGAACAACGTCCCCCATACCATCAAGAGGCTTGCCCACTCCATTGAAAACCCGTCCAAGCATTGACTCAGCAAGAGGTATCTCAAGGGGTTTACCTACAAAACGAACCTTGGTTTCCTTCGGATTGATACCGGTACTTCCTTCAAAAACCTGCACAAGAATAGCCTCATGGGAAACCTCAAGAACCTTTCCATGACGAAGAGTGCCATCCTGGGCCTTGATTTCCACAAGTTCATCGTATCCTACCCCAGGCACTCCCCGTACCACCATGAGAGGACCATTGATTTCCTGAACACCAACATACTCTCTTCGTGCTTCTTTCATACGAGGCCTCTCCTAGAGATATTCGGTTTCTATCTCGGCAAACTCCTGTTCCATCGCCTGTCTCAATCGATCAAGACCGGACAAATCCTCATTGGGAACCGTAAGCTTTGCCCTCATAATATCGCTAAAACTCTGCATCTCACGAATTTTGAAAAGAGGAACCCCCTGTCTCACCAGTTCCTCAGCCTTGCGCTTAAAATCAAGGATCAGACGAAGAAGCGCAATCTGTTTCTCCGGTGTGGAATAGGTGTCCACAGGATCATAGGCAGACTGCTGAAGAAATCCTACCTTGATGAGACGGGCTATATCAAGATAGAGCCGTTCTGTATCCGGAAGGGCATCAGGACCAATGAGTTTGACAATCTTCTGAAGCTTGTCCTCTTTCTGGAGAATACCATACGCTTCCAGTCGAATAGTTCGGTACTCAGGATCCACCTGATTGACCCACCACTCCTCACATTCCTCGGCATACTCACTATAACTACGCATCCAGTTGATAGAAGGGTAATGCCGACTCGAGGCAAGAGCCTTGTCAAGCTCCCAGAAACAACGCACGAAACGTTTGGTGTTCTGGGTTACCGGTTCAGAGAAGTCCCCCCCCGGAGGAGAAACTGCCCCAATGGCACTAATAGAAGCTTCTTCCCCACAAAGGGTGACAAAGTTTCCTGCTCGCTCATAAAAAGCGGCAAGCTTTGAACCAAGATAAGCAGGGAAACCTTCCTCAGCCGGCATTTCTTCAAGCCGCCCGGAAAGTTCCCGGAGTGCCTCAGCCCACCGGGAAGAAGAATCAGCCATAAGCGCCACATCATAACCCATATCCCTATAGTACTCAGCCAACGTAATCCCTGTATAAATTGACGCCTCTCGAGCCGTCACAGGCATATTTGAGGTATTAGCTATCAAAATAGTACGTTCCATCAAAGGACGATTGGTCTTGGGATCAATGAGCTTGGGAAAATCCTCAAGTACCTCGGTAATCTCATTTCCCCGCTCTCCACACCCAATATACACAATAATATCCGCATCAGCCCACTTGGCCAACTGATGCTGAGTGATCGTTTTTCCTGTTCCAAAACCACCCGGAATGGCCGCCGTTCCCCCTTTTGAAAGGGGGAAAAACATATCTACAATTCGCTGCCCTGTGAGAAGGGGTTCTTTGGTATCCAGACGCTTCCGAACAGGACGAGGAATCTTCACCGGCCACCGATGAAAAAGAAAAAGCTTCTCCGTGATACCCTGAGAGAGTTTGATCTCGGCTATAGGCTCCTCCACCGTGTACTGCCCAGCCTCTGCTATCCAGACAATTTCTCCCTCTAACCGAGGAGGAACAAGAACCCTGTGTTCCACAAGGGGCGTTTCAGGCACATGCCCGAGCACCGTCCCCCCAGAAACCCTTTGCCCAGCACTCACCTTGGGAAAGAATTCCCATTTTCTGGTCCTCGAGAGGGCAGGGATATTGATACCGCGCCCAATATAGATCCCGGAAATTTTGGCTATCTCCTCAAGTGGCCGTTGAATGCCATCAAAGACATTCCCGATGATCCCAGGCCCCAATTCAACCGAAAGCGGAAGTCCCGAATGCCACACCTCATCCCCTGGTTTCACCCCTGACGTATCCTCATATACCTGAACAACGGCCTCTTCCCCCCTGATATGAAGCACCTCTCCAATCAGCCTCAGTTCCGAGACATACACCACCTCCATCATCTGGAGGCCAATCTCAAGATGAACAGAAACCAATGGCCCATTGACCCGTGTCACCCTTCCACAATAGGCATGTTCCATACTTCCCTCTTTATTTTACCTGACGAATAATTCCTATAGGCGTTTGCTCCCTGGACTGCCCCAAGGGATTATCCCTCAGGATAGTATAATAAAGGTCCTTGTCTATTTTTCTGTCTGAAACCCCAAGAATTTTCCCCCCTAGATCATTGAGATCCACAATAAGCACAGGAACCTTGATCTCTTCGCTTATTTCTTTGGCTACCTTATTTGGCTTATCAGGCCCAAGGACAACATACTCATTGTACGGAGGAATGGTATTGGGAGTAGGCCCATCAATAGAAGACGCCTTGTACCCGGCGATACGATAAAAATCTCCCTTTCTTCCAAGTGGTTTGGTCACTGCTGCTACCGCAGCCGCTAAAAGAATCCTCCACACCCCGCATTCTCGAATGGCCATCTCCATAGTTTCCGGTATCCCAAGCCCTATCCCATGTTTGGTCTTCGTTACAAAACGAGAAAGAAATACCGCTAATTTCCTTGGACGAATGGTCTTCACAGGAAAAGCCCTCCCCTGACTTACCGCTACTATCTTTTCTGTAATAAACAACACATCTCCCGGCTGCAAAAGAGGAAGGGCATAGGTTTTCACCACATCCACAAGATTCTCACCCGGCATGACCACATGGGTTTTCACAGGAATACGCTCATACACCTTCCCATTCACCGTGACCTGAAGGTTTTTCCCCGGGTTGGCCTGCACCATTTCACTCATCATTCTCTCCTATATGTCTATAAATCCACTGTATCATCTCCGGACGAAGCACCTCCCGGATCTGCTCAAAGGAATAATCAATCTCCTCCTCCTGATAACGACAAATTACCCCCCCAGAAAGAAGACGAGAATTCTCTCCCCTCAGCACAAGCCCTGAAGCCCTCTGAATCTCCCCAAACAAAGCCATATCTCTCTCATTCAAGAGAATGGTAAGCTCTTTTGTCTCCCAGATACGAGCCGATTTCTGAATACACCCAACAAGAAACCTGATATACTCATCCTTTTTTTCAAGGAGAGCCGAAAAAACCTCATCCATCGTGGTTTCAAAAAGCCGAAGGGATTCTTCATAGAAATACTTCTTTTTTTGCTGGTCAATAAGAATATCCACATGCAAATGTTCATTTTTGGCCTCCCTCTGGATCTTCTCTTCCCAGAGAGTGAGTTCTTTTCTCTTCCACTCCTCAAGAGAGGCTTTCTTCTGGGCTAAAATCTGTCCCGCTTCATACTCAGCCTGAGAAAGAAGATGATTCCTCGTGGTATCAAAAGACTCCTTGATCGAAAAAAGCATCTCCTCTAAGGACATCTTCCCTCCTAAATCTTGACCCCTAAACTGGTGCGGATATACTCAGAGAGAGTAGCCACGACCTCTCCTGTTTCTCCCTCAAGAGGATCAGGAAGGGCTAACACAAGAGGAGGAGTTCTTGAGACCTTCTTTGCCAAAATCTCTTCTCGCAAAGCCTTTTCTACCCAAAGAGGAAGAAGAACTAAGGCCACCCCTTCCTGTTTCAGGATGGTTTTCCATGCCCCTGAGGCTTCTTCAGCTGAAGAAACCTCCCAGCCACGAAGTCCCCCAAGGGCCAAGGCCTGAACAAACTCCCGGTGGCCGAGTGTCACCACTTCCCCTTTCATACAAGGAAAAACCTACAGCTTCTGCAAAATAAAAAGAGCCACCACGAGTCCATAGATAGCAATACCCTCGGCAAGTCCTACAAAGATCAAAATATTTCCAAAGAGTTTGGGATTCTCAGAAAGAGCTCCCATACCAGCCGACGCCGCCATTCCCACGGCAATACCACCCCCAAGGGCACCCACAGCTACCGCAATAGCCGCAGCCAAAAGCCCCATTCCATAACCAGGGGTAGTCTTCTCTACTGCCACAAGATGGGTGTCTGTGGCCTGCCCATGATCCTGGGCATACATTGGCTGAGTAAATAAAACACCCACTACCATCAACACGTTAAAAATAGTTATCCCCCGTGAAACAAGTTGCAAAAGTAAACGTGCTTCTTTCACCTCTCTATTGCTTTTCATCAAGCGAATACCTGTCAAAAAAAGACCTCCCATAACTCCCAAAACAAGGAAAACAAAAACCATACATCCTCCTTTCTTCTCTTTTCTTGTATGAGTATAGCACGGAGAAAAATTTCTCGCAAGTTTTTCACCACAAAAAGAATACAGGCCTACCCAAAGGATAGGCCTGTATTCTTTTTCTTTCAATACGCTTTACTTTTTCTGGGGAACCTCATTCACCAACTTCACCACCGCATTCTTCTTGAAGACGTATGCTCCCTCAGGATGAACAGCAAGACCCTGTGCTCCACTGCCTGCGTTATACGACCAGAGGGTCTCTCCACCAGGCCCAAAGGCTTTCATCTGACCGGTAGCATCAAGGAGATAAATCTTTCTCTTCTCCACCTGGAAAGAGAGAATATCAGCGGCCATAGTAAGCTTACTTCTCGTCTCTCCAGAGAACATATCAATCACCTCAAGCCTGTTTTTGTTCACCACGTAGAGAAGCTTTCCTATCGCAAGGGGTTTTGTGGCAAAGGTAGTCCCCGGCATCTCCTTTTCCCAGAGAATATCCCCGCTCAGGGCATTAATGCCAATAAGTTTTCCTTGAATAGGTAACACAGCCACCTTCTTTTCACCTTCAGAGAACCCATAGAGAGGCAACACAAACCGCTTTCCAAGGTCTTTGCGCCAGAGTTCTGCTTTGTTTTCCGTATCATAGCCAACCACTATCCCATTCTCCTGAGCGTACACGAGAAGTTTTTGATCCACCATCACAGGAGAAGCATATATCTGTGCCGTGGCTTCTATAGTGAAGATAGTATCTCCTGTATCCATGTTAAGCATATAAACACGATTCTGTACCACTGGCATAATGAGATTATTTTTTGCTATAGAAAGCCCCGTCCACGCCGGACTCTTCGGGAGTTTCACTGACCACTTCTGACTTCCATTATAATCGTAGCCATAGACCACTCCATCATCATCACGAGCAAAGATTCCACGGGATGTAGCCACAAGCGGAAAATCATAGGTATTCCCTTTCCCAAGGACAAAGCTCTTGATCACTTCTCCCTCAAGATTCATAATCACAATCCGATTCTCCACACTACACACAATTCTATCCAGCTCAGGACTACCCCGACCCACAACTATCATCGTTGGTGACACCATTTCTCCAAACGGCTTTTCCCATTCCATATCCCCGGGCTTGGGAAGAGGCTTCTCGGGTTCCTGATTGGTCTGGGGAACTTCTGCTACCATTTGTGGTGCATTAGTGCCCGCTACAACAATTGCCGTGAGTTTGACCGCAATATTGGTCGGCGCACTTATCTGAAGCTCCTGAGAAAGAGTCTCATACCCCTCTTTCTCAAAGACAACGGTGTAGGTGGTCTCACTATCCACAATTCTGGAAACTGGTACAGGACCAAGCCTCGTTCCATTGAGAATCACAACTGTTCCGGGTACATCGGCGGAGAAAGTCACTCTTGCCCGTTTTTTGCCCACAGGTTCCTTCTGGCGAACATTCTCAAGCACTTTTTTGGCTTCCTCGGTGATTTCATTTTTCTGCACCACTACTTCAACCACAGAAGAAGCATTGGAGACACTTTCAGCGCTAATATTCTTGGCCACTTCTTCCACTACGGTTTGCTTCACAGCCTCTACTTTCTCTTCTGTGATAGGTCCTTCTGTGGCGGCTTTTTGCTCAATCACCTCAGCCACCTTTTGATTCACCTGCTCTACAACCTTTTTCTCGAGAACCACCTCTTCGTTTGCTTCAACCTCCACAGGAGAAGCCACCACCTCCTGAAGAGCCTCATAGGCCTTGGCATCAAGTTTAGCTTCCTCTTTTGCCTTTTCAAGAGAAGTCACCTTCGGGGCCACAGAGACCTTTCCCTCTACGACGGCCACCTTCGTGTCTCCCTCTTCAGAGACACTCACCATAAAGACGGTTCCACGAACAGCGGCCACGGCCGTGGAGGTTTCCACCTCAAAGACTTCACCTTCTTTGAGTTTCTTTGGCTTCAACCCCATGGTTCCCTTATCCACGTGAATCTTGGCCTGAAGACTTCCCTCCTGATTGACCAGTTTAGCTACTAACATCTCGGTATTGGCCTCAAGCCTATAAACACCCCGTTCAACAATCTGAAGTTCACACGCAGATTCATTCCCTGTCCGTAGAGTATCCCCCATTTCCACTACATCATCTACCGAAACCTCTCGCCAGGTGTCAGAACCCATCTTGCGAACCTGGACGTCGCCAATAGTCATCGTCACCAAAATAGCCTCACCCTGATTGATTTTCTCGGTCTTCTGGTACTGGAAAAACCAGCCCATCCCAAAAATACCCCCTACCACAAGAAGAACAACAACACCCAACGCCATCACCAGACGAAAGGGAGACTTCGTCATATATGCCTCCTTCTTTTCTTTTATCTCTTTATAACGCTGCCATACACGAGATGGATCACCATGCCAGTCAGTATAGATGGCTTCTTTCAGTCGCTTTTCAAGAGAAGAAAAATCTAGACTTTCTCTCATACACCTATCCTTCCTTCCCATATTCTTTGAGAAGTTCCATCGCCTTTTTCAGGCGATTATGCACCTGTCGTACAGAGATATGAAGAATCTCCGCAATCTCAGCAAACTCCATTTCCCCATACACCCTGAGAATAAGAACCATCCGCAATTTCTCAGGTATTCTATTTATAATACGCTGTATCTCATCCCGAAAGTGAAACGTTTCTAAAAAATTTTGTTTTTTCCCTTCTAAAGTTTCTGACATTTCATCAATATCTTGATAGATATGTCGCTTTTTCTCTCTATATTTATCCCGAATGGTGTTGAACACGATTCGCATAAACCAGACCTGAAAGACTTCCTCACTTCGAAACTGATGAGCATGAAGAAGCAGTTTCAAAAAGGCATCCTGAACAATATCCTCCGAGTCATACTTATCAAGTCCATAAAAACGAGCAAGATTATACGCTCTCTGATAATACCGGCGATAAAGTTCATCAAAATAGCCACGGATACCCTCATCAGCAGGATTTTCCTTCTGGAGCTTCTGAATCGTTTTCAGGATCTCTTCATCGGTCATGGTTTCAAACATGTTCCAACTCCCCGTATCGACTTATCGGAACCCTACCACCAAAAAGTTTATCTTCTTCCTATGAAATATTTCAAAAATTATATTGAACAAATACCCCTCCTGTTCCCCCTGTCCCATAACTCACCTCATACCCTCCCCGCCATGCTCCAAAAAAGAAAGTAGATTTATGAAAGAAAAGTACACCAGTTCCCCACGGAAAATCCCCCCAGGAAAACCACGAAAGGATACCCCCCGCCACAAGTACCCTCCACGAAGAAAACCGAAAAAGATAATCCCCTACAAGTTGTGCCACAACTCCATCATCTTTCATATCCATATCAAGCAGGGTCTCTTCTGATCGATATTCACTCACGTACACCAAAGCCCCATGTAGCCATACAGGCCACCCCATATAACTCATCATCATCCCCCCACGCCACCCAAGGGCACCTGTGCTATAGGGAAAATAACTCACGACCCTTTCTCCCACGCGACGTATCCCGGCTGAGGCCGAAACCCCCGTCGGCAAACGAAGCCCCCCAAGCAAAAGTCCCCGCCAATGAAAAGCCTCATCGCGAAAAACCACCCCCCGAAAATCCACCGTTACATCCCCGAGAACATGGTCTTGCCCCTCCCAGTGCCACACAGGAAGGGCTATATCCACACTGGCCTCAGGGGTGGGACTATACAAAAAGGTGGCTTCATACAACCAGAGAAAAGGTGACCAGTTCACTGCCGTTGTCTCAAAACGCACACACCACTGATTTTCCTCACCCATGTAGGGAGAAAAAGAAGAAAAAGGGAGCATGTCGCTCCATAGAGAAACAGCTCCCACCATAAAAATCACAAGACCTAAGGATATTCTTTGGAAATAAGTCATCCCACATGTTTTTTGGCCAAGGCCACTAACTGCTTCATCCCCTCAGGATTCTCAATGGCCATATTGGCAAGGGCTTTTCGGTTCAACATCACATTCGCCTTGCGAAGCCCTTCGATGAAGCGATTGTAAGTCATGCCCTCCTGTCTCACAAAGGCATTGATACGTACAATCCACAGAGAACGGAAATCTCTCTTTTTGAGTTTCCTGTCCCTGTACTCATACGCCATGGCGTGCATCACAGCTTCTTTGGCCACCTTATACCGAAGCTTGCGAGCACCATGAAAACCCTTGGCTCTTTTCAGGATTTTTTTGTGACGTTTGCGTGTAGTCACACTTGTTGAAACTCTCATATCCTTCCTCCAATCGTTGCCTTACAGGTAAGGAACCATCTTCTCAATACGGGACACATCACCTTTATAAACCAGTGCCTTGCCACACAAACCCCTCTTCTGCTTGGAAGACTTGTGTGTCAGAAGGTGTCTTCTATAGGCTTTGGAACGCAACAATTTTCCCGTCCCGGACTTGGAAAAGCGTTTTGCCGCAGACTTTTTTGTCTTCAACTTGGGCATACAATGTCCTCCGTTTATTTTTTTGCTTTGGGATTCAAAACAAACACTATCTGTTTCCCCTCAAGCTTGGGGGGCTTATCGGGAGTTCCCCACTCCTTCATAGCCTCTACAATCTTGTCGGCAAGATCAAAGCCAATCTGGGTATGAGCAAGTTCACGTCCCCGAAAACGAATCGTCACCTTGACCTTGTCCCCGGCCTCAAGAAACTCCTGCATCTGTTTCGCCCGATAGGAAAAGTCATGATCCGCTATCTTGGGCTTGAACTTCATTTCCTTGACTTCCACTATCTTCTGATGCTTTTGAGCTTCTTTGGCTTTTTTCTCCTTTTGATAGAGAAATTTGCCATAATCTATCAACTTACACACCGGGGGATTAGCCTGTGGAGCAATCTCCACCAAATCAACCCCTAATTCATCGGCTTTTGCAAGCGCCTCCTCTATCGATACAATCCCGAGTTGCTCACCCGTCCCCGATACCAACCTCACCTCTTTTGCGGTGATTTCGTCGTTGATACGGAGCTTATCTTCCTTGGCGTTAATACAAAACCTCCTTTTACTGATACTTTTTTCAGAACTGTATTGTAACACAAAATTGCAAAAAAATCAAATTTAGCCCTCTTTCAGGGAATTTTGTCTTTTTCTGAGTTGGAAACAAAACCTCCCCTCAAGAGCTTTTTTCTCTTACTCAAGCCCAGGGAAGCGATTCTGCCGTTTCAGTTCCTCTACAAGCGTTTCAAGGGAAACACTTCCTTTGTCTCCCTCCTCACGGTGACGCACCGAAACCTTCCTTTCAGCGGCTTCTTTTTCTCCCACTACTAACATATAGGGTACCTGTTCAAGCTGGGCCTGACGAATCTTATAGCCGAGTTTTTCACTGGAAGTGTCAACCGTTACCCGAATCCCGGCCTTTTCAAGAGCCCGTTTGACCTCAAAGCCATACTCCACAAACCGATCAGAAACAGGGAGTACCGCTACCTGCACAGGGGCAAGCCAAAAGGGGAATTTCCCTCCGTAGTGCTCTATGAGAATGGCGATAAATCGCTCAAGGCTTCCTAAAATAGCCCGATGAAGCATAATCACGCGATGGGGTTTCCCATCTTCTCCCACATAGGTGAGATCAAACCGCTCCGGGAGATTCATATCCAGCTGGATAGTTCCACATTGATGGGTTCTCCCAAGGGCATCCTTGAGATGATACTCTATCTTGGGCCCATAAAAAGCCCCTTCTCCCTCCTGGACCGTGTACGCAATACCACTCTCCTCAAGGGCCGCTTTCAGGCTTGAAGTGGCCAACTCCCACTGCTCATCCGTTCCCATGGACTTTTCAGGACGTGTTGAGAGAGCCGTCGAGTAGCTAAACCCAAAGGTACGATACACCACATCAACAAGCTCAATAATTTCCCGAATGGCATCCTTGAGCCCTTCAGGTGTGGTAAAGATATGGGCATCATCCTGCGTAAACCCACGCACACGAAGAAGTCCCTGCAGAACCCCTGATCGTTCATAACGATGGACCTTTCCAAATTCGGCTACCTTGAGTGGAAGTTCACGATAGGAGTGAAGCTCTTCTTTATAGAGAAGCATTCCCCCAGGACAATTCATTGGCTTGATAGCATAATTCTCGCCATCCTTCTCAAGAAAAAACATATTGTCCTTGAAATTGTCCATGTGCCCGGAAATCCTCCAGAGATCATCCTTGAGCATGGTTGGCGTTTCGACCTCCACATACCCCAGACGACGCTGATGAGCCCTCATAAATTCTATCAGCGTGTTTTTCAAAACCACGCCCTTTGGCTTCCAGAAGGGAAGACCAGGCCCCTCCTCATGAAAACTGAAAAGCCCGAGTTCCTTTCCCAACCTTCGATGGTCTCTCTTTTTGGTTTCCTCAAGGAGATGGAGATAGTTTTCAAGGTCTTCTTTGGTCGCAAAGGCCGTCCCGTAAATACGGGTAAGCATGGGGTTTTTCTCATCCCCCCTCCAGTAAGCCCCCGCTGTATGCAAGAGCTTAAAAGCCTTCAGAAAACGGGTATTGGGAAGATGTGGACCACGGCAAAGATCCACAAACTCCCCCTGTCGATAAAACGAAAAGGTTTCACCCTCAAGATCCTGAATAATCTCTGCCTTGAATGGCTGATGGTTTTTCTCACACCATTCAAGGGCCTTCTCGCGAGTCATCTCTTCCCGAACCACGGGAAGCTTTTCTTCGACAATCTTTTTCATTTCACTTTCAATAGCCGGCAAATCCTCATCCCCTATCGGTTTATCCAGGAGAATATCATAATAAAAACCATTTTCAATCGTTGGTCCCACCCCTAATTTAGCGCCGGGATAAAGCCGAAGAACCGCCTGAGCCATCACATGAGATGCGGTATGACGCATCACATCAAGCCCCTCCGGAGAAGAAAGGGTTACCAGTTCGACGGTATCAGTAGGCCCAAAAGAGAAAGAAAGATCCACAAGCACTCCATTTACCTTCAGAGCCACGACCTGAGAAAGAACAGCAGCCACCCCTAAGGTAGAAGCCTCATCCTGATGTTCTTTATAGTACTTGAGAATCCCAAAACCATCACTCACATCAAGTTTCACCGTTTTCCCTTCATACACTAAGTTCATCGCCAGCTCCTTTTTTCAAGATAGAATTATAGTATAAAGCAAAAAAAAGAAAAAGGGAAATTTTTGAGACCTTTGCACAAATGTGCGAAAGTCTCAATTGTCGTTCCACATTCATACAGAATGGTTA
>FQKF010010529.1_pt1 | contig 16855 bp, 14 predicted proteins | sample 1504521 | NCBI WGS metagenome assembly FQKF01 (sample SAMEA4475357, study PRJEB15587) | soil metagenome | biome: Soil; feature: Field | place: India | collected 2015-03-11 | depth 0 m
GTAAAGGAACATCTCCTGCTGCTGACGGTCTTCTCCTCTCATCGCGTCTCTACAGGAGCAAAGACGCATCAAACATTTCCGAGGTATCTTGTTCTGAAGTTTGCAGCGACCTGCTAAGAAACTATCTTCTTCGCCGCCAGAAAACGCCGCCTTGTATGGAGCAATCGCTCGGCTCGCTCCCACCCGATAACCCGATCTATAGTTGCTCGTAGAGCCGTGCGCAAGTCCTTGCCTGTCTTTGAGATTGCCGCCGCTTGCCAAATCCTGACAAGAGCGACATTTAGCTGCCCATGTGTCGAATACCAAGCCGCCTCATTTAGGTAGGCGTTCCTCAGGTACTTTCGCCGTTCTTCCGGGTATCTCCTGTAAAGCTCTGCGTGTTTTTGGACAATATAGCGGCGGATGTAAACCTCCGTTTCCCGCGCCCTGAGGTTCAACGAAGAGTTCTCCTCGTCGTTCGCTGCCGGCACGCGATACTGATACAAGGCGCGGTCGATGAGTGCAATCTTGATTCCTTCGCTTACAGCTCGGATCCACCATTCGTGGTCTTCTCTTCCCAGCCGCAATACGGGATGCTCGTCCCATCCGCCCAGTCGCTCCCATGCGCTTTTCTTCAGCAGAAATCCGGCAGGCGGCAACGGTTGACTTGAGAGGATCTCTTCCAAGCTCGGAATGCGCGTCCTATATAGTCCGCTCCTGCCCCCAATGAATTCTGGTATGCAGCAGACCACCTCGCAGTCTTTGTCTTCCAGCGTCTTCAGCTCTTCCTTCAGGCACTCAGGAAAGATCCTGTCATCCTCATCCACACAGATCACCAGCTCCGCCCTGGCCTCGCGCACACCCGTATTCCGTGCCGCTGCGAGCCCCCGGTTATCCTTGTGTTCCACCAAACGGAACCGCTTATCGTGCATAGCCACCACCGCCGCCCGAATCTCGGCGACGCGCGGCGAGCCGTCGCTCACCACAATGCACTCCCAATCGGTGAACGTTTGTTCTTGGATCGACTTGAGACACTCCAGCAAGTACTCCGGCTTGTTGTAGCTTGGCACAATGACGCTAATTACAGGGCCCGGAGATTGCTGCATCGTGGTTCAGCTCCTTTGTGCCATATCAGGATCGAGGCGCAGGCACGGCTGCGATCAGCACTCGAACCCAATTGGCGACCGATTGTGCGGCCTTCTCTCCTATCAGCGCCCTGAGCACCAGCCTCACGGCCTTGTGGATCGCTTTTCTGGATCCTTCGTAATACGCGAACTCGGCTGCTCGCCACGCAGCACGGAATGCATTTCCTCTTCTCTCGTGCCAATCGCGCTCCGTTCGCAGCGACCGTAACAAGAGTGCTTGCCGGATGTGAGGATAGTGTTGATAAACTTCGGAGTGCTTCCTCAGTACGTAGTCCATGCACGCCACCTCGCCCGCCCTGGCCTCGTTCTCCAGTGACCCGGGCTCCCCTATGCCTCCAGCGGGAATGCGCCATTCGTAGAACAGTTGGTCGATCACGTGGACTCGCGCCCCTAGGGCGAGAATCCTCAACCAAATCTCCCAATCGTCCCTACCTCGTAGTCTCAGATCCTCGTCATAGCCGCCTGCCCTTTCCCAGACACTCCGCTTCATGATCCAGCCATTCGGAAGAAGGTACATGCCCTGCAGCATCAACTTTAATGAGGGCTGCACCGCCCGCCTTGTTCCTGTCGTCCCACCGAACAGCCTCGCGTGGGGACACACAGCATCGAAGTCACCTGTTTCCATCACACTGCGAAGCACTTCCACCGCCTGCGGCGCCAGACGGTCGTCTTCATCCACGCAAATGAAATAGTCGGCTCGGGCTGCTCGTACTCCGGTATTTCGAGCCGCCGCCGGACCACCATTGTGCGTTCGTCGGATATACCGGAAGCGCACGTCCTGCATTTCCTCTACGACGCTATGAATAGCCTCGCCAACTGGAGAAGCGTCGTCGACTACGATGCACTCCCAATCAGAAAATGTTTGGTGTCTGATAGACACTAGGCACTCGCGCAGGAAATGAACACGCGAGTAGGCTGGTACCACCAGGCTGACCGCCGGCACATTGCCATCAGACACCGGCCCATTGCAACATCTCATCAAGTCACTTGATCTCCCACTTCACGGGATGGAAGTAAACGCCGGTAATCGGCGGGCTCACAACACCTTCGACTGGGGCCCAGACAACATCGAAAAAGATTGCCTGCTCGACGACTTCAAGATCTCCTTTCCTATCTCCGAGATACAAATTCAAAGTGTATCGGCCTGGCATCAACAGCAGCTTTTCCGTGGAGACTTTAAACTGCGCGCGGCCCACCCGAGCCACAAATGACTTTCCGAACTCCCTCGTTCCCATCCCGAGGAGGTTCCGTCCCATGAGGTCGGCAATGGCGATGCCAAGGTTGATCGTTTGCCCGGCCAATGCTTCAGGAAACTCGACATCTACAATGACGTCCAGAGGACCTCCGTGCTCGAAGACGCTTGTCGGTGTTCCATGGCAGTGAAGCTCAACCGATCTCAAACATTGCCAGCCCTGCTGCCCTGAAGTTCGCCGTGGCACATTTGAGAGGTCTGCAGAAGAAGAGATTTCTCTCGTGCTCAGATAGCGCGAAATGACTGGCGACGTATCCTCATCTGCGCCGACGTGACCATTCTCCAGCAGCAAAGCCCTTCTGCAAAACTGTGCTACTGCTGACAGGTTGTGGCTTACAAACAGAATCGTCTTGTCCGCGAACGCCCGGTCCTGCATCTTTCCCATGCACTTCTGCTGAAATTTCACATCCCCCACGCTTAACACCTCGTCTACGAGGAGAATGTCTGTATCCAGATGCGCCGCCACGCTGAACGCCAGCCGCACATACATCCCGCTCGAGTAGTGCTTCACTGGCGTGTCGATGAACTTCTCCACTTCCGCGAATTCGACGATTTCATCGAACTTCCGGTCCACCTCCGCCCGCTTCATCCCGAGGATGGCTCCGTTCAGATACACGTTCTCCCGGCCCGTGAGCTCAGGATGAAACCCTGTACCCACCTCCAGCAGGCTCCCGACACGCCCCCGGATCTCCACCCGCCCCTCCGTCGGCTCCGTGATCCGGCTCAGGATCTTCAAGAGTGTACTCTTACCCGCGCCGTTTCGCCCGATGATTCCTACCACCTCCCCCGGCTGCACCTCGAATGAAACATTCTTCAGCGCCCAGATCGTCTCATGGCCCGGCTTGTTGCCGTTTCCGCCCCCGAAGAGCCCCCGCAGCCGCTGCCCAAATCCAGTCACCGCGTGCGACACAGAGTCCCGCAGTGTCTTGTACCGCTCCACCGGTCCCCCGATCCGGTACATCTTCCCCAATCGCGCCACTCGGATCGCTGGCCGGCTCATCCCTTCACCACCTCGTCGCTCCGATCGGTGTCACACACTGGCTCGAAGAACTTTTCTTTTGCGCTCATTCACTTGTGCCGCCGCCCGCCTTCCCGCGACTCACGCTTCGGCACCCTACACACAGCATCATGCCCACACTCGTCCCACCACAGGCGCTTATCCCTAAGACACTCCAAAGACTCATCTCCGCCCCTTTCCCTCCTCTGAAAACTCTGCCTTACGAGGAGGCTCCACTCCTGCCACTTCCGCACATCCCGCTAAAAACAAAAGACGAACTACTTCAAGATCGTTTCAAAACAAACTCGGAAGAATCCCTCCTGCTGATGCCACCCATCTCCGTGCGGAACAAAGCTTGCACGCCAGAAATCCGTCCTTTGGAACTCTGTTCCATTCCCCGGAAAAACCCCGCTTGTTCCTGCTCACACAACGTCCGCAAACGTCTTTTCCATCCGCCGGAAGAAATATGCCCCGCTCACCAGCAGCACCAACGCCGCCCCTGCGCTCGCCCACACCATCGGCCCGGGCGGCGTCTTCACCCCCAGCAGCGCCCACCGGAACCCCTCCACCACCCCTGCCATCGGGTTCAGTCCGTACAGCGTCTTCCACGGCTCCGGCAGCAGCGAGCTCGGATACACGATCGGCGTCGCATACATCCAGAACTGCACCAGGAATGGAACCGTATATTTCACGTCCCGGTATTGCACGTTCAGCGCGCTCAGCCACAGCCCTACCCCCAGCGCCGTCACCAAAGCCAGCAGAAGATAAAACGGCAGCCACACCACGTTCGCCGTGGGCGCTACCCCGAAATAGCCCATCATCAGCAGCAGCACCCCGAACGCGATGAGGAAATCCACCACACCACCGCACACCGCAGCCACCGGAATCGCCAGCCGTGGAAAGTACACCTTCCGGATCAAGTTTGCGCTCCCGACCAGGCTGTCAGACGAGCTAGACAACCCCTGCGCGAAGTAGTTCCACGGCAGCAGCGCAGCGTAAGAGAACAGGGGGTAAGGAATCCCGTCCGAAGGCATCTTCGCTAGCTTTCCGAACACAACCGTGAACACCAGCATGCTGAACAGAGGCTGAATGATCGCCCACAACGCCCCCAGCACCGTCTGCTTGTAGCGCACTTTCACATCGCGCCAGACAAGGAAATACACAAGCTCCCGGTATTCCCACAGCTCGTGCAGCTTCAGGCCCACCCACCCGCGCGTGGGCTCAATCACCAGCACAGGAACGTCATGCGGATCCTGCGCCTCGACTCTTGTTGTCACGTTCGCCTCTCGAGCCGCCATTCAGCTCTCCGTCGGGCGGTAGTACTCGTAGTATTTCTTGTAGTATTTCCGTCCTGCCCCGGGCGGGGTCCATTGATTCAGCACCGTTCCGAGAATTCGTGTTCCATCTTCCTTCAGGCGCCGCACCACCTGCAGCGCGTCCGCCTGCTTGGTCTCCCCCGCCCGCAGCACGAGAATGACCCCGTCGCTGCGCTGCCCGATCACTCGCGCGTCGCTCACAAGCAGCACCGGCGGAGTATCGACAAACACGTAATCGAATTCGGCCCGGAAACGCTCCAGCAGCGCCCCGAACCGATCCGAGTGCACCATCGCGCCAACATTTTTCATCGGAGGTCCGCTCGGGAGCACGTGCAGGTTGCGGATCTCCGTTTCACGGTAGAACGCTTCCTTGGGATATGCGTTCACCGCCGTCTCATCCTCGAGCAGATCCGCCAGGCCCCACGTATTCTCCAGGCGGAAGAGCACATGCTGCTTGGGCTTGCGCAGATCCGCGTCCACCAGCAGAACGCGCCGCCCCATCTCCGCCAGCGCCATCGCCAGGTTTGCGGTGACCGTGCTCTTGCCGTCCTGAGGATTCGGACTCGTGACCGTAACAAGCCGACACTTTTCACCTTCGGCCGTGAACAGCAGCGAGGTCAGCACCGCCCTGAAACTCTCTGCCAGCAGAATGGGCCGTTCTCTGTGATGAATCACTTCCACTTCCAGTGGTCCGTCACCGTTGCCGCCCGCCAGAAGCCCCTTCGCTTCCGTGTCCCCTCCCCCGCGTAGCCTCAGCCACCCGCGTTTGGGCAGGAACAGAGCGCCGCTCGGAATGACGCCCAGTTCCGGCAACTGCAACACGGCTACCGGTTCGCCGGGCTTCTGGAATTTCATCTCTCCGTGGTACAGTAACACCGCCAGCACGCCGCCAAAGAGCAGCCCCGTCGCCAGCCCCAGACCACCTCCAACATAAACAGTGCGCAAAACCGCCCTGCCGCTCGGGGAAGCCGGGTCGATCACCCGGATGTTCTGCGTCGGCACCGCCGTGGCGATTCCTGCCTGGTTTGCCTGCTGCAGCAGAGTGTTGTAAAGCTGGCGGTTCGACTCCACTTCCCGCTTGAGCAGGTTGTACTGCAGCGTCTGGTCTGCGTGGCTGCGCACCTGCCCTGTCTGCGCCGCAAAAGAGCCTGCCAGCAACTGCTCGCGCCGCTTCGCCGCCTCCAGATCCGTCCGCAGCCTTTCGATCACCTCTTCCCGCTCTTTCTCAATCGCCTTTCGGACCTCCGCCATCTGGACCTTGAGCCGCGCCACCCGAGGGTGATTCTCTGTGAACGTTGTCGTCAGGTCCGCGTACTGCTTCTCAAGCTCAATCAATTGTCCGCGCAATTGCAGCAAAACCGAGCTCGCAATCCCTTCTGGCAGGTTCTCTGGCCGACTCTTCAGAGCCGTCTCATACCGCGATTGCCTCACAATCCGGTCCGTCTGGATCTGTGCCAGCTCCCGCTGCAAGGCGAGCATTTTGGCGTCGGCGAGCGTGAGGCTCTGCTGGCCCTGGTCTGTCGGAACAGTCTCCAGTCCTGCCCGCATGACGAAATCTTTCAAACGGGACTCCGCCTCCTCAAGCTTCTCCTTCTGCTCCTTCATCTGGCTTTCCAGCCACTGGTTCGTGGTCCTCGAACTCCGCGCCCGCATCTCGAGGGCTTGCTCCTGATACTCCGACACGAGTACGTTGACATACTCGCTCGCCACTTCCGGAATCGTGGATTGACAGGACACGCGCACGACGCGGGTCCCCTCAACCGCCTGCGCCCGCGCCGTGCCCACAGCAGTCTGGATCGCCTCGCGCATGGCTTCCACGGGTGTCGAGGGGCCAAGGCCAACTGCCTGGCGCACGGCATTGAAAACCCCCGCCACCCCGCTCCCGCGCGGCGGCAGCGTGGGAATCGTTTCCCGCTCCAAACGCTCTGCCGCCCGCTGCCGCATTGAGGAACTGTTCAGAATCTCTACCTGCGTCAGGATGTTCGCCTGCGTCGCCGAATAAATCCCCCCGCTCGCCTGCGGATCTACCTGCGCCAGACCCATAAAGTTCTCGTTGATTCCCTGGATCTCCAGCGTCGCATCTGCGCGATACGTCAACGGTGTTGGCAACACTACAGCAAGCCCGATCAATAACCCGACCGCAGCTGTTCCAGCAAGCAGCCACTTTCTTTGTCGCAATGCCTGCAGGTAATCGCTGAACGTCCGCGCCTGCAAAATGTCGGCGAACGTTGCTCCGGCACCTTCGCCGAACGTCGAACCATTCCCGTACCCGTACCCGGCACCGAGGCCCACGAATCTTCCGCGTGCTGACAGCCCCCCGTTGTCACCTCGCGCCGCCGTCAGCGCGTTCTTTTCATCCTGTGGTCCCATCCTGTCATTTCTCCTTGCTACCGAACCCACACCCAGATCAGGCTCGTGATGAGCGCCGGCACAGCAATCCAACCGAGCTGTGCGACAGCTCTACCCGCTCCCGATTTTCTCGGGATGTACAGCACATCATTTGCCATCAACGGAAAATCATTTGCTTTTCCCTGGAAGATCGCCCGTAGATTCAACTGAATTTCCGCCCGCTGGCTCGTGTCTCCGACCACGCGCAACACTCGTGCCTTTTCGAGATCCGCCGTCGGCCCGGCGCCGGCAAGAGCCAAAATCTGCGCTGCAGTCAGATGCTCCCGGTCTTCGAGTGGGAAAGCGCCGCCCCGCATCACCTCGCCAGTTACGTACACAGGTTCAAGCTTGGAGGCCACCAGTACATCCTGCGGCTTCATCACAATGTTGTCCGCCGGATCCGCCAGCTCCCCGGTCGCCGTCAAAACCACTTCTCCGTAAGTTGTCTTGCCATCGGTGGATTCCGTCACATTTTTCAGATCGAGCCGCCCCTGCTCCGCACGCCGGATCACTCGCACCCGCCGCATGGCCGTCGGCAGCAGCCCGCCGGTCCGCATCAGAACCTCTCCCAGCGTTTCAGGACGCGTCCCTAACGGGTATACCCCAGGCTGCTTGAACGCTCCAACCAGATACACCGGGTTCACGACTTCCTGCTGGCGCATCATCTCGATGACACTCACCACGACTTGCGGAGCCCGCACGAACAGCTTCAGCCGATCGACCAGCACTGCCTCGAGCTGTTCCACCGTCAATCCTGCCGCCCGGATCCTGCCCACGACGGGAAGATTAAGAAAACCCTCACCGTCGATCCGGAAAGGCTTCTCGCTGATCTCTTCCACGTTCTGCGCCCGGATCACAATCTGGTCTCCGGGACTCAACAGGTAGACCGGCCGCGGCGCCTCTTCCTGCGCAACCACCTGCCCCGCCGTCGGTTGCGGCGCCTGCTGCCCCGCCGCCATGCATGCCGCCAAAATCAAACCTGCGATCTGCCTCATGGTTCCTGCCCTAATTCGTCTCGCTTTCGCCGTGTCTTTCATTCATTCTGCAACACCCCATCCCGAACATTCGACATTGTCCGGCCGTCCAGCTTCTCCTCCAGCTTCTCCAGCATCTCCGTCAGCCGCGCAATCCTCGCTTGCAGCTCTTCCACTCCGTGTCCGCCGGGGAAACGGCCGTCCTTTCTTTCCTGCAGAAATGTCCTCACCAGATCCGACAGGCTCCTCGCCCCTGTCTGCTCGCACATCGTATGCAGCCAGGCGTATTCCTCTTCCGACACCCGGAAGTACACCAGCTTCGACCGTGCACGCATCACCGTCATTGCTTCCCTCCTCGGGTTTCTTGAGCCGCCACCCAGCCGCCTTGCGCCAGCCTGTCTTTCCACAGGGGTCCAACTTCGAACTCCGGCGCCAATTCCTTCAGCAGGGCCACCGCCCCTGCTTCGTCGCGCATCTCCACCACCTGCCACGCCCTTGCTACCCATTCCTCAATGGCTGCATGCTGCGCAGCCTCGCCCCGGAACACCTTGATCTTCTCGTGCGACGTCGGCGCGATCCGCTCACCTTCGCTGATTACTTCCTCGTACAGCTTTTCCCCGGGCCGTAAGCCCGTGTAGCGGATCTCGATATCCTCGTTCGGCTCCAGCCCGGCCAGCCGGATCATATTCGCCGCCAGATCGGCGATCCGGATCAGCTCGCCCATGTCCAGAACAAACACCTCTCCCCCTTCCCCCAACGCCGACGCCTGCAGCACCAATTGGACCGCTTCTTCCGTGAGCATGAAGAAACGGCGCACTTCAGGGTGCGTAACGGTCACCGGTCCGCCTTCCGCAATCTGCTTCTGAAAGATCGGCACAACGCTGCCGCTGGAACCCAGCACGTTCCCGAACCGCACGGACATAAACCGGGTCCGTCCGCCATCCAGTTCGTTGAAACTTGATACGACCAGCTCCGCGGCGCGCTTCGTCGCCCCCATGACGTTGACCGGATTCACAGCCTTGTCGGATGAGATCATCACGAAGGACCGCACCCCGGCCTCGAACGCTGTGCGGGCCAGGTTCCAGGTCCCCAGCACGTTCGTGTGCAGCGCCGCAACCGGATGAGCCTCCATCAGGGGCACATGCTTGTACGCCGCGGCGTGATACACCACTTCCACCCCATGCCGCCCGAACAGCTCCCGCACGTCCCCTGCATTCCGGATGTCCGCTACCGCCGCAACCACCCGTACCTGCGGGTGTTTCTTCCGCATATCCAGATCGATCTCGAACAGCCCGCTCTCGCTCTGATCAGCAAGGACCAGCAGCTCTGGCTCGAACATGGCAATCTGGTGACTCAGGACGCGTCCGATCGACCCCGCCGCTCCTGTCACAAGCACCACCCGCCCCTTCAATTTAGAGCTGATCTGTGCTTTATCCAGCCGGATGGGCTCCCGCCCCAGCAGGTCCTCGAGAGACACTTCGCGCAGTTGACCGCTCAGTCCCTTGCCCTGGACCAGGCCGCCGAGTCCCGGCAGGATCCGGCATGGCAACCCCGCCGCCCGGCAGCTCGCCATGGCTTCTCTGATTTGCCGTCCGGTCGCTGAAGGCATCGAGATCAGGACTTCGTCCACCACAATGCCGCGCCGCCGCAATTTTTCCGAGATTCGGATCAGGTCGCGTCCTGCCCCCAGCACCCGGTGCCCGCTCACAACCTCTCCGCGCAGCAGTCTGTTGTCATCGATGTATCCAGCAACCCGGCACCCCAGATCCGGATTCATCCGCAACTCGCGCGCCAATGCCACGCCCGCCGCTCCAGCCCCGTAAATAAGTACGTGTTTGCGGCCCCTGCCGCGCGGCTCATCCAGGGACAGCTCTTTGACGATTCGCGCCATCATGCGCAACCCTGCAGTCACCAGGGCGCAGATGACGAAGTCAATGACATAGATACTCCGTGGCACGCGGTTTCCCAGCGTCGCCAGCATCAGGGCGCTGAACACCGCCGAGCCCACGAAATTCGCGGCCCCCAGACGAAGCAGATCGCGCGTGTCCGTCCAGCGCCACCAGCCATGGTGCAACCCCGCAGCGAAAAACACCGCCAGCTTCACCGCCACCGCCAACGCCGCCGCCAGCGGAATGATCTGTCTCTCCCCTCTAGGCACCGACAGGTCGAACCGCAGCAGATAAGCCGCCACCACGCTGGACGCTGCCGCAGCCGCCAGCATCACCGCAATCATCAGCCGCCGGTGCCGCTCAATCCACAGCCGCATGGCGCGTTGCTCCAGCCTCGCCCGCCAAGCGAGCGAGCAGTTCCAGCCACCTCTCCAGCACGGCGTTCCAGTCGAACCTCTCCGCTTTTCGCCGCGCCATGGCGCTGAGCCGGACGCTGAGCCCTTCTTCGCCCAGAATCCGCAACACGGCTCTCGCCATTCCGTCTGGGTCACCGGGTTTAACAAGCAGGCCGTCTACACCGTCCTGCACCAGATACGGCACTCCGCCGACGTCCGTGCTCACCACGCAGAGTCCGCATGCCATTGCTTCCACCACGCTCACCGGCATATTGTCGATGTTCGCCGTGTTCAGAAAGATGTCCGCTTCCGCCAGCGCCGCTCCGACCTGCTGTTTGGGAATCGCCCCCCTCAGATCCACGGCAGACTCCACACCCAGCTTCCTCGCCGCTTCCCGCACCCGCTCAACGCTTCCGTCTTTGTCAGCACCGTACATTGTCAACCGCGCGTGGGCTTTATCCGCACGCACGCGCGCCAGAACTTCAACGGCCATGACCGGGTTGTAAATCGCGTGATACGACCGCAGCCATGTCAGCCGGGCCTCTGCCCTTGTCCGCAGCCGGAGCGGATAGCGTTCCACTTCAACCGCGTTCGGAATCACCAGGATGTCGCTGCGCCAGGGTGCCAGCGCGTCTCGCAGGTACCCGCTTGGCGCCACCACCGCATCCGCGAGCTGCAGAAGCCCTCGCAGGCGCTCGCCGTGCCTTCTGGCGTAATCCGGCAGACGTCCTCCGTGCAGCACCAGAACGACCGGCCGGCCGCGCATCTTCGCCACCCGCGCAGCCACATTCGCCCACAAAAAGGCCCGGCCGCTGTAGACGTCAATCACAGCGACCCGGTAATCTCCCCGGACCCCCAGAGCAGCTCCCGCCATGTCCGCCATCCGCGCTGGCTTGAACATCAGCGACGATGCCCGCAGCACTTCGGCACCAGCGGCTTCAAGCCGCGCCGCCAGATCCTCGCTGTAAGTCCGCCTGCCGTCGTGGCCCGACAGAAAATTCCCGATCAACAAAACCGGAGAGAAATGCTTGACCGCCGCCGGGGTCACCGGGCAAATTTCTCCTTCTGTGCCAGCACCGCCCCGGGCAGCACCGTCAGAAACGCCATCCCGATCGAGAGCCCCGGTGCCGACGTCCGCATCGCATTCACCACCATGTAGGTCAGCGGCCACACCAGAAGCGCGAGAAGCAGCCCGCGATACGGTCTTGACTCCCGCGCTTCGAGAATCGCAGCCGCACGCCGCAATAGCAGCCACAAGAGTGACAGATAGGCTGCCACTCCGAGCAGCCCGTGCTCAGCCAGCGCCCGCGTGTATTCCGTGTGCGCCGTCGCTCCGCCGGGATGGAAGTAGTTAGAGATCCCCACCCCCACTCCGAATACCGGGAACTCCATGAACACCTCCCAATCCGCTTCTGCCAGTTGCTCCCGGCCTGACATCTTCTTCTCCGCAAATCGCTCCGCCAGTTTTCCCCCGGTGTACGCATTCACCAGAGGAAACGCCACCGCCAGCGTGACCCCCACCGCAAGGAGCCCATTCAGAATCTGGCGCTTGTGCCTGTGCCCGCTCAGTACAAGAGGTCCGGCCGCCAGCAAAGCCAGCCCCAGAGAGATAACGCCGCCTCGGGAGAACGTCATCGCGCTCTGTAGAGTGAATGCTGCAGCTAGCCCTGCCAGCAGTAACCGTTGTCCCCGTCCTGTCCGCGCCAATAACGCAGTCATCAGAATCAGCAGCGCCCCCAGCGCCAGTGATGATGAGACCTGGTTGGGCCCGAACCCTCCGCTCGTCTGGAAATTCGATTGCGACCCGAACTGCACGTTCTGGAGATACGACGAGCGCACTGTGACCGCGAGCACTCCACAGATTGGAGCCACTAACGCCAGGCACGCCCGCCAAAGCTCCCCCGCCGAGATGCGCAGGTTTGAGCAGAACAACACGCCCATTGTCAGCGCGATGGGGCCGGACAGGTGAAACATGACCTGCTTCCGGAAGTAATCGAAAGAAAAATAGATAAACGGAAATACCGCCGCCGGCAGCAGGAGCGCCAGGTAAAGTACCGCGTGGCCTGGCAGCCGCACCGTCTTCAGCCGGATCAGCCCGATAAAGAAAAGCAGCGAAACCACGTACTTGGCGGTCTCGTGGAAGGTGTACGCCTTCGACATCCGCCACAAAACTTCAGCGCCGCTCACGTAGCAGGCGCACATCAGCACAACCGCCGGGTTTCTCGTGGAGAGGCTGATGGCGATGACCGCAAGGATTGTGGCGAACGTGTGCAGGGTGGCCAAAGGCGACAGCTGCCGCATGGCCAGACCCAGCAGAGCGTGCAGTCCGAAAATGACAACCAGCCGCCCGGTCTCGGGCAGCTCGTTCCAGCGGTTGCGGACTGCGCCGGCCAGCGCGAACCCGGCTGGTGACGCCTGAATGGCGATACCCTGCGTCGTCATATCGGGGGAGTATTTCTTGCGGGGGAGGTGGTTCTGGCGGAAGGAGGCTCAGCGAAAGCTGATCTTAGGACAGGCTACCGCCCTGAAAGTCCCATCACCCGGCTTGCAACTTAAGAAACCAGAAGCCAGAAAGGGTGTTGTGTCAGTAGTTTGGCATTTTGTCGGACAACTGTCAAGTGACTCTGGTACTTCAGCAAATAATTTTCCAAAGATTCATTAATTCGGGCGTAGAGCCAAGGGAAAGCCCTACACTCAATCAGGTCCAGGCTCTACCCGGGCGGCGTGCCACCCATCATCCGCCAGAACCAGTTGCGCCCACCCGCGGCGGGGGGAGGTATCAATGCCAAGGCGCTGACCAGCCTGATTCAACCGCCACTGCCACTCGAAGGAGACCTCCGCCACGCCGCGGCCCAGGGAGCGCAGATCGAGAATGCGGGAGAGCGAGCGCACTGCCACAGGCAGGGTGAAAGCACGCTCGCTGGGCGAAGGACTCGCGCCCGTCCGGTGATGCCAGTTTTCGGCCTCTCGGCGATAGGTCTCCTCCACGGTCAACCGGCAGACAGGACCTTCTGCCGTCATGACCTCTGCGAAACTGGCGATGCCCAGGCTGACCCACCGGTTCCAGTCAGGCAATCCGCCCGGGTTGAGGGGGCACCGGCCTGGCAGTTCGGTGGGGATCGACTCGACACGAGCCGTCAGAAACGTCTCGCTGGCAAGCAGCGCACGGGCGGCTTCCTCCGGAGTCGGCGGGGGCGAGCTGCAGCCAGACATCAGGACGAGAGAAAGCAGACTCCAGCATGCAGAAGCGGCCGAAAGGCCCCGGTACCGCGCGCTCCGGGAGTATGGCATCGTGGTCATCCTAGCCCCGGCTGCCGGCGTAGCGCAAGGAGTTCGGCACCCCGGAAACACGAAGCCCCGGCCAGTCCAGCGGCCGGGGCTTCAAGAGCGGAATTGCATCCGCGAGAGAGGGCCGGAATCAGGCTACTTCGGAGGTCTTGTAGCGGGACATGATCTGATGCATCTGGTCCTTCACATGAAGCTTGAGCTTCTTCAGGCGGTGTTCCTCCAGTTCATCCTCCGGAGTGTGGTAGGGCTTCGCCTCGATCTCGTCGATCAGACGCTTGTACTCGGCGTGCTTCTCGGCAAGAGCGCGAAACTCCTCATTGTGCTGCATGAGGTACTCTTTGAGCTCTTCCTGGGTGAACTTTTCCATGGGGTTTTCTCTCCTTCATGTGGGAAGATCCACGCGCAGCCGTCGAGGGGAGGCATCGAACGGACGGCGCGGCGCAAGGATCCCTGCATCAGTGCAACCCGGCGGCGGCTTTGCGGAAACCGCCGTCACCCTGACACTAACACTTTTGAAACCTGCAGACAATCCCGTCGGGGCAGGATCGGGCAGGGAGGGGCGGCTGGCTCAGGAGAGGACGAAGGGGTGGAAACCGGAAAGCCTGTGGTGTAAGAGAGGAAGTAGAGACGGAGGTTCTGTATGCCTCACTACGTGTATGTGTGCAAGGACTGCAAGAAAGAGTTCGAGAAAGTGATGCATATGGACGAGCTCCACAAGAAGAAGGTGGAGTGCCCGCACTGCGGGAGTACGAAGGTGGAACTGGCAGTGACCTCGTTCTCTGCCGTCACGTCCAAGAAGAGCTGAGACGGATCCGCAGGGCGGAGCCATCTCCGCCCTGCCTCAGAGACGCGAGGGGCTTTCCGCAGCGGTGCATCTGAACCTCAGGCGACGGCAACGGACTCCGAGAGACCCGCTGGAAGGGAAGGCGTAGACGGGTGGTTGCCGGCAGCGGATGGCATTACCAGCGGGGAAGGATGCGCTGCCAGGCGGGATCGACGTGTTTGCGCATCTCGGCGGCGTCGTCGCGCCTGCGGTAAGGAATACGATAGTAGCGCTCTTCGAGCCGCGCGACCTGATCCCAATCAATCTCCGCCCCGAGCCCCGGGCGGTCCGGCACACGGACGCAGCCGTTCTCGAATTCCACCCTGCCGCCGGCCAGGATTTCATCCGAAGAATGCTGCCAGGGGTAATGCGTGTCGCAGGCGAACTCCATGGCGGGGGTGGCGCAGCAGGAGTGGGTCATGATGAGCAGGCTCACCCCAAGGTGATTGTTCGAGTGCATGGAGAGACCGAGACCGAGGCAGCGGCACAGGTCGCCGAGGCGCTGCACGGCGCGGATGCCGCCCCAGTAATGGGGGTCGGAGAGAACGATCTGGACGGCGTCGTTCCGCCAGGCAGGCAGAATGTCCTCGAAGCCCGTGACGGTGACATTTGACGCAAGCGGGATGTCGGCACCCGATGCGAGCAGAAGGCGGCGGACCTCGGCCATGCCGTCGAGCCCGGCGCAGGGATCTTCCAGATAGCCCCCGCCGGAGAGCTCCTCGCGCAGGGCGATCCCGACGCGGACCGAGGTCTCGACGCTCCAGGCGCAATTGGGGTCGATGCGGAGGGGATAATCGGGGCCGAATTCTGCGCGTAACTGGCGGATGGTTTCGATTTCAATTCCGGGATCCAGCACGCCGCCTTTCAGCTTGATTTCGCGGAAGCCATATTGCGCAATCATCTGGCGGCACTGGCGGACGATGGATTCTGGCGAGAGGCATTCGCCGTATTCATCCTCGCGTGCATCAGCAACCTCGCCACCGCCGCCGGCGTGCTTGTAGAAGAGATAGGCGGAAAAAGGCGCCGCATCGCGGGCGCGTCCGCCGAGCAGATCGCACACGGGCTTGCCCACAGCTTTGCCGATGATGTCGAGGCAGGCGGCTTCGACGGCGGCGAAGGCGCGGCGGCGGGCGTCGTGGGGATTCTCGCCGGGAACGAGCCAGGTCTGCGAACGGTCGCCTTCCGCCTGATCCGCGCCCCAGCGCATCCAGAGTGCGTGCAGCGCGAAGGGATCCATGCCGAGGACGTGCTCGCGGATGGCATGAAATGCGGCGATGGATCCCTCGCCACCGTGCGCTTCGGCGACGCCAGAGATGCCGTCCGTTGTGTCCAGCCGGATCAGCGTGCGAAGGGCATAAGGCGCGTGAAGTCCATAGGAGCTGCGGAGGGGCGGATCGGCAACGGCAAGAGGGTGGATGGAGAAGTCCTTGATGACCACGGAGGCACGATATCACGCTCCGTAGCGCGTGCATCAAACCTCACGATTGGGCGGAAGAAGGGGACTGCAGGAAACTGAACAACCGGCAGGGGGCGGGTACGAGAACCGCGCGCGGAGGCACTCGTAGCGGTGGCCGAGGATAAACTTCTTGAAGGAAGCTGCGCCTACTTGCGCATGCCGGGGTTGGGGCTCTTCAGGCGCAGCTGGCGGAGTTTGCGCGCCTTGCGCTTCGGCTTGTGGATGATGAACGTGCCGTTGCCCAGATATTCGGCCTGGTAGAGCTTGTCGGTTTTCTTCTCTGCCAAGTCAACCTCCAAAACTGTTAGTGTAGCAGACGCGGCAGGGCGGCGGGCCGGTGCGATAAGGTGAAAGCAGCGGCAGGGGTCGCAAGTTTGCAGAAAAGGGCGGCGCGCGGCATGGACTGGCAGAGCGTTTTGAAAGCGGGCGCGGGGCTGGCGGCGGCGCTGTGGCTGCTGGTTTCGGCAGCTCTGGCTCAGGCGCCGGCGGCGGAGAAGATCCGCGAGCTGACGCGCGAGGTGGCGCGGATCACGGGGTTCGAGCAGAAACGGCCGGTGCCTGTGGAGACGCTGACGCGGGAGCAGTGGAAGCAGTATGTAGAGCAGGAGATCGAGCGTCAGGTCAAGCCGGAAGAGGTGCGCGCCGACGAGCTGACGCTAAAGCTGTTCGGGCTGGTGCCGCGGGATTTCGACCTCAAGAAGGCGACGGTGGAGCTGCTGGCGGAGCAGGCGGCAGCGGTGTACGACCACCGGCGGAAGCGGATGCTGTTGCTGGAGGACGGATCCGGGGGACCGCTGGAAGACGCAGTGCTGGTTCACGAGCTCGCACATGCGCTGGCCGATCAGCATTACAGCATGGAGAGGTTTCTGGACAAGGGCGCCAAGACGGGCGAGCAGCAGGCGGCGAGGCTGGCGGTGGTGGAAGGGCAGGCGATGTGGGTGATGCTGGAGTGG
>FQKF010250266.1_pt1 | contig 16843 bp, 15 predicted proteins | sample 1504521 | NCBI WGS metagenome assembly FQKF01 (sample SAMEA4475357, study PRJEB15587) | soil metagenome | biome: Soil; feature: Field | place: India | collected 2015-03-11 | depth 0 m
CTTGAAAGGGTAACCAAACAAGCTTATGCCATGGTGGCCTATTTTGGAATGAGTCCAAAAGTTGGTAATCTGAGCTACTACGATTCCACGGGACAGCCGGAGTTTTCGTTTTCAAAGCCTTATAGCGAAAAAACAGCCGAAATTATTGATGCCGAAGCAAAAGAAATAGTTGAAAACCAATATAAAAGAGCAAAACAAATTCTAGAAGAAAACCGCGAAGGTTTAAACCAACTGGCGCAGAAGTTACTTGAAAAAGAGGTAATTTTTAGTGAAGATTTAGAACAAATTTTTGGTCCACGCAAAGGAGGAATACCAGAGGAACAACAATTGTTAATTGATAATGAAATTCAAGCCAATCAGCAACATAATCTACCAAAAGATGATGCGGAGGAAGTAAAATCTTAAATTCTTTTTATGGAAGAAGAATGGACAAAACTAATACAGGTTGATAAACCATATCAGGCCGAAATGATAAAACAAGTTCTTGAAGAATGTGAAATACCATGTGTTGTGGTAAACAAACAAGATTCTTCATTTAAATATGGATACATTGAAGTTTTTGTCCGCAATATTGATATTGAAAAAGCCAGAGAAATAACTCAAAATCAACAACCTTGAAAGAGATAGTTAAGCGCTCAATTACCGGTAGTATACTAGTAACCATAATGGTTTTTGCCATAATTGCAGGACAATATACGTTTATGGCATTTTTTGGACTTCTTATTGTTGGCACATTATGGGAATTTTATCAGATTTTTGAGAAGAATGATAAATTTCCACAGAAAATTACAGGTATACTAACAGCAATTGCCATATTTTTCATATATTTTTTTCATTATACTGGATACAAAAGTCATTGGTTCAACCTCATCGTTTTATCAGGAATTGTTACAATTATCATAGAATTATATCGAAGAAAGGAAAACCCCTTTGAGAATATAGCAATTACATGGTTGGGCATATTATACATTAGTGTTCCCATTTCTATGTTATGGGTTCTTGCATTTCGCGAAAACATATACCAATATAATTATCACATCATTTTATCGTATTTCATATTTATTTGGACATACGATTCGCTTGCATACGTTACTGGAATGCTTTTTGGGAAAACAAAATTATTCGAACGCATTTCGCCCAAAAAATCATGGGAAGGTGTTATAGGAGGTATAATATTTGCAATTATTGCTGCGGTAATCATTTCAAAATTATACAATGATCTGACCACACTTCAATGGATAGGCATGGCTGTCATTGTGTCAGTATTTGGCACCTTTGGCGATCTGGCTGAAAGTTTGCTCAAGCGAAGTTTTGGAATGAAAGATTCAGGTAATATTCTACCTGGACATGGTGGATTACTCGACCGTTTCGATGCATTATTTTTGGCAATACCTGCTGTTTATTTATATTTGCAATTTATTTAGTGATATATTATCAAAACAATTATGAAAGAATTGATTTCAAGACTGAAGAGTTTCTGGAATAACCATATTCATTTACATCAAGAAGGGAAAAATTTTGTTCAGAATTTATTAATAACTCTGTTATTAATTAATGGTTTTCTTTATTTCATTGATATTAATGAGATTTTGTTCAGAATTATCAACATATTGAGCATCATTTTATTTGCTATAGTAGTATATTTTTTTCGGAACCCACGAAGAGAAATTGAGGTAAACGATGATGGAATAGTATATGCACCGGCCGACGGAAAAGTAGTAGTAATAGAGAAAGTAATTGATTACGAATATTTTAATGAACCACGTATTCAAATTTCGATATTTATGTCTCCATTAAATGTTCATGTGAATCGGGTGCCAGTTAGTGGAGAAGTAAAATATTTTAAATATCACGATGGTGATTATCTGGTAGCATGGCATCCAAAATCCTCATCGCATAATGAACGTACCACTGTAGTAATTGAAACTATAAAAGGAATTAAAATACTCATCCGGCAGATTGCTGGAGCAGTAGCTCGTCGAGTAGTATGTTACGCCGAAGTAGGAAAACATTTTAAGCAAGGAGAAGATTTAGGTTTTATAAAATTTGGATCAAGAGTTGATATATTGTTGCCACTTGATGCTGAAATACTTGTAAATATTGGAGACCGAATGTGGGGAAATAAAACAATTATAGCACGCTTAAAATAAATTCAAGAAATCCTCATATTTTAAAAAATCTAACTTAAATTAGTAAAAAATATAATTATAAAAATCTATGTCGTTCGATTATAATACCACGCGCAAAAAGCTGGCTCTTCCTGAATATGGAAGGCACATTCACAAACTGGTCGATTACATTATGTCGATTGAAGATCGAGAAGAGCGTAATAAAGCAGCTCAGGGTTTAGTTACCATAATGGGAAATCTCAATCCTCATTTGCGCGATGTAGCCGATTTTAAGCATAAATTATGGGATCATCTGGCTATCATATCTGATTTTAAACTCGACATCGATTCACCCTATCCACTTCCAACCAAGTCGATTCTTACTGAAAAACCTCGTAAAGTTCCCTACAATCAGCATAATATTCGGTTTAAACATTACGGGAAAATAGTAGAACAAATGATTGAAAAGGCAGTTGAAATGCCTGAAGGAGAAGAAAAAAATGTACTCATTGAACTGATTGCTAATTTAATGAAAAAGCAATACCTGACATGGAACAGGGAATCGGTTACGGATGAAGTAATTTTAAAAGATTTGTATGAACTTTCAAACGGAAGGATAAATATTTCGCCCGAAAATCTTAAATTGTCGGAAGCTCGCTCAATGATGTCAAATAAAAACAAACAGAAAAAACTAATGATTAACAAACGAAATGGCAATAACGGCAGTCATTCGGGCAATGGTAAAATGAAAAAGAATTAGTAATAACTAAATTTGCATCGATATAACATTCAATTTTCAACTTTCACTGTAATAATTAGATATTACATTTTTCAATGGCATCGTTTGAAGTATACGGGGGAAAACCTTTACAAGGAGAATTACAACCACAAGGTGCTAAAAATGAAGCATTACAAGTAATTTGTGCAGCATTACTGACTTCTGAGAAAGTTACCATACACAATGTACCCGACATACGCGATGTTAACGTACTTCTTGAACTAATTGAAAAATTAGGTGCCACTGTTCAGAAATCAGAACAAAATACAGTAACAATAACAGCAAAACAACTTAATCCCGAATTACTTGTAACTTACCAGACAAGACGGATGTATGAGAGTTTACGTGGCTCCATTATGTTAGTTGGTCCTCTTTTGGCGCGTATGGGTTATGCTTATGCGGGTAAGCCAGGCGGAGATATGATTGGTCGGAGAAGAATCGATACGCATATCAATGGTTTTGAACAGTTAGGAGCTACGTTCGAATTTGATCAAACGAATTCACTACTTAGCATTCGTGCAAAAAAATTAAAGGGCACCTATATATTGCTTGACGAGGCATCAGTTACAGGAACTGCGAACATTATTATGGCCGCCGTGCTGGCTGAAGGTACCACGGTAATTTATAATGCTGCTTGTGAACCTTATGTGCAGCAACTATGTCGTATGCTGGTAAGTATGGGGGCTAAAATTGAAGGTATTGGTTCAAATTTGCTTACTATTCATGGTGTATCTAATCTTACAGGATGTGAGCATACTATTTTACCTGATATGATTGAAATTGGTAGTTTTATAGGATTAGCAGCTATGACACATTCCGATATAACTATCAAAAATGTTTCGTACGATAATCTGGGCATTATACCCCGAGCCTTTAAACGAATGGGAATAACCATTGAACGAATTAATGACGACATACATATTCCGGTTCATCATGAATACGAAATTGAAACATTTATTGATGGTTCCATACTTACCATTTCTGATGCGCCATGGCCTGGATTAACACCCGATTTACTGAGTATATTTTTAGTTATTGCTACACAGGCCCGGGGAAGTGTGTTAATTCATCAAAAAATGTTTGAAAGCAGATTATTCTTCGTTGATAAATTAATTGACATGGGGGCTCAAATTATTTTATGTGATCCACATCGAGCTACTATTATAGGATTAAATAACCGATTTCAGCTCAAACCTACTACCATGAGTTCGCCCGACATACGAGCTGGAGTTGCATTACTTATAGCGGCTTTATCGGCTAATGGCAAAAGTATTATTCATAACATCGAACAAATTGACCGTGGCTATTACAGGATAGACGAGCGATTAAATGCACTGGGCGCCGATATTCGTCGAATAGAAAATTAGCACATTATGCTAATGTATAAACAATATAGTAAAATTACCCTTAACCATATTCACTTTAATAAACATCAGCTCGAGAAAGCCATAAATCAAATATCAAGTTTTTCGCCATTTGTTCAAAGTGTATTATCATTTATAGCTGAATGGCTTAATGATAAGGATTATATAACTGTAAAAACCTCTGGATCAACAGGTAACCCCCAACAAATAAAGCTAAAAAAATCGAGTTTAATACAATCGGCACTCCAAACCCAAAAATTTTTTAATCTTAATTCCTCACATACAGCTCTATTATGTCTACCTGTCGACTATATTGCAGGCAAAATGATGATTGTAAGGGCTTTTGTAATTGGATTTGATTTAGTCCTTGCAGAACCAACCTCTAATCCACTAGAAGCAATTCATGAGCCAATTGATTTTGCAGCAGTTACCCCCTATCAGCTATATCATATGGCCGAAAAATTAAGTGATAATTTCATTAAAATGCTTATTGTGGGAGGTTCAGATATTTCAACTTCTCTATTAGATAAAGTTCAGTCAACTTCAACACAAATATACGCCACTTATGGCATGACAGAGACATGTTCGCATGTAGCATTGCGTAAACTGAATGGTAATGAAGCAACCAATGTTTATACTGCTTTAGAAAACATTCGTTTCTCTGTCGACGAAAACCATTGTTTAATTATTGATGCCCCAGGTATAACCGACCAACCATTAGTCACAAAAGATGTAGTAAAGTTACTTGATTCAACTCATTTTATATGGCTCGGAAGGTATGATTTTGTTATTAATTCGGGAGGGATAAAAATATTTCCAGAGCAGGTAGAACAAAAGTTGGCAAACATTATTTCCTATCCTTTTTTTATTGGTTGGCAACCCGACGAAAAACTATATCAACGGGTTGTTCTGTTTATTGAAAAAGAAAATATTTCAGAAGACGAGAAACTAGAACTTTTTGGCCAGATAAAGTCAATATTACCGAATTACGAACAACCCAAACAAATCATAAACCTTAAAAGATTTAAGTATAGTAAAAATGGCAAATTACTTCGTCGAGAAACGATGAAATTACTTACCTGAGGAAATCAAGCTACAACAGGAAACCTTAAGCAAGGCTTCCTGTAAGAAAGAATAGTGGCTGAAATTCAAAACTTTTATAATGAGGTCGATATCGTTCCACATTATAATAGCGTTTCACATCGACTGTTTTACGCTGGCTGGTAACTACATCGAGTGGAACATTATCGTAAACACCATTTCTTAGTGCTACCATACGACCATGAATTCCCTTAAGAATTAAATCGAGTGCCAGATTCCCAAATGCTATAGGCACAATAGAATCAATTGAATCAGGATCTCCACCACGAACCAGATATCCAAGGCTCTGTTCAATTACATTTATAGTTTTTCCGTTATTATATTTGCCCGATAGTTCACGGATTTTTTTGGACACAATATCACCAATACTTCCAACTCTTTCGTGAACATGCGATTCACTTTCTTTAGAAGGTAGAGCTATTTCAGGTCCTCCCTCCATGGAAGCTCCTTCAGAGACTATTAATACCGCATATTTACTGGGATTTTTATTTCGATCACTTACCATAATTTCGGTAAGCTTTTCAATATTAAATTTAACTTCTGGAATTACGCATCGCGAAGCAGCACCTGCTAAAGTTGGAAGCATGGCTGTAAAACCAGCATAACGACCAAACACTTCAACCACCAAAATACGCTCATGCGAACCAGCAGTAGTACGTAATGTGTTTACCATACTAATGGTACGGGTAATACAGGTGCTAAACCCAATACAATAATCTGTACCGGGCACATCATTATCCATGGTTTTTGGAATAGCAATTACTTTCACACCCTCCTGATACATTCGCACAGCATAACTTAAAGTTTCATCGCCTCCTATTGGAATTAAAAAATCGATACCTAAATAATCGAGATTTTTAAGCACTTCGGGTGTTAAGTCATTCACTTCCTTGTTATATTTACTTTGCAAATGAACAGGCACCAAATCTTTTGGCACATGACTGGGACGTGTGCGTGAAGTATGAAGAAAAGAACCACCGGTTCTACCCAATTTATTAACTATTTCTTCAGTCAAAACCATATAATTATTGCTGTTGTCAGCATTCTTATCACGAATAAGTTCCATTATTCCTAGCCAACCCCGACGAAGTCCAATAACCTGAAAACCTTCATCAATGGCTCTCAAAGTAATGGCTCGTATAGCAGGATTCAACCCTGGAACATCACCACCGCCTGTAAGAATAGCAATGGTACCACGTTTTTTTATAATTTCGCCCATAAAATTCTATTAATTAATTGATTAACAAAATGTTAATTCTTAAATTGAATGATTTATTCAAACAAATAAAATTACGTTATTTTTTCAGTTAATAAAATAATTGTAAAAAAAGAATTTTAACTCATATTCTTATTTACAATTAATAGTTTAAAAATGATAAAATTATTCAGATTCCCTTATTTTAAATTTTAGTATTTTATTATATTGCCTAATAAGGGTAAAACTAAACTAAATTGTTATATTTTTGTCAAAGTGGATATTAAAACCAAAACTTGTACAACTACGAACACAATAATAATTTTGACTGAATATATAATTATGAACATCATTGAATATTTGAAATTCAATTAAAATAAGTGAATAAAAAATGTAGTTTTAAATGAACAATACAAGAACAAAAATAGACTGGACACTTTTAGCAAAATATATTTCGGGCAATACCGAAAAAAAAGAAAAGGCTATTGCCGAATCTATGATTAAGAATTCGAATAACATAAAGGAAATAATTAACGATTCAACGATTATATGGAAAAATTCGGGCAATTATAAAAATTATTCTTTCGATGCTAATAAAGCCTGGAAAAATTTTATAAATCGTACACAATTTAAAGAATCCGCTAAAAAACGATTGATAGTTAAATACTGGAAAGTAGCAGCCAGTATAGTCATATTAATTGGACTATCATATGCCACCTATTTTTATTTAACCGACACTATCAAAATTGAGTCGGGCAATCATATAAAGCAATTGGTATTATCAGATGGTACAAAAATTGACTTAAACAAACACTCCATATTTGTTTATCCCAGAAGATTTAAACCATCGGTTCGGGAGGTTAAATTAATAAAAGGCGAAGCATTTTTTGAAGTCTACCGCAACCCCAAACAGCCTTTCATTATAAAAACAGAGATTGCCAATATTAGTGTACTGGGTACCAGTTTTAATGTACAGGTAATGCCTGCCGGTGATCTGGATGTTACAGTAGCCGATGGAAAGGTTGCCGTACATTCAAAGATATCTGACCAGCAGGTGGTATTGCACAAAAACGAAAAGGCAATACTGGACCATCGGATAAAACAATTAATTAAAATGCCTAATGACAACATAAATTATCTGGCATGGAAAACACGAATGTTCGTTTTTAAAGAAACTTCATTACAAGAAGTATATCAAAATATTTCGAAAGTTTATGATGTACATTTTGAGATAGCTGATTCGGCCATACTCAATTACAAATTAACAGCAGTATATAATAACTTGCCACTTGACAATTTGCTTCGTATTATTGACCGAACCTTTCAGCTCAATTCACAACTTAATGGAAATCAGATTATAGTTAAACGAAACAAATAAATACCTTTTAACAGGTAACATGGATACTTATGTCCGATATGGAAAACTTTGTATCGCATACATTATATGTGGATTAGTTTTATCGATAAGTATTCAGGCACAATGGCCTTCCACTAAAAAAAACATTGAATTACAGAACCTTCCTCTTGAGCGTGTAATCGACTCTTTAAGTGCTATTTATGAAGTTAATTTTTCGTACGATGCTTCATTAACAACAAACAAATTTGTAAAGGAACTGAAAGGCAATTATAATTTATATGAAGCATTATGTCAAATATTCGAAACTCAACAGGTAGGCTTTGATATGATTGAGAAACAGGTTGTGATTTATAGATATATCAATCAAACGGCAGGTATACCCATAAAACCCATTGCTGATACAGTAAAAATCATAAACGGGCAGGTACTCGATAATGAAGGACAATATTTGCCGTATGCGTCAATTCAGATTAAACACAAGGGAATGGCAACCATTACAAATCAGCAGGGATTTTTTCAGTTAAAAATTCCATTTCAACTAAATTCCGACACTCTAATAATTTCTTACGTTGGATATCAAACCCAACTTATTCCAATATCAAGTATTAATGAAAAAGTTCAAATTATAAAGCTAAAAGAAGAAACTATAAACATACCGGCCGTTATAGTCCAGAAAATCGACGCATGGGAAGTAGTTAAAAAAATGCTAAACAAAATACCGAGCAACTATCAACAAAAAAACATTATGTACACCGCTTTTTATAGAGAAACAGCCAGAGATGAAAACGAGTATATTTCAATTGTAGAGGCATTAGTTGACATTGCAAAAGCTCCATACAACAGTTACTTCATTAACGATCAGGCGAGAATTTTTAAGGGACGAAAAATTCAGACTGCAAAAAAAATAAATTACATAACCTTTAAACTGGAAGGAGGTATTTACAACAATATCAGAATTGATATCATTAAAGAACAACCCAATTTTCTTTATGAAAATGCCCATACGATTTACAAATTTTCATACGTTAAAAGCATATCATATAACGAACGAGAAATGTATGTCATTAATTTCGAACCGTATAAAGATATAACAGATGATTTAACCTATCAGGGTACGCTATATATTGACAAACAAACCTTTGCGCTGGTAGGGGCAGAATTTAGCTTAAGTAAAAATGGTATAGCCTATGCACGATCAATGCTGGTAAAACGCACACCCAAGAAAACAACAATAAAGCCTGTTGAAGCTCGATATATAGTTTTTTATAGAAATTACAATAACTATTGGTATCTCGATTATACAACCATTACATTAAAAGTTAAAGCCAAAAGTTCAAAATGGTTTTTTAATAATACCTTTATTTCTGTATCACAAATGCTCGTAACCGATATTGATACAACCAATCACTCCCGGTTTCGCTGGAATGAGATTGTTAAATCGTCGGATATAATTATTGATAAAATTGAAAACAACGACGAAAGCTTCTGGGGTAATTATAATATTATTACTCCCGACGAACCCATTACAGAAGCTGTTAAACGATTGAGTTTAAATAATAACCCAACTGACGAACAAAACAGTTTCTGGAAAATATTGTTTAAATAAAAATATGTGCAGCTTAACTATATATATGATGACCAAAAATTTTTTTTGATGAATAAAATTAAAACACAAATAACAGCTGTATTACTCTTTATACTAATAAACCTTTCATTTTCCAATAAAATTAATTCCCAATCTTTATCTGACAGCAGCTATCATTATTTTGAAAAAATATTTAAAAGCAATCCTTCATCAGCATTTGCAAATTATGGGCTTGCTGTATGGTATTTCAACAAAGAAAATTATCAGAAAGCTATTGAACACGCTAAAATGAATATCCGAAAAACAAATGATTTCGACACAACATGTTACCTGATTTATGCTCGTTCGCTTGAATTACAGGGAAAATACAACAAAGCAGAAGGCATGTTTAAAAAAGCGCTCCAAAAATTTCCCTATAGCTATCCTCTATGGTTTTACTATGGTTTTTACCATTACAAACTACGAAATTATAATCTGGCTGAATCGGCCGTTAAAAAATCCATTGAAATTAATCCTTATTTGCCATTAACGCATTATTTATTAGGATTTATCTGGCTTGAAAATAACAACAGCAGCAATTGCTTATCAGCATTTTTGTATGGTATAATGATGGATACCGATACATTAAGAACCATAAGTATGTTATCTATTATCGATAATTTCGTAAATAAAAACTACGAAGCCCTTGTTATACCATTTTTCGAAAAACGACTTGGTTTAAAAACTCCAAATCAGTTAATATTTAATTACATTTCGGAAAATAACCAAACTTTATTCTATAAAAAACTAAATCCAATATTTTATACATCGGCTCTCAATGAAAAACTTCAACAGAACGACGAAAAAACCAATATTTATAGCAAATTTTACATCGACTTAAAAAATAAAAATCTTCTTGAAACATTTTTATGGCTTTGCTTAAAAAACATTCCGAGATTGGAAATTTCGCAATGGTACGCCTCCAACAGCAATAAATTAAATGAATTGGCAAATTTTCTTGAAGATAACCTTATTCCTGAGAATTTAGTAAAATGATTTGTTTGTAACCAATTAAAAATGTTGTATCTTTAAAATAAACTACATGAACTCATATTTTTTGAAATGAGGTGAAATGAACACATCTTAATTAAATTATGAAAACAATTATCAAATGGCTATTTGGAATATCAATTCCTTTTATACTATCGTGTGAAAAAACAGATCATTACGACCGACTTAAGATTGATAATCAGTATAATGGAAAATTTTCGTTTGTAATAGGAAGTACTTTCCTTAATTTATCAGTGATGGGAATTAACTTACCACCCGAATGGGAAAGACAACCTGAACTACTCAACATACCCGATTCGCTTCAATTGAGAGACTACTTGCCCTTTGAACCTGGTCAGTGGATTGAAAATGGCACCGAGAAAATCAGCAAAATAACCATAAAAATAAGAGGCGAAAATTTATTTCCGGCAGAGGCTAAATTATACCTTCAATTAATCGATAGTGAGAAAAATGCAATTCAAGGATTTGAAAACCTTGCAGTTGTAAATATTGAACCAGCCACATTTAAAAATGACTCCACATCAGATATAAATGGAAAATTTGAAACTTATATCCAGCTTAGTCGAACAGAAATAGAAAAAATTTCGTCGGCCCGATATATTTTAATAGATGGCATTATAGAAAATCGTATCAAACACCCTAACCAGTATAAATATTACGAAAATTTTAACATTACAGCTGGTATGGGAGTACAGGTTGAATTCGATTTTAGATTACAGAACTAAAAGATTGTACCGTTGGATGAAAGTTATTATTACAATTCTCATTGTTCTTATTGCATTGAAAACATTTTTAATGCAGGCACAAAATGATGTGTCGCTATACTTCATTCACGACTTGCCTCAAAATAATCTATTAAATCCTGCCGAACAAATTTCATGCAAGGTTTTTGTAGGCATTCCATTGTTATCATCTATACATGCTGGATACGACAATAGTTTATTTACATACCGCGATGTATTGCATAGCAGGAATGATTCGCTCATACCAGATTTTAATTATTTTCTTAACCATTCGTCATTTGGAAGAATAGAGAATCTTCGACTTGAAGCTCAAGTTAGCCTTATTCATTTTGGATTTAAGTTTAAAAAAAAATATTATTTCAATTTTGGCATACATGATAAAATAGATGCTGGTTTATTGTATCCAATTAATCTGGTTCGATTACCTTTTACAGGGAATACTCCTTATGTTGGAGAAACCTATCAAATGAATGGATTGCGAGCATTCGGAATTTATTATCGCGAATGGGCTTTTGGTTTATCAAAAATTTTTAATCCAAAACTGACAGCCGGTTTACACTTCAAGTTATTATTTGGTAAGATGAATATACACAGTTATCATAACCGCATGAGCCTTTTTACCAACTCTGATATATATCAACTGGCATTCCATTCAGACATACAGTTAAACGCATCGCCATTTATGGTTAATGTAAGTAATAACCGACAACTTCAATCAGTCAATTTTCCGAATAATATGGGATTTGCCCAATTTTTATTAAACCGAAGAAATAAAGGTGTTGCTTTTGACCTGGGTGTTATTTACAAATACGATGAAAAAATATCTCTATCGGCCAGTGCTCTTGATCTGGGTTTTATTTATTGGCGAACGTATTCGACTAAAAACAATTTTAGCAGTCAGTTTAATTTCGACGGTCTCAGATACAATCCCATCACCGGAGAATTTGAAAATTTAGAACAAATCATTGATTCGCTACAAAATTCATATACTTTAACAACTGAAGAACGCAATTATATTACAGCACTCTCGCCCAAAATATATGTTGGGGGTACATATACCATTTATGATTGGCTAAATGCAGGAATCCTGAACCGAAGCGAATTATATCATAATCGACTGCATACATCATTAACTATATCAATGAATGCATGGTATAAATCCTATCTGGCAGGTACTTTAAGCTGGACCTATATTCATAAGAATTTGCGCAATTTTGGTATGGGTATTTCTGCTCGTACCCCTGTATTTGGCTTTTATGCCATTACCGATAATTTATATGGTATTTTAAAATACAAATCGACACAGTTTGTTAACATTCGGTTTGGGTTTAATCTATTATTTGGCTGTAGTCAAAAAGTTTCAGATCAGTTAAAACCTGGCTGTGCCGCATATGAAAATATAATACTTAAAAAAGAAAAACGAAAAAAGATAAAAAAATAAGCCACAAAATTTTCAGAAAGCTATATTTTCCGAATTCGACGTTATAATTATAGTTTTATGAAAGTCGGTTTTTATAATCTTCATACCTGAACTGTCGAAAAAGCAAAAACTCATTATGGGTTGTCCACATACCTATTGAAGGATGCTTAACCCCGTTGAACATAGTAGTTTTAACCATGGTATAATGGATCATATCATTAAAAACAATTCGTTCGCCTATTTTTAATTCGTGGTCGAAGCTCCAGTCGCCCATGTAATCGCCTGATAAACAACTATTACCGCCCATTCGGTATGTTGGCAAATGTGGCTGAGGTTCAAATGCTCCTAAAATAACAGGTTTGTATGGCATTTCAAGGCAATCGGGCATGTGAGCTGTAAAAGACACATCGAGCATTGCAGTTTTAATTCCTTTATTTTCGACAATATCGAGTACAGTAGCAACCAGATAACCAGTATCCCAAACAAAAGCAGCACCTGGTTCAAGAATAATTTCTAAATGAGGATATCGTTTTTTAAAATTGTTTAAAATTTTGATTAGATGTTCACGGTTATAATCTTTTCGGGTCATCAGGTGCCCTCCACCAAAATTGACCCATTTAAGATTAGCCAGATACTTGCCAAAACGCAATTCAAATGCTTCTAATGTTTTTTCAAACTCGTACGACGACGATTCACAGAGTGTATGCATATGCAAACCTTCCACCCCTTCGGGTAATTTGTTATTGGGTATCTGATCGGCTATTATGCCCAATCGCGAACCAGGAGCACAAGGATTATACAATAAAGTTTTAACCTCAGAATATTCAGGATTAACACGGATTCCCAAACTGATATCTGGATTCACCAGTTTTGCTCTTTTGGCAAATTGATGGTATTGCGATAGCGAATTAAAAGTTAAATGACTACTCAACTGGACAATTTCATCGAATTCGTCATCGTAATATGCAGGACAATAGGTATGAGCCTTTGTTCCCATTTCTTCATTTGCCAATTTAGCCTCATTTAAAGAACTGGCAGTTGCCCAGTTGAATCCATACTGTTGAAATATATGAAAGGTTTTCCACATGGCAAAACCTTTAAGTGCAAGAATAATAGTTACACCAGTAGCTTTTCTGACTTCATCAATTACTTCAAGATTTCTGCGCAGCAACTTTTCGTCGATAACATAACTGGGCGAAGGTATTTGATCGAATTGAACCATAACTTTTTCGGTAAATGTTATAATTATTTGTTATTCGATTAAAACGGGCATGATTGCTAAACAAACATTTAAACCAATGAAAATAGCAAACATACGACTTCCATACGTCTTAATGCAAAAAAATTAATTTCGTATGAAAAGGCAAAGTTAATGATAAAAACATTAATAGCTCCAATTAATAGAAATTATAAGTACTTTCTTATATTTTGCTCGAGCAAAAAAAACACTTTTAAACTTTTTAAGTTAAGTTTTGTTAAATGCATGTTTTAGAATAGTAAAACAAAGAAAATGGGTAGGTTTTCAATTAAAGATTTAGAAAAAATAAGTGGAATAAAAGCCCATACCATTCGAATATGGGAGAAACGATACGGATTGATTCAACCCTGCCGTACATCGACTAATATTCGGTATTATAACGACAGTGAGTTACGTCGGTTAATGAACATATCTATTTTACTTAAAAATGGTTTTAAAATTTCACATATTGCACGCTTACCCGAAACCGAACTGGGCGAAATGGTATTGATGCTAACCCAACAAACTGGCAAAACCGACGAATTAATTGAAAATCTGGTAATGGCAACACTGGAATATGACGAAAATAAATTTAATCATATTTTTTCGAGCTATGTGCTTAAATTCGGATTTGAAGAAACCATCATTGGCTTAATTGTTCCGCTGATGCATCGTTTCGATATGTTGCTTCAAACTTCTGCTATACTAAACACGCAGGTTCAATTTGCATATCATATAATTCGCCAGCACGTATTGGTGGCAATTGGCTCACAGAGCGATAAAATATTCCAAAACCCGCCAAAATTTGCAATTTTTTCGTTAGAATCTGAGAGTAATGAACTTCCACTACTTTTTTCGAACTATATTTTAAGAAAAAGAGGTTTTAATACACTTTATTTTGGTAAGAAACCTTCTTCACACGATTTAGAAAAAATGTTACAACAAATTAAAATTGACTGTATTGTTTCAGTAATAAATCCACCGGGCATAACAGAACTTGCACTTCAATTTTTGAATAAGATTAATCAAGTTTTTAACGGAACTATTTATTTAATAAATAATAGCTTTTCGGCTGAAGTAAATGTTCTACCGTTATCAGTAAAACATTTTCAGTCGTTTAAAGAATTTTCGGAAAGCCTGAATTTGCAGCATGCTGAGCAATAATATTCAGGCTTAATAAAATTTATTCGAGCGAATGTAAAAAGAGTCCACTTCTCAGTTTAGGTTCAAACCAGGTTGTTTTTGGAGGCATAATATTTCCTGTGTCGGCAATATCAATTAATTGCTTCATCGACACTGGATAGAGTGCAAAGGCAGCAGCCATTTCGCCACTGTCGACTCTTCGTTTTAATTCACCTAAACCTCTGATACCTCCAACGAAATCGATACGCTTCGAGTTTCTAAGATCAGTAATATTTAGTAAAGGTGTAAGAATCAGGTTCGAAAGAATAGTAACATCGAGACATTCGATAGGATGATCATCGCAATAAAGTCCTTCCTTTGGATAAAGTGAGTACCAATTACCATCGATATACATACTGAAATTATGTAACGACTGCGGCTTATACTCGTTTATACCTTTGTTTTCAACAATAAAACTTTCTTTTAGCTTATCAATAAACTGGTTTACTGTATAACCATTTAGATCGGTGACCACGCGATTATAATCGATAATTGTTAACTGACTGGCTGGAAAATGAACGGCCATAAAGAAATTATATTCTTCATCTCCTCTATGATTGGGGTTCTGTTGACGGCGTTCAAGACCTACATGGGCGGCAGCAGCAGTACGGTGGTGTCCGTCGGCAACATATGTGTATGGAATTTCGTCACGAAAAATTTTTTCAATCTGTTGAATATCTTTTTCGTTATCTACCACCCAAAGGTGATGTCCAACGCCATCGGGCAGGGTAAAATCGTATTCCGGAGCAGACTGAATATTTTTTTCAATAAAATTCCATAATCCAGCATGATCGGGATATGCAAAAAATACAGGTTCAGCATTGAAATTAGTAATGCGAATATGATTTTTTCGGTCTTCTTCCTTCTCAACTCGTGTGAGTTCGTGTTTTTTAATTATATTATTTATATAATCATCGACTGCGGCACAACCTACAATACCATATTGGGTTTTTCCCCACATGGTCTGAGCATATATGTAATAACATGGTTTACTGTCCTGAAACAGCCAACCTTTGCTGATCATTTCTTGTAAATTTTCCTTAGCTTTCTGATAAACTATATCGGAATGAATATCAATATTTTCGGGCAGGTCAATTTCCGATTTTGTAACATGATAAAACGAATATTCGTTTCCACTAGCCTCCTCTTTAGCCTCCTTCGAATCAAGTACATCGTAAGGACGTGATGCCATTTTTGCAGCAATCTCCTTCCTGGGACGAAAAGCACGAAATGGTTTTACAATAGCCATAGTTTTAAAAAATTAGGCTGCAAACCTACAAGATTTTTTTAAAATATCCATATAATTTTTCTCTTTAACTTTTTGCTTTAATTACTCCTTATATTTGAAAACTATCTTAAAACCATAAAAGCATGGGAAACAAAAAGATTTTTTTAATCCACTTTTATCGTAAATATAATAAGCATTTTCTGACAGAATTTTTTATCATTATTAACTAAAAAAAATAAAATTTGGTTACACTCAAATTTTATGTAACACATATACAGACTAATAGAATAAGAATTGGGTAGTTTTTCAAAACCTACGTCCAATATTTTCGGAAATAAACTTAATGGAATTGATTGCAGCCTTTAGAAGATACTATACTGTTTTAGATAAGCACTTCGATATTTATTGGTTATTTAATTTAACTCAATTGATTTTTTTACTTTAACCGCAAAGATCGCCAAGTGTCACAAAGATAAAAACATAGTACTTCTCTGT
>FQKF010041346.1_pt1 | contig 16807 bp, 17 predicted proteins | sample 1504521 | NCBI WGS metagenome assembly FQKF01 (sample SAMEA4475357, study PRJEB15587) | soil metagenome | biome: Soil; feature: Field | place: India | collected 2015-03-11 | depth 0 m
CACAAAAGCCCGTCATTGCGAGCCTTCGTATAAGGCGAAACAATCTAAATATCTTTTGGGCAGCCTTTCGGGAGATTGTGAGGCAGCCTCCTGTTTCAGATAAAAACAATGCATTTATTTGACTATTTTTTTTTTTTGTTAAAATTATACCAAAAATAAAATAGGAGAAAAATTTTTTATGTTAAAATATTACAGGGTGGTTAGTTTACTTTGTATTTTTGTTTTAGTTTTGTCTTGTTCTAATGATCCTAGTTCTTCGTCATCTTTATCTTCATCACCATATTCTTCCAGTTTATCATCTTATAGTTCGATATCTTCAAGTTCGTCTATAAGTTTTTCTTCCAGTTCTTCATCATATAGTTCAGTATCTTCAATTTCTTCTTCGAGTTCATCTAGTGTTAATCCTGCAGCTGCTTTTTATGGAAGCTGGTATTGTTATAAGTATAAAGGCTCTTCTGGGGAAGTAAATTATTCCCTTGATAATTCGCCATCTATCTATAACTTCAAAAGTGATGGAACTGTAGATTGGACTTATCGCACTTTTGAAGGTAAAACGACGAATGAAACAGTGACTTGGAGTATTAGTAGTGGGGGCATAATCACAATTAAACAAGAGGTATATAGCTATGGTTTTATAAATTCAAGTCAATTTATTCTAGCACTAAATATTGGCAGTTATATATTATATTATTACTATCAAAAATATTAAAAAAATAAAAAAAAGGGGTGTTTTCACCCCTTTTTTATTTATAAGGGCCAGCCGTAATTAAAAAATAAAACTCAGTATCACGATGAAAATCAGTGCAGGCAGGAGGTTTGAAACTTTTATTCTTTTTATTTGTAAAAGATTTAAGCCAATTGCGAGGACAAGGATTCCACCTGTGGCGATAATCTGGTTTATAACCGCAGTGCTTAAAAATGGTTCTATCCATCTTGAGAGTAAAGTTAAAGAAGCCTGAAAGATAAATAGAGGTATGGCAGAAAAAAGAACACCACTACCGAGAGTGGAAGCTAAAGCTATAGAACAAAACCCATCAAGAATTGCCTTTGTGAGAAGAATCGTAGAATTTTTTCTTACTCCTTCATCAAAACAGCCTGTGATAGTCATTGCACCAACGCAGAATATCAAAAAGGCTCCAACAAAGCCTTCTGTAAAATTTTCATCCTTTGATTTGATGAGGTTTTTGAGTTTACCACCAAGTGAATCAAAAAATTCCTGAATTTTCAATATTTCACCTGTTAAGGCTCCGAGTAAAATACTGAAAACAATTAAAACCATATTTTCTGCTTTGAGTATCATAGTTAAGGAAATAGCAATAGTGCATAAACCAAGCCCATCGAAAATAATTCTTGTAATTCTTTCAGGGATTGATTTTTTAAAAATTATTCCAATACTACTTCCCACAATGACAGTTAATACATTTGCAAATGTTCCAATTAACATAAACTTCCTTTAACTTAAGTCTAACATAGTAGAAAAAGATTGTCAAAGAAAATTAAAAACACCTGCCTTTTTTTGTTTTATCACATGTTGGAAAACTCTGTCCACACCTATAGCAGATTTCATTCTTAAGCGGAATACCATCATAAAAATCTTTAATATTTTGCAAGGTTGTTTCTGCAATATTCGTGAGTGCTTCCTTCGTAAAAAATGCCTGATGCGATGTAATTACTACATTTGGAAAAGTAAGTAACCTTGCAAGAATATCGTCAGTAAGAATTTGAGACGAATAATCTTCAAAGAAATATTCACTTTCTTCTTCATATACATCAAGGCCAGCACCACCTATTTTGCCAGTTTTTAAACCGTTTATCAATGCCTTTGTATCAATCAATTTTCCTCTACTTGTATTTATTATTATTACTCCATCTTTCATCTTTGCTATAGAGTTTTCGTTAATTATGTATTTTGTCTCTGGAGTTAAAGGACAATGCAGTGTAATAATATCAGATTCACTGAAAATTCTGTCAAGGTTTGTGTATTCAAATCCCATCTTTTCTGCAAAGTTTTTGTCTGGGTAAACATCATAAGCAAGTATTTTTACGCCAAAACCTTTTAATATTTGAATCGCAATTTTACCTATTTGTCCTGTGCCTATTACTCCAACAGTTTTGCCATACATATCAAAACCCATAAGTCCATTTATACTGAAGTTTAATTCTCTTGTTCTTAAATAAGCCTTGTGGGTTTTTCTATTCAATGTCAGCATAAGAGCTATAGTGTGTTCTGCTACGGCATAAGGAGAGTAGGCTGGAACCCTTACTACATGAATTTTGTTTTTATACGCCGCATTTAAGTCAACATTATTGTATCCTGCACATCTTAAGGCTATTAAATCAACGTTGTTTTCTTTAAGTTTTTCTATTACCTCTTTGCTTGCGTCGTCATTTACAAATAGACAAACAACATTGTAATCTTTTGATAAAACAGCGGTTTCTTTATCGAGTTTTTCTTTGAAGAATTTAAACTCATAGCCATATTTTTGGTTTGCCTTTTCAAAAAATTCAATATCATAAGGTTTGGCATCATAAAATAAAATTCTCTTTGCCATACAAACCTCCTTTTATGTTAGTAAACACTAACTAACTTATTATAATAAAAAATTTTCTTAAAGTCAAGAAAAACTTGATTTTTTATTTTTTTTAAGATAAATTAATATGATATTAAAATATGGAGTGGAGTATGAATGAAAAGAATAATTTAATTATTGCTATCGGGCTATCGTTTGTTGTTGGGCTTGTTATTGGAGGAGCTATTATATTTTTTGCCTTTGGTAAAAAAGCTAATGCAAATATTTCTCTATATCCAACAAAGGCAAGTGAAGTTGGTAATGATTGGCTTGTCAAGATTGATGGATATGCTATAAGCAAGAATGAGTTTGAAGAGGGATATAAATTTTTCTTATCCCAGATTCCAGAGCAGCAGAGAATAAATCTTCCTAATGAAAGTATTCTTAAATATCAGGTGCTTGAAAATTTCATTTCCCAGTATGTTCTTACAGTGAAAGCACTTAATAGTGGAATTTATAACACACCCGATTCAAAACTTGCTGTAAGGCTTGCATTAAGGGATACAATCTATAAGTTGTACTTAAAAAGTATGATAAAGGATGAAAGTATTTTCAAACCTACAAAAGCTGAAATTGAAGAATATTATATGAAAAATAGACAGCAGTTTGAAAAAATGGGTCTTAAAGCAGAACAGATAAAAGCATATGCTGAGCAGGATCTATACAATAGAAAATTGCAGGAATGGATTGCTGCCTTTGTGACTTCAAAAAGACAGGAATTCAAGATTGAGAAAAATGAAGCTCTTATGGAGAAACTTGGTATTCCTACTGTTCCTCCTACTGTCAATAATTTACAGCAAGCACAATAATATTTTATATAAGGTGTCTGGTTTTTACCAGACACCTATTTTTTTATCTAAAAATTTGTCTATTGACTTTTATAGAAAACATTTTATAATCTATAGTTAAAATTTTGTTTTATTTGTATTTATAAAAAATAGAGGAGGAGTTTGTGAGTTTTCAAATGGTTGTTTTGGTAAAACAGGTTCCAGACACTCATAATATTACAGGGAAAGCTATGAAAGAGGATGGAACTGTTAACAGACAGGCTTTGCCAGCTATTTTTAATCCAGAAGATCTCAATGCTTTGGAAGAAGCCTTAAAAATTAAGGATAAGCATGGTGGAAAAATTACAGTTATTACTATGGGACCACCAAATGCTGCACAGGTTTTAAGAGAATCCCTTTACAGGGGAGCTGATGATGTTATACTTATTACTGACAAGGTTTTTGCAGGTGCAGATACTCTTGCTACTTCATATGTTCTTTCTCAGGCAATCAAAAAACTTGGTAAGGTTGACATTGTTTTCTGTGGAAGACAGGCTATTGATGGTGATACAGCACAGGTTGGGCCTCAGACTGCCGAAAAACTTGGAATTAATCAGGTAACTTTTGTTGACAAAATTCTTGAAGTTCATAAGGATCATATTGTAGTTGAAAGATCTATCGAAGGAGGTTATGAACATATAAAGACAAAACTTCCAGTTTTGTTGACTGTTACAGCTGAAGCAAATACACCAAGACCACCTTCTGTAAAAAGACTTCTTGCTTATAGGAAGGCAATGACTTCTATTGAGCTTTCAAACCTTAATGAAGATTATTTTAATAATTTTGAAATTTCAAAAGAGAGTCCTGTTATAAAAACATGGGGACATGAAGATATTGATTGTGCTCCCGAAAACTGCGGTTTTTCAGGTTCTCCAACCAAGGTTAAACAGATCGAAAGTGTTGTTTTAACAGCAAAAGAACTTAAAAAGATAGAAAATACTAAAGAAGCCATTGTTTCTTTGATGAAAGAACTTATGGCTGAGCATATTATTGGATAAGGAGTTTATATGAAAACCAATGAAGTATGGGTATATATAGAACAAAATAAAGGTAAAATAAGTGATGTAAGCCTTGAATTACTTGGTAAAGCTACAGATCTGGCTTCAAAGTTGAATGTAAAAGTAGGTGCAATACTTATAGGTAATAATGTTCGTTCTCTTGCGGATAAAATTTATTCTTACGGTGCTGACAGAGTTTATCTTGCTGAGAATCCTTCTCTTGAGAATTATACAACATTGCCTTACTCTTACATAGTTGTAAATCTTGTAAAACAATATGAGCCTCAAATTGTATTATATGGTGCTACAACAACTGGTAGAGATTTAGCACCAAGAGTTGCAAGCGAGCTTAAGACAGGACTTACAGCTGATTGTACAGATTTACAGATAGGGGATTATGTTAAACCTTCTACAAAAGAGGGGGATAAACTTTACAAAGATATTCTTTATCAGATAAGACCAGCTTTTGGTGGAAATATTATTGCAACAATTGTTTCACCTGATCACAGGCCACAGATGGCTACTGTGAGAGAAGGTGTTATGAAAATGAAGGATCCTGATCCAAAAAGAAAAGGAGAAATAATCGAATTTAAAGATGAACTTCCAAAGACACTCTTTATTTCTGAAGTTATAAAGAAGGTTCAACAGGAGAAATCTGTAGATTTAAAATCTGCTTCTATTATTGTTTCTGGTGGTATGGGTGTTGGTTCAAAAGAGAATTTCAAACTTATTCATGAACTTGCCCATGTCCTTGGTGGTCAGGTGGGAGCTTCGAGAGCAGCAGTTGATGCTGGGTTTATTTCAAAGGATCATCAGGTTGGACAGACTGGAACAACTGTAAGACCAAAACTTTATATTGCAGTAGGTATTTCAGGACAGATACAGCATATGGCTGGAATGAGTGAATCAAGTAGAATTATTGCTATAAATAGTGATCCAAATGCACCTATTTTCAATATTGCACATTATGGAATTGTAGGTGATTTGAATGATGTTGTTCCTAAAATGATAGAAGCATTTAAATCAATCAAGAAATAAGAGGAGATTTTTATGGAAAATTTTTATAGAGATAATGATGATATTCAGTTTCATATGAAGCATATGAAACTTGATAGGGTTATAGAACTTGTTGAGGATAATTTTGCTGATAAAGGGAAATATCCCTATGCTCCAGTAAGTAAAGTTGATGCAATTGATGGTTATGACAAAATACTTGAGGTAGTTGGTGATATAGCTGCAAATATAATTGCTCCAAAGGCAAGTGAAGTTGATGAAGAAGGGGCACATTATGAAAATGGTGAAGTAAGATATGCCAAAGGCACACAGGAAGCTCTTGATGCATTAACAAAGGCTGACCTTATGGGATTTACTTTGCCAAGAAAGTATGGTGGTTTAAATTGTCCTGTTACTATTTACTCAATAGCTATTGAGATAGTTTCAAGGGCTGACGCTGCACTTATGAACCTATTTGGATTGCAGGATATAGCAGATACAATCAATAAATTTGGTGATGAAGATCAAAAGATGAGATATCTTCCAAGATTTGCTAGTGGAGAAGTGACAGGATCAATGGCTTTAACTGAACCAGATGCAGGTAGCGATCTTCAGGCTGTTATGACAAAGGCTTATCAAGATGAGAATGGGCAGTGGAGACTCAGAGGAGTAAAAAGATTTATTACTAATGGTTGTGGACATATTTCACTTGTGCTTGCAAGAAGTGAAGAAGGCACAACAGATGGTAGAGGTCTCTCTATGTTCATCTATGAGAGAGAAAAGCATATGAGAATCAGAAGAATAGAAAATAAGCTCGGTATTCATGGTTCTCCAACCTGCGAACTTCAGTTTAATGATGCTCCAGCTGAGCTTTGTGGAAAAAGGAAGTTTGGGCTTATAAAGTATGTTATGTCACTTATGAATGGTGCAAGACTTGCTATTGCAGCTCAGGCTTTAGGTATTGCTGAGGCAGCATATAGAGAAGCTGAAAAGTATGCAAAGGAAAGGGTGCAGTTTAAGAAAGCTATTAAGGAAATGATACCTGTTACTGAAATGCTTGCAAATATGAAGGTTAAAATAGAGGCTGGTAGAACTCTTCTCTATGAAACAGCAATTATAGTTGATATAAAAAATGGGCTTGAACATATTATAGAAAAATATCCAGAGAGAGAGAAGGATTTAAAAGAAGAGTTAAAGAAATATACAGCACTTGCAGCATTATTTACTCCTATGGTAAAGGCTTATAATACTGAGATGGGCAATCAGGTTTGTTATGATGCTATACAGATTCATGGTGGAACTGGTTTTATGAAGGAGTTTAATGTAGAAAGACACTACAGAGATGTAAGAATAACAAATATTTATGAAGGAACAACACAACTTCAGGTTGTTGCTGCAATTGGTGGAATAGTTAAAGGTGTTGCTATCGAGAAGCTCAATGAGTATGATAAAGAATTTTCCTGCATAAGTGATTCTTCATTGCATAAATTTGCCAAGGAAATGAAGGATCTTACTGAGAAAGCTATTGCTTATGTAAGAGAGAAAGATGATCCAGACTATCAGGAATACCATGCAAGAAGACTTGTGGAGATGGTAACTTATACAACTATTGCTTATCTTATGCTAAGAGATGCCTGTTATTCCGAAAGAAAGAAAGATGTGGCAAAGTATTTTATGGAACTTTATCTTCCAGAGGTTAAAGCAAGGCATGATGTTGTTGTCAATAACACAAGCACACTACTTGAAAGAAAAGAAGAAATAATAAATGGTAGAAATTGATTATAGTATAAGGTCGGGAGTTTAACACTCCCGACTTTTTTTAAAAATCATACCAAAAGTATGATATGATTTTTGGTTTTATATTTTAAAATTTTTAAATAAAAAAATTTGAGGAGGGTAAAATGTGGAAGAAAATTTTGTTTTTCAGTTTGTTAGTTAGTTCTCTCTCTTTTTCTCAAACTATTCTTGATTATTATAATGAATATTTTAAACTCATTAAGGCTGGCAAGATTAAAGATGATTTGAAATTTTATAAAATTTCAAGAAAAAATAATAAATATTATACTATATCGTGTAATGGTGAAGAAATGGACGTAGTTGTTGATATTAAAAATGGTTATCTGGATGTGGTTGATGAAGGAACTGGTGGGGGAACTTATGAGATTTATATGGCTCTTTTTAAGTCTTCGGATAAAAAAGATTATGTTCTTATTTATCAAAGCAGTATGGATGGGATAGGAATTGATCAATCTAATCTTTATTGTTATAAGGTTGAAAATCAGGAATGGAAAGATGTAAAAAAAGAGATTTTTGCTGAAAATTTCTGGAAGGGATTTTTTAAGGAAGATTTCTATAATAAAAATAAAACAAAGATAGACAACTTTTTTAAAAACAATCAAAGGGCATTACTATATTCACTCCCAAGATACGGGACAGATTTATCCTTGGAGTTAAATTATACGATGGGTTATTATTTGCAAGAAAATGAAGCCAACTTTTTTGCTAAAATGAAGGAAAACTTGAATACAAAAGAACTAATTCTTAAATGGGATAGAGAAAAAGCTCAATTCTTACCAAAATAGAAATTTTAATTCCTCTGCTTTATAATAAAGAGAGGAGTTAAATTTGAAATTTCAGGAAGATTGCAGGATTTTAGAAAAAAGGATTTTTAATAATTATCTCTATCTCTCCATTGAGACAAAAGATATTGCAAAAAATTCGTTGGCTGGACAATTTGTTAATTTAAGGGTGAATGATAGTTATGATCCCTTTTTGAGACGTCCGTTTTCGATTTCTGATGTTGAGAAAGATGTCCTCAAATTAATTATCCAAATAAGAGGGAAAGCAACAACTCTTTTGGCTCAGAAAAAAGAGGGTGAAAGTGTTAATATAATAGGACCTCTTGGAAATTCATTTCCTTTGTTTGATAAGGATGCTATATTTGTAGCTGGTGGTATAGGCGTCGCACCTTTTCCATTTCTTGCAAAAAAGGTAAAAAATATAAAATTGCTTCTTGGAGTGAGAGGCAAAAGTTTATTACCTGACATAGATATTTTTAAAGATTTTGATGTAGTTATTTCTTCTGATGATGGAAGTGTGGGAGAAAAGGGGACAGTTATAGATTTGCTTGTGAAAGAGAACTTTAATGAGAAAGTAATATATGCCTGTGGACCAAATCCACTTTTCAGAGCTTTGAACAAAATTTTTTCTTCTTGCGGGAATATAGAGGCTTATTATTCACTTGAGAATTATATGGCCTGTGGGTTTGGTGCCTGCAAAGGCTGTTCTATTGAGACTGTAAATGGCAATAAGCTGGTTTGTAAAGATGGACCTATTTTTAAGTGGAATGAGGTTATATTGTGAAATGGGAGATTGTGTTTATTGCTGGGATAATTCTTTCTTTTTCTCCTTTTTATTTTAATTTTAGTGGGTTTGTTTTTCACTATAGTTTGCTTGGTTATGGACTTTTATTGCTTTCATTTTATTATAAAGATAAGTTTGATAGATTTGATGCTTTGATTATTGTGTCTTTGATTCTTTCTATTTTCTGTGGAATATTGAACTGGTTTCAATTGTATTACTTATTTATTTTTGCTTTTTATATTTTATCAATTTTTAAAATTTATTATTTTTCAAAAAATAAAATATATAAAATTCTTGCACACTTTTTTGCAGTATTGGGTGGAGTGATAATTTTATTTTTGTTTTTTGGAATAAATGGTCAAAAATTTTTTTTTACTTTTTTTTATTACTTATATGGTATATACATAATTTTTGGGTTAATAATAAAATAAATTTGTATTTTTTTTTAAAATAAATTACAATAAAATTAAATAAAATTTTAGGACAGGGGGCTCCCAATGGATGAAAAGCTCCAGAAGTTAGCGGAAAAGATCTATTCTGAAGGAGTTGAAAAGGCAAAATCTGAGGCCGAAAGGATAATAAAAGAAGCTGAAGAAAAGGCAGCGAAGATTATTAAAGATGCAGAAAATGAGAAAGAACATATCTTAAAGAAAGCCAATCAGGAAAAAGATGATTTATACAGAAAAACAATAGTGGAACTTAAATCGGCAGCCGAACAGGTGAAATTAACTTTAAAGCAGGAACTTATTGATTTTATTTCAAAGAATTCTTTGAAGACTGATGTTTCTAATGCTCTTAATGATGTTGAGTTTGTTAAAGATATTTTGACTGAAATTGTTAAAAAGTGGGATGTAAGTTCTGATATTGAAATCACACTTCCAGAATCCAAAAAAGCCGAATTTGAAAAGGTTTTCAGTAAAAAGGTCAAAGATACTTTAGGTAAAAATGTGGTCTTAACTTTTGAAGGAAGAATGCAAGGTGGTTTTAAAATCCAGCCAAAGGACGGAAATTTTATTCTTTCATTTACTGATGAAGATATGAATCAATTTTTTGCTTCTTATTTAAAACAAAAAACGAAAGAATTACTTTTTTCGGAGAATAAATGAGGAAGTATTATTATCTTGTTGCAAGTCTTCCAGATGTTATACTTCAGGGTGAAAGCAGAGGAATGGCTCTTTTTGATTTTCTTGAGTTTTGCGAGATGGAATTACATCCTGAAGATTTCAAAAATCTGAAAATGATGTATCTATTTAATGACATAAAAAATGTCGTATTTTTCAAAAAAGAGGAAGACCCATTTATTACTCCGTCTTTCTATTCAAAAGAAGAATTTATAGAAAATATAAAAGATCAAGATTATTTCATGCCTTTTATTTCTGAATATATTTTTTTCTATAAAGCTGGTAAAAGGTTTTATCCTTCTAAAACTGAAGTAGATGAATTAACTCAGTTGTTTTATGAGAAGATAGATGAACTTAAGATGTATGACTTTGTGAAACAATATTATGTTGATTGTGAACTTGTTATTACCAATTTATCACGTGCAATGGTTATGAAGTATAAAAATTCATTTGATGAAAATAAACTTATAAACTATGGCGATTACTTTGAAAGGATTGTAAGGGCGAATACCCTTGATTTTGGAATGCAAATAGAATTCCCTTTTATTGAGAAGCTATCAGATGCTTTAAACAAGAATGATTATGTTCTTTTTGAAGAGTTGATTGAAAAAGCAAGGTGGGATATTTTAGATAGGCTTGTTGATGATGACTTTTTTTCTGTCAAAAATGTTTTTGCTATTGGTAAAAAGTTAGAAAGTGTAAATAGATGGAAAAATTTAACTCCAGAAAAGGGTAAAGCAAAACTTGAAGAACTTGTTAATTCTATAAAAGCAAAGATTTCTTTTCCAGTTGAATTTCAAAGAGTAGGGGGAAGGAAAAAATGACCAAAGGTAAAGTAAGAGGTATCATTGCGAATCTCCTCACAATAGAAGTTGATGGTCCTGTAAGTCAGAATGAAATATGTTTTGTTGTGGCTAATGATGGAAAATTGATGGGAGAGGTTATAAAAGTTAACGGAAATGTTGCCTATACACAGGTTTTTGAAAGCACAAGAGGCCTGAAAATAGATGATGAAGTTGAGTTTACCGGACATATGCTTGAGATTGAACTCGGACCGGGACTGCTTTCAAATGTTTATGATGGTCTTCTTAATGATCTTTATGCAAAACAGGGTGTTTTTCTTAAGAGAGGAGAATATACTCCTTCCTTGAATGCTGAGAAGAAGTATGATTTTACTCCAATTGCAAAGGAAGGTGACTTTGTTTATGCTGGAGATTTTCTTGGAAGTGTAAAAGAAAACTGGATAGATCACAAGATAATGGTTCCATTTAATATTTCAGGTAAATGGAAGGTAAAAAAGATTGCGAAGAAGGATAGTTATAGAGTTTATGATGAGATAGCAGTTATTGAAGCTGAAGATGGCACAACAAAATCTCTCACAATGGTTCAGAGATGGCCTGTTAAAGTGCCTATCAAGGCTTATGTTGAAAAACCAAGACCATATAAAGTAATGGAAACGGGTGTAAGAATAATAGATATGTTTAATCCGATGGCAGAAGGGGGAACAGGTTTTATTCCCGGGCCTTTTGGTTGTGGTAAGACGGTGTTGCAGCACGCAATTTCTAAAAATGCTGAGGCAGATCTTATTATCTTTGCAGCTTGTGGTGAAAGAGCAAATGAGGTTGTAGAGCTATTTACAGAATTTCCAGAGTTGATTGATCCAAGAACGGGTCGAAAACTTATGGAAAGAACAATAATCATCTGTAATACATCAAACATGCCAGTTGCAGCAAGAGAGGCATCAGTTTATACAGCTATGACTATAGGTGAATATTATAGACAGATGGGGCTTAAGGTTCTTATGCTTGCTGATTCAACTTCAAGATGGGCACAGGCATTGAGAGAAATGTCAAACAGACTCGAAGAATTACCCGGACCTGATGCTTTTCCTATGGATTTGCCGGCTATTATTGCTAACTTTTATGCAAGAGCTGGAATAGTTAAGCTGAGAAATGGTGGAGAAGGTTCTGTAACCTTTATTGGAACGGTTTCTCCAGCAGGAGGTAACCTTAAGGAACCAGTTACAGAGGCAACGAAGAAAGTCGCAAGATGTTTTTATGCACTTGCTCAGTCGAGAGCTGATTCAAAGAGATATCCAGCTGTTGATCCTCTCGAAAGTTATTCAAAATATCTTGAATATCCAGAGATTCAGGAGTTTTTTGAAAAGAATGTTGGACCTGAATGGGTTTCAAATGTTTTGAAGGCAAAGAACTGGGTTCAGAGAGGTAGAGAAGCCTATGAGCAAATAACTATTCTTGGTGATGATAGTGTGCCTGTTGATTATCATGTGACCTACTGGAAATCCGAAGTTATAGATTTTGTCCTTATGCAGCAGGATGCTTTTGATAAAATTGATTCTATTACTCCATTCCCAAGACAAAGATATATGCTTAATCTTGTGATGGAGATTTGTGATAAAGATTATAATTTTGAGAGTTTTGAAGAGGTTAGCCCATATTTCAAAGAAATAATAAATTTACTCAAGCAGATGAACTACAGTGAATTTAATTCACCTGAATTCAAGAACTATGAGTCAAAAATAAGGCAACTTCTTGAGAAGAGGGGGGCTTAAGCTATGGAAAAGAAAGCATTTCAGAAAGTATATACAAAGATTACGAAGATTACCAAAGCAACCTGTAGTCTTGAAGCAACAGGAGTTAAAAATGAGGAACTTGCTTATGTTGACGGTAAGGCGGCTCAGGTTGTTAAAATTCTTGGTAATGAAGTTACCTTGCAGGTTTTTCAGGGAACGGCTGGTATAGGAACAAAGGCAGAAGTTATATTTACTGGTAAGCCACCTACTCTTAAGGTTGGAGATGCTCTTGCCGGAAGGTTTTTCAATGCTTATGGTAAACCAATAGATGGTGGGCCTGAAATAGATGGAGAAGAGAGGGAAATTGGAGGTCCTGCTGCTAACCCTGTAAGAAGAAAACAGCCTTCAGAGCTTATTGCAACAGGGATAGCTGGTATAGACCTTAATAATACACTTGTTACAGGGCAAAAGATTCCATTTTTTGCTGATCCAGATCAACCATATAACCAGGTTATGGCTAACGTGGCTTTAAGAGCACAGGCGGATAAGATAATTCTTGGTGGTATGGGGCTTTCAAATGATGATTATCTTTATTATAAGAATTTGTTTGATTATGCTGGGGCACTTGATAAAATAATATGTTTTGTTAATACTACTGAAGATCCACCTGTCGAAAGACTACTTGTTCCTGATATGGCTCTTACGGCAGCAGAATATTTTGCGGTTGATAAAAAGCAAAAGGTTCTTGTTTTGTTAACAGATATGACACTTTTTGCTGATGCTTTAGCTATTGTTTCAAACAAGATGGATCAGATTCCTTCTAAGGATTCTATGCCAGGTTCGCTTTATTCTGACCTTGCTAAAATCTATGAGAAAGCTGTGCAGTTTCCTGATGGTGGTTCTATAACGATTATAGCTGTTACAACACTTTCTGGTGGTGATATTACACATGCTATTCCAGATAATACAGGTTATATAACGGAAGGTCAGTTGTTTTTGAGAAAAGATTCTGATATTAATAAGGTTATAGTTGATCCATTCAGGTCTCTTTCGAGATTAAAGCAGCTTGTTATAGGTAAAAAAACAAGAGAAGATCATCCTCAGGTTATGAATGCTGCGGTAAGACTTTATGCTGATGCTGCAAATGCAAAGACTAAAAGGGACAATGGATTTGATTTGACTGATTATGATGAGAGAGCAATTAAGTTTTCTTCAGAATATTCTGAAAGGCTCCTTGCTATAGATGTTAATATCTCTGTTGAAGAAATGCTTGATACAGCTTGGGAATTGTTTGGCAAATATTTTAATCCTTCTGAAGTTGGTATTAAGGAAGCTCTTGTGGCAAAATACTGGAAGGGTAATAAATAATGGCAATAAAATATCAGTTTAATAAAGTTGCAATGCAGGAGTTGCGTAAGCAACTCAGAATAAGAGAATCTGCTTTGCCAACATTAAAGAGTAAAGAGTCTGCTTTAAGACTTATACTCAAAAAAGAAAAGGATAATCTCTCAAATCTCAATGAAAGTTTGAAAAAGAAATTTGAAGAAATAGATTCTTTTGTAAGATTGTGGGGAGAATTTCCAGATATTTTTTATCTTAAAGATATTTTACTCAATGTTCAAAAAATAGCTGGTGTAAAATCTCCTGTTTTAAAAGAAGTTGATTTTACAGTGCTTGATTTTTCTTTCTTTCATAATCCGGCATGGACTATTTTTGGGGTTGATTATCTTAAAGAATTGACCAAACTTATTGTTCAGATAGAGGTTGCAAAAAAGAAACTTGAAATTCTTGATTACGCAAGAAAAAAGACAACGCAAAAAGTAAACCTCTATGAGAAGGTTCAGATACCAGAGTATGCTTCAGCTATAAGAAAGATAAAAAGATACCTTGAAGATGTTGATAATCTTGAGAAGTCTGCACAAAAGATAACTAAACAAAAGCAGGCGGGGGCATAAAATGGTAGAAAGGATGAAGAGGCTCTCGATTTTGATTCACAGTTCAATGAAAGAACTTTTTCTTGAGAACTTACAACAGCTTGGTGTTGTTGATTTAAATATGGATTTTTCTAAAGAAAATGATAAAATTTCAGATTTGAAGTTTAAAATTAATAGAATTAAAAAAGCAAAGAATTTTCTTATTTCTTTCTTGAAAGAAAATAAGGTTAAGGAAAATAAAAAAATAGTTTGTGAAAACATCTCTGATCTTTTGGGAAAAATTGAGAATTCAGAGAAAGAATATGAATCTTTGCTTGAAAGGATTAAACAGACAGATGAAGAAATAAAAATTCTGGAAAGATGGGGAGAATTTGACCCTATTATTTTTGCGAAACTTGAGAAAGAAGGAATTTTTGTAAGATTTTATAGCTGTAGTTCTGAAGAATTTGAGAAAATTTCAGAAAAAGGATATAACATAAACGAAATAAGCAAAGATGGTAATACTATATACTTTGTTTTGTTTACAGAGGGATTAGTTGATTTACAGGAAGCAAAACTTGAAAAAGTTCCAATGAAGAAGCTCTCAGAAGTGATTACTCATAAGAATCATCTTCAAACTCTCCTTAAAGAGGCGATACTTTCTATTTCATCAATGGAGTGTTATTTGAAGGATCTTGATGAGGAAATGAACAAACTTTCTGATGAGTTGTTTTTTGAGCTTGGAAGAGAGAATTTTTCAAACCTTGTTGAAGATAAGGTTTTATATATTACTGGTTATTTTCCGGTTAAATCTGAAAAGAAGGTAAGAGAACTACTTGATAAAAATGATGTTGTTTATTATATAGAAAATCCAGATTTTAAGAATGAAGATGTGCCAGTTAAACTTAAGAATGACAAATTTTCTTCTCTATTTGAGGTTATTACAAAGTTAAATAGTTTGCCAAAATACTATGAAATAGATCCTACCCCATTTACGGCACCGTTTTTTGCTTTATTTTTTGGTCTATGTATTGCTGATGTAGGATATGGAATTATAATGCTACTTGCAACCTTGGGAGCATTATTTTTTGTAAAAGATAAGTCATTTAAATCAATAGCGATGCTTGGTGTAGTCTTAAGTATTACTACTATAATTGGCGGAATTTTACTCAATACGGTATTTGGTTTGCAGATTTTAAGTCTTCCTGTTCCAGAAGATTTAAAGAAGTTTGTTGTTTTTACTGATATGAATTCAGCTATGGGGTTTGCGATATTTCTTGGGGTGCTACAGGTTTCTGTTGGATATATACTTCAGATTATTAATAAAATAAGGTTATTTGGTATTGAAGGGGCTTTACAACCTCTTGGAGTTTTATTGTTGTTTCTGGGGATCCTTTCGTATGCTATTGTCTTTATTGCACCGGGAGATATGAGTATAGGTCCTATAAGAATAAAATATTATTTAAGTTTAGTTCCATTTTCTAAAATTGTTTTTTCTGCTATGGCTATTGTAGGGCTTATCTTGATTTTACTTTTTAATAATATCTCTCAAAAGATTTTTATAAGACCGCTTATAGGTTTATGGGAACTTTATGGTGTTATTACTGGTGTTCCGGGAGATATACTTTCTTATTTGAGACTTTTTGCCTTGGGTCTTGCTGGAGGTTTACTTGGAAATGCCTTTAATCAAATAGCCTTAATGGTAAGAGGAGATGGTAATGTTCTTGGTATTATATTTATGACTTTGATCCTTGTTGTAGGTCATGGTTTGAACCTTGTTCTTGCTTTGCTTGGAGCTTTTGTTCACCCTCTCAGACTAACACTTCTTGAGTTTTACAAGGCTGTTGGTTTTACTGGAGGGGGTAGACCTTATAGACCTTTCAGAAAAAGTAGAGTTTAAAGTTGAGGAGTAAATATATGGAAACAATGAGTTTAGCTGTTATATTGGCTGGAATTGGGCTTGGGCTTATGGTTGGTTTGTCTGGTGTTGGTTCTGCTATTGGTCTTGTTATCAGTGGTAGCACAGCAATTGGAGCTTTAAGAAAGAGACCTGATGCTTTTGGAACACTTCTTGTTGCATCTGTTTTACCTTCTACACAGGGTATATATGGTTTTGTTGCTTTCTTTATCTATTCTGGCTATGTTAGTTCTTCTATGAGCGTTTATCAGGGTGCTTTGGTGCTTGGTGCAGGTATAATGGTTGGGCTTGCCTGTCTTGTTTCAGCAATATATCAGGGTAAAGTTTGTGCTTCGAGTGCTTCTGCAATTGGTTCAGGACATGATACTCTTGTTCCCGGTCTTGTTATGGCAGCTTTACCAGAGTTTTATGCTATTCTTTCCTTGGTTGCGTCTATATTACTCAGTGGACTTATGGGAAAGTGAGAATAATTTGACTAAAATAAAAAAATAAGTTAAAATATTATCACTTAAATTTGTGAGGGCGCTTAGCTCAGCTGGTTTAGAGCACCTGCCTTACAAGCAGGGGGTCA
>FQKF010081784.1_pt1 | contig 16731 bp, 14 predicted proteins | sample 1504521 | NCBI WGS metagenome assembly FQKF01 (sample SAMEA4475357, study PRJEB15587) | soil metagenome | biome: Soil; feature: Field | place: India | collected 2015-03-11 | depth 0 m
GAATCATGCGCTCTAACCAACTGAGCTACCACGCCTTATTTGATTATCTTTTTTTGCTTTATTTTTGCGGCTGCAAATATACTATTTTTATTTTTTCGACAACCATAATAGGTATAATTTTGTTTAATTTCAATTTTTTTTATTTGTAATTAATTGGTTAATAATTGATTATTTTTTTTGTCGATAAAAAAATTTTTTGGTTTAATCGAATATTATGTTTTTTGCAGAAAATAAGGAAGCAGAATGATTGTTTTGTTCGAAGATAACCATTTTATTGCTGTATATAAGTTTGCAGGAGATCTGGTTCAAAAAGATAAAACAGAAACCGAATCGCTTGAAGATAAAGTCAAAGAATACTTAAAATTCAAGTACCAAAAACCAGGTAATGTTTATCTGGGGGTTATTCATCGGGTCGATAGACCAGTTACTGGTGTGGTTTTATTTTCAAAAACCAGTAAAGCACTATCAAGAATAAATCATTTATTTCAGGAAAAACAGGTTAAAAAAACTTATTTAGCCATAACTCAAGTAGAGCCAGATCCGCCAGAAGATACGATTATTCATTTTTTAAAGCGCGATGAAAAGAAAAATAAAACTTTTGTATACGACTGGGAAGTAAAGGATTCGAAAAAAGCGGTGCTTCACTATAAATTACTTGGAAAGTCAGACCGATATTATTTGCTTGAAATTGATTTACAAACCGGTCGACATCATCAAATCCGTAGTCAGCTTGCCCGAATTGGTTGTCCTATTAAAGGCGATTTAAAATATGGCTTTCCGCGTTCGAATAGCGATGGTAGCATTTCGTTACATTCATATAAAATTGCATTTCAGCATCCGATTACAAATGTCTATACCGAAATTATTGCACCACTTCCCGATGATAAATTATGGCGATTTTTTGCACAGCAGTTTTCATTTAAGGTAATTGATAATATTAAGTAAATTTGTTATTTGATGAAAAGGTATGTTTTAATTTTCATTTTATTTCATGGCATATGGGTTACAAACCATGCACAGCGAATGTCAGTTGCCGACTATATTGAACGATACAAGAAAATTGCAATTGACGAAATGAAGCGAAGCGGAATACCTGCAAGCATTACTTTAGCTCAGGGAATAGTGGAATCGGCTAATGGAAATAGTACACTGGCTAAGGAAGCAAATAACCATTTTGGTATTAAATGCCATAAATGGGATAAGGAAAAATTTTATTGGGACGATGATGCCAAAAATGAATGTTTTCGTAGATATTCAAGTGCTGAAGAGTCGTTTCGCGACCATACTGATTTTTTAATGAATACAAAGCGCTACCAATTTTTATTTGAATATAGTTCTGACGATTATAAAAGTTGGGCACATGGCTTGCAAAAGGCCGGTTATGCTACCAGTAAAAGATATGCCGAAGATTTAATACGTACCATTGAAAAATACAAATTATATATTTTTGATAGTGGCGATTATACCAGATCGGTAAGTTTTTTAAATCAAGATTCGGATCGTGAAGAATTGTTAATTAAACCACGGCAACGAAAAATTTATGAGCGAAATCGTATAAAATATATTATAGTTGAAAAAAACGATAATATTATATCGCTGACAAAAGAACTGGATTTGTTTTCATGGCAATTACGAAAGTATAACGATTTGCCTGAAAATTACGAACCCGAACCTGGTGAAATTCTTTATATACAGCCTAAACGCTGGCGTGCAGAAGCAGGCTTTGATTTTCATATTGTTAAAAAAGGTGAAACTATGCATTCCATCAGTCAACTTTATGGTATTAAGCTTAGTAAGCTTTACAAAAAGAACAGAATGGAACCCGGAACCGAACCCATGGAGGGTCAAAAAATATGGCTTCGAAAACGCAAACCCATTGATGCCTGATTTTAATTACCCCGCATGCATATCTGATTATACTCGCAATATTTGCACCTGTCTTCAACTTCTGTTTGTGTATAAGGCAAATCATTATCGAAAAGCTCTTCTAAAATATTTTTCATCGAGTTTTCTATTTCATCAATGTATGGTTTTATGTCTTTAATCAATTGTTTTTCTGTATCTTCGTCACTAATGTGTAAATATCCGCTGGTCCTATCATTATAGTTTCTTAATAAATAAAAAAATGAATATACGTTTTTATTTGGCTTTTTTACTTTTTCGTAAAGATATGCATATAATAGTCCCTGAAGTTTTTCTTTCCGATTGTTTATGTCACTTTCAGAGTCAAAAACTTCATTAATCGATTTTATTTTTAGTTTATCAAGATTACCTGTTTTATAATCGACTATACGGATACCAGCTTCTATTTCGTCGATGCGGTCAAAACGGCCACCTATATTCACAGGTATGATTTCTGTTCCAATTTTAACTGGAAGTATATACTTAACCTCTTCTTCGAGCGATAATATGGTAAATGGCAGGTAAGAGCTATCAACCTGAAATATGGTTTGAATTAATTTTTTTAATACTTCTCTGATAATGTAATCTTTACCCGAAAGTTCAAGATGATTGGTATTTTGTTTTTTATTGTAATGCTCAGCAATGTTGGTATCAATAATATAATCAATGTTGGCCTCCTGTATTATTTTTTTAAACATTGTTTTATCACACAGTTGATTCTTAAAAGGAGTGTATATTTGTTTTATTGACTCATGCAAAATGCTACCTATAAGTTGTGCGTCCATTTCTTCTAAAAGTTCTGCTTTTGGACGAATTCGGGCAATATATTTATAATAAAACCGAAGACTGCACTCAATGTAATCGAATATAGAAGTGGATGATAAATATTGTTTACAGGCGCTTGAATATAGGTTCGAAATAATTTCTTTATTTTTTTTAATTGATATTTTAATATCGGGTGTGTTAGATATTTGAAATGTTAAGGGTTTAACTGTAATTGATTTGATAATAGGGGGCGTTGTATTATTGCTTTGACTTGATTCGAAAATAAGTTGTGAAATGTATCGGCTTCGTTCGCTATTACCAATGGTAGCGGGTACTGAGTTATACAGTAGGTATACATTCTTCGATCTTGAGAGTAATCGGTAAAAATAATAGGCATAAATGGCATCATGATGTTCGAGGGTGGGCATTCCAAAACCCTGTCGTAAATGATACGGGATAAATGAAATGGCCACCTGAGCCCGTGGTAATACGCCTTCATTCACGCTGAGAATGATTATATTTTCATAATCTAATGCACGAGACTCTAAAAAACCCATAATTTGTAAACCCTTTAAAGGTTCACCTTCGAAGGGTATTTTCTGCATCGAAAGCGCCCTTAATACAACATTTATACCCAAATTTACAGATAATGTAAGGTTTAGTTTCTCAGTTATCGATAAAAACTTAATTAAAAATGTTTGAACAGTCGATAAACTTTCTTGTTCAACTCCAATGGGTTGTTCCATGTTTTCATTCTCATCATCGCTAATAATATTATTTGAAATGAATCCAATTATAGAAATTGAACGCTTTACATATTCATCAAATGCAAGGATTGGCTCAAAAATTAATTTCAGCAGTATATGATTAATATTTGATAGTTCACTTTGTTTAATAATTTTAAGGCTATAATGGATTATTTTGTCTTGAAGCTGATTGGCTTCTTGAAGAGCAAATCGTTGTATATATGGGTGTTTGATGATATCAAGAACAAATGGATAATAATAACCGTTATCTTCAATACCTAATGAATGAAGCCTGCCAACTAACTTAAGCAACGAAAATATGGGAGTTTCCTTAATTGGATAACCCATAGTTACATTAATGTCATTCAAGGAATCAGGAATAGCATGAAGTACAGGTAACAATAGGGTCTCGTCAGCCAGGATAATTGCAGTATGCTCCGGTTGTTGATTAATATATTGATTTTTATTCAAAATGGCCTCAATCATTTTGGCTTGACCAGTACTTGAAGGTATTTCAATGACTTCGACGTTTGGTTGTTGATTCAATAGTAACATCTCAAGTGGTAATGCCGATGGAAATTCTTTTATATTGTTGCGAATAAAATAAACTGCCTCGTGTTGAGTATTGTTTAATAAAATAGGATTATAATCCCAATAGAACAGTGCAAGCTGAGCTTTATAAAAAAATGAAAAAATTTCTCTGTCGCATGCATTAAGAGCATTGAAGCCTACAAATGCAATTTGTTTAAAATCGTCGATTTGAATTTGACCATCAATAAATTTGTCAACTACCTGCCTGTATAACATTCCTTCGTATGCAACTCCCTGATCATTAAGTTGCTGTTTGAATTGAGTATATATTTCTGGTAATGCCTGCCACAGGTTTATGAATTGGTGATATTCTTTGCTGGGTCTGATTTGTGAAAATGTTTCCCAGAATTGACGAATTGCATTTACCTGTTCGTCGGTAAGAAATGAAAATAATTCGTTTATCTGTTTATAATTGGCCAGGTTTTTAAATAACAATCGGCTATCGATTCGGTACTTATCCATGTCATCGAAGTCCGATAACATTCTTTCGCCCCAGAAATAAAAGTTATCGAAATCTTCATTTGTTTTCAATACTCTTGCATATACCTGATATAATTCAGCTACAAGTTGGATATCGGGAGCCAGTTTCAAAGAGCTATATTTTTGATAAAAATCAGTAATCGTTAAGCATTGTGGCGACCATGTTGGTTTATCAACAATTTCTGATAGGTACTTATAAAAATAAACAATCGAACGTCGACTGGGGAAAACCATACAAATATTTTCCAACTCGCTTTCGAATCGGTTAACAACGTCTTTAGCAACAATTTTCAGAAAGGGTTCAAAAGTATTGTCAATGTTCATACAATTAGTCCATTAAATGATTTTTGACATAAGCAATCTGGCAGGTCATTAATGCAGCAGTTTCGGTTCGCAAACGGGCAGGCCCTAATGTAATCCCTTTCAATCCTTTTTCAATAGCCAATTCAATTTCGTTTTTAGTAAAATCACCCTCAGGACCTATAAAACAATTGATTTGTTCACCAATGGGGCATATCGAAAAAAAAGATTCGCGTTTTAAATGGTTTTCGTTTGTTTCATAACAATGAGCAATAAAACCATTTTTTTCTATTTCAGAAATGGCTTTATTAAATTCAACTACTTGATTAATTTTTGGCAAAATTGTTTTTTGCGATTGTTTAATGGCCGCAATGGCCACTTTTTTTAATCGACTAAGGTTTACCTGATCTCGCTCGGAATGCTGAGTGATTATTGGTGTAAATTCTTTTAACCCAATTTCTGTAGCTTTTTCAACAAGCCATTCTATGCGGTCATGGTTTTTGGTTGGCGCTACAAACAGCCGTAACGAATATTCAGTTGAATGCTTGCTTTCCAATTTTTCAATTATTGATAATTCGCTTTCACGTGTATCGGCTATTTCTATGATGCATTTGTATAGGTTCCCATTTCCGTCGGTTACAGCAATAGTATCGCCCTTGCGGTAGCGCATTACTTTAATACAATGGTATGATTCTTCCGCTGTTAATCTAATTATTTGATTGTCAATATATTCAGAATAGAAAAAATCCATTATAATTATTTATTCTATAGGTTTGAACAAATGTAGTACGAATTGTTGTTTATACACAAAATTTTTCAAATATGAGTCAACTCTTTCATAAAGAAAATAAGATGGCATATGTTATAAACATTAATTATCAATTGCTGTCTATTATTCATCGGTTTGGTATTCCATTGGGTTTTAAAGATAAAACAATTGAAGAAGTTTGTCAGGAATATAAGATAAACCCTGATTTTTTTACAATTATTATTAATACTTACCAGAACGAGAATTATTTTCCTGAAGAAAAGCTATTGAGTTTTTCGCCCCTGTTAATTATTGATTATTTGAAAAAAACACATAATGACTATAAGGAGTATGAATTAAAAAAGCTCGATTATTATTTGCATGAACTGGTTAAGAGCTGTCAGCATAACTGTACCAACATTTTATCGATCGAGAATTTTTATCTTAAATATAAAAACGAACTTTTAATGCATATAGAAGAAGAGGAAACTAAAGTTTTTCCTTATGTTCAGTTATTGCTTAAAAATCCGGAATCTTTGAACCCCGATTTTTCTATCAGGTATATTGAGAAAGAACACGATTCAGTTGATGTACAATTAAATGATCTGAAAAATTTAATTATTAAATATTTACAACCTCATTATGATCCTTATTTATGTAATGAATTTTTATTTGCCCTTTTCAGGTTTGAAAATGATATGAAAAAACATGCTCGTATTGAGGAAAATATTTTAATACCTCAAATTATTGAATTAGAAAAAGTTGTTGTAAACCAGTTAAACCGAAAATAAAATCTGATGTCATCAACAATTGAAAAAACAAACACTCTACGAGTTGTTGATTCTTACGACAGTGATACCATTTTTGTATTTATTATTCATTCTTCTGTAATTGTCAGAGAGGGCTTAGCTGCTATTTTATTGAATACAACGGAACAAATCAAACTTTTTCAATTTGAAAACCTTGAATTATTTGATAATTGGTATAATAAAAAGCAATTGAACTCAAAGCAAAAATCAATCATCTTTTTAGGTACCGAAAATTTGAATACCTCGAATATTCATCATCTTTTATTTAAGAAAATTTTGATTGGTATCACAAACAATGTGGGCGAAATTATTGAGAAAGATTCTGTAAATTATACAATTAGTTTATATGATAGCGATGAGAAGATAATATCCATCTATGAAAAAGCATTACATTCGTTATTGAACAAGGCTACTCACGAAGAGGTTGAACTGAGTGAAAGAGAACAAGATGTATTGAAACTGCTAGTTCTTGGTCATTCAAATAAAGAAATAGCTGACAGGTTATGTATAAGCACCCATACTGTAATAAGTCATCGGAAAAATATAACCAAAAAGTTAGGGATTAAATCAGTGGCAGGTTTAACGGTTTATGCCATAATCAATAAAATGGTTAATCCAGAAAACATAAAGTTATCAGATTTAATTTGAATTTTATTTTTTCCAGAAATAAAAAACGGGTACCCCGGCTAATAATATTAATAACCCTGGCCAGGTTGAAATGGGTTTATAAATCAGTAAAATGATTTCAATACCTATACACAGAATAATGTAAATAGCAGGAAGAAAAGGATATCCAAAAGTTTTGTAAGGTCGATAAATATCAGGCCACTTTTTACGGAACACAAATACAGCCATAATAGTTAATATGTAAAATACTATTACCACAAACATTACATAGTCGAGCAGTTGACTATATGAACCAGTGAAGCAAAGTATAATGCTCCATGCGGCCTGGATGTATAAGCTTTTAGCAGGAACCCGATTTTTATTCAGCACCGATGCATATTTAAAAAATAATCGGTCATTAGCCATAGCATAGTATACCCTTGCACCAGAGAGTATTATACCGTTATTGCAGCCAAGGGTCGATATAATTACTATAATAGCCATTACAATGGCAGCAGCCTGACCCAGTATTTGATACATAACAGCAGCTGCAACCCTGTCTTCGGTAGCAAATTGTATTCCTCGCGATAAAACATCCTGTCCATCAGGATTACCTTTTACCGGCAATACCAAAACATATATCAGATTGATGAGCAGATACAGTAATGATACTATCAGAGTTCCCAGTATTAAACTTTTAGGAATTATGGTTCTGGGGCCACGAACCTCACTCGAAGTATATGTGATATCATACCATGCATCGGACGAAAATAAGGAACCTACCATTGCTACTCCTATAGCCGTAACTATGCTGATTCCTTCAATAGGTATATGCTCACCATTTTTCCATTGACTGGCATCCCAAAAATTCTTGATATTTTGAGAATCAATAAAAAATAAACCTAAAACAATAAAAGCTACAAGAATGGCTATTTTTGAGAAGGTAAATAAATTCTGAAGTTTTGAACCTTCTTCAATACCTCTACTATTAAAGTAAGTAAGTAGAAGTATTGATAATATAGCTACCAGCTGGGTTGTATTAAATTGAAAAAAACTTACTTGAAAAATTATATTAGATTCTGCAACAAAAGGAAAAATGACACCCAGATATTTTGCAAAGGCCATAGCTACTGCAGCAATGGTTCCTGTTTGTATTACAGTGAATAAACTCCAGCCGTACAAAAACCCGGTTAATGGGCCAAAAGCTTCTCTAAGATATACGTATATACCACCTGCATGGGGTAACATACTGGCCAATTCGCCATAGCTGATGGCAGCAAACACAGTCATTAAACCTGTAATTAACCATACCACCAATAACCAGCCAGGCGATCCTACATTTCGGGCTATATCGGCACTAACAATAAAAATACCGGAGCCAATCATTGATCCGGCCACAATAGCAGTCGAATCCCAGAGTGTAAGACTTCGTTTTAAACTGTTACCCATGTGAATTATTTCATTTGGTTATTTACCAATAAAAATTCAATTAATTTGTTGTACAGGTGTTTTCGAGTATTACCCCCAGCAATTCTATGATTTTTATCGGTATATAAGTGCATATCGAATGGCATATTTAGTTCAACCAATTTCTCAGCCAATAACAGGGTATGTTGAATATGCACATTATCGTCGGCAGTGCCATGAATGAGCATTAATTTTCCCGGCAGCGAAGAGGCATGCGTTAACAACGAACTTTCGGTATAGCCATTCATATTTTTCTCAGGCTGTCCCATATATCGTTCAGTGTAGGCTGCGTCGTACAGTAACCAGTCGGTTACAGGAGCAATTGATACGGCATTTTTAAATATTCCTTTTCCTTTAAAGAAACACATAGCCGATAAATATCCCCCATAGCTCCAGCCCATAATATTGAACCTACTGGTGTCGACATAAGGCAACTTGCTTAAATAATTAACGATTTGAAGTTGGTCTTCAACTTCAATACTACCTAATCTACCCTGTATAATACTTTCAAAATCTTTACCTCTTCCGGCTGTTCCACGATTATCGACCGAAACAACAATGAATCCTTTCAATGCCAGATAATTATACCATGGCATATTCCAGCTGTTGTCCACCATTTGAACCCCAGGACCCCCATATACATAAAACAACACCGGGTATTTTTTAGTTGAATCAAAATGAAAAGGTCTGGTTATTGAACCATATAGTATGGTGGAATCAGGTGCTATGAATGTAAACAATTCTCTGGTTGGTAACTGGTATTCTTTAATTCTTTCAAGAAGTTTCTGGTTAGAAACTAAACTTTTTATTTTTTGCCCTTTTTTATTCAAAATATCGACTTGTAAAGGAGATGAATAAGAACTATAGTAATCGATAAAATATTTATAGTCGGCACTGAATATAACTTCGTGGTTACCTTTAAGGGGAGTCAATAGTGTTTTTTTCAGTTTATCTATGTTCAATGAAAATAAGTTAGTTTCAAGGGGCGATAGTTCATTCGATAAATAATAAATTTCGTTGGCATTTTTGTCGTATCCAATAATAGTTTTTACTTCATAATTTCCACTGGTAAGTTTGGTATGTTTTTTATTTATTCCTCCTTTCCATATGTGTTTATAACCATCTTGTTCACTCAAGTATATGAAATCGTTTTTTGAGTTGATAAAATATAAAACCGGGTAATCGGGTTCGTCAAAGAATGTACGAATTGAGTCACTGAACAACCTGCTGGTTTTTAACGAACGGGTATCAATGAGCCAGTAATGAGCTGTATTTTGTTTTCGGTTTAATTGCATTACATAGCAGGCATTTTCAGTATATGTCCATCCAATTCGAGGAATATAACAGTTGTGATTATCCGGAATAAATAACTGATTGCAGGTACCTGAATGCAGGTCATATAAAAAAATGTCAACTTCCGGAATTTTCTCACCTGCTCGTGGATAGGCAATAGAGTCAATAATTGGATAACTTCCCCAGGGCGGGATAAACCATGTTAAGGGATATACAGGTATTTGGCTGTCGTTAAAACGATAAAACAGAATATATCTTCCATCGGGTGACCATTCAAAACCTTTTAATAAACTAAATTCTTCTTCATAAAGCCAATCGGGAACTGCATTGAAAACTTTTCCAGTTATTCCATCGTCTGTTATTTGTTTTATTTGAGAATCAGAAAATTTTTGAATATACAGGTTGTTTGCACTAACAAATGCTACCAGTGAGTCGTTGGGCGAAAAGGTAACATCGCGTATGTATGTACTATCAGCCAGGAAAAACAATTGTTTCTCTTTAAGCTTTACCACAAAATAAATGGCCTCAAATGAGTATCGATAAACAGGAATGGCATTGTACCAGCATAATACCATATTTCGATTCTTATTCAGCTCAAAACCTTGAATGTCAATATTTTTTAATTCGCTGAACTGATTGAAATCAATAAGTGTGTCAATAATCTCTCCTGTAGCAAAGCTATATGTCAAAATACTATTGTTTTTCAGTTGATAAAACCGGGGTAATTGCTTATCAACCACAATACCATCGAAAGTTTCTGGATGAAATTTTTCTTCCAGAAACTCATTTAGGGAGATTTGAGCTGAAAAATTCAGATAAAATTGTAATAATATAACAATCCAGTATATACGTGCTACCATAGTTTTTCAGGATAAATGCCTTGTTCAATGAGCTGTCGGATTTTACGGATGGTAATTTCTTTATCTTCTTTATATGTAACACCAAACCAATCGCTGGGACTGGGCAGTACTTTCACTTGAGCTATTTTTTCTTTAATTAATTCGTCAATTGCAAAAGGAAGGTAGAATTCAGCTTTAGGATTCATTGCTTGTTTTCTGATGAAAGTATCAAATTTTTTTTCAAGATGTTGAAAAATTGATGGAGGAAAACCCCAGAAGTTCATTGAAACAATTTCATTTCCAGTAAGGGTATGCTCGTTTTCATTTTCATCAATGAATACAATTTTCTGGTTATTCTGGGTGTATTGTATTTTAGTACGTTCTGTGATTGAATTTAAATATCCGTTGGAATCGATATCACAAATGCCACGCGATACATGTCCAAATTCCGATAAAGTACGCTTAAGCTCAAAGCCAACCATACAATAGCGTTGGTTGTCTGGAATTTGTTGGATTTTCAGATAATTTGCCACTATCTGATATGAGGCAGCGCCATAGAAATCATCGGCATTAATTATAGCAAAAGGGGTGTTAATTTTATCCATGGCCATTAGCACAGCATGTCCTGTTCCCCATGGTTTTACTCTTTCGGGGCTAATTTCTATGCCAGCAGGAATAGCATTCAATTCCTGAAATACATATTCTACTTCAACATGTTTTTCGATACGACCAAATACTTCTTTGAAGTCGGATTCAATATTTTTGCGGATTACAAATACTACTTTATTAAATCCTGCTTTTAAAGCATCGTAAATGGAATAATCGGTAATAGTTTCGCCTGAAGGACCAATTTTATCTACCTGTTTTAAACTACCATAACGGCTACCCATACCTGCAGCTAATACCAAAAGTGTAATGTTTTCATTTTTCATAGGCTAATTCTTTAATTTACAGAAATGTTATAAAACGAAAAAAGCCCTTAATGGGCTTGTTTAATCAACTTTAATTTCAATAAATTCAAAATCAGTTTCAAGAATAGAGGCATAATAGTCACCTCTTTCATATATATCATCGTCGCCCGATTCGTAGCACCATTTAATTTTCACATCACTACGAGGTTTAATGTTTAAAACATTTCGAAGTAATGTTAACAAGGCTTTTGAGGTTCCTGAGTTGAAATATTCAAATTGAACATGAACTATAGTGGTGGGTTCTGGATTTCTCGAGTATTCATCAATCCACTTCATTACAGGTTCATAAAATTTAACTGGATCTTCTGGAATTGATCGGCCCTGAATATAAATTAAACCATTTTTCAGTAATTTTATTTCAGGTGTTTTTTTTGTTGGCTGTATAATCAAATCTTCCATTTTGTATCGTATGTTAGTAATGGTTTGTTAGATAAAATTATAAAAAAACTATATTATATCCAAACTATTTTAATCAGACAAATATAAATTTATTTATTTAATTAGCAAGGGTTAATTTATGCAATTTAATCTGGAGAATATCTTTTTATATGGAATATAATGATTTAAAACTTTATGTGGGTCAATTATTCTAAATAATATGTACCAATGAATTGAAACGATAATATACATTGCAGGCTCCTTCAGATGAAACCATGCAAGCACCCACAGGATTTTCAGGAGAACATACGCTCGAGAATAACTTACAATCATTGGGTTTTTTTATTCCTTTTAGCACCAGGCCGCATATGCATCCTTTTGCTTCACGGGTTTCTTCCGCGTTTATTGCAAATTTATGTTCAGCATCAAATTCAATATACTTTTTACGCAGTTTTAAAGCACTATTTTCGAGAAGTCCTAAACCACGCCAATTTGCCGATGTGTGTTCAAATACCTCGTCGATGATTTCTTTGGCTTTTAAGTTTCCTTCAGGCTTTACTACTCGGGTGTATTGAATTTCGACAGCAGGCTTATTGGTTTGCATCTGATTTACAAGCATAATAATAGATTGCAATATATCGACTGGCTCAAAACCCGAAATAACCACACCTTTTTTAAATTTATCGGCTATGAATCCATACATTTCTGAACCAGTAATTACACTTACATGTCCGGGTGCCAGAAAGCCATCGATTGGAATTCCCTCATCAATAATGGCTTTCATGGCAGGCGGCATAACCTTGTGAGCACAAAGTACACTGAAGTTTTTTATATGGTTGGCTTTTGCTTTTAAAACACCGGCAGCTGTTGGTGGGGTAGTGGTTTCAAATCCGATTGCTAAAAATATGATTTCTTTATTGGGATTTTGAATAGCCATTTGAAGCGCTTCGTCAATCGAATAAACTATCCGAACATCGGCTCCATGAGCTTTTTCTTTTTCTAATGAAGAGGAGCTACCTGGTACTTTTATTAAATCGCCATAGGTAGTTATAATGGTGTTGGGAATTCGAGCTAAAGCAACAGCTTTATCGATAAAATCGACTGCAGTCACACAAACCGGGCATCCAGGCCCTGACACAAGTGTAATGGTAGGTGGTAAAAATTGATGGATACCAAACCGATGTATCGACATGGTGTGACTTCCGCATACTTCCATAATGGTAAGCTCACGGTTCGAAATTTGATGTAGTTGGCGAGAAAGCTTTTGCAGTAATTCTTTATCGCGATATTCTTGAATGTATTTCATATATGTGCAATTTTTAGATTAAGATCATATAAGGCTTAATACTTGCTATTTTTACCGGTTTTAGTGTTCATGCCCAATCATACTCGTTACACGGGAATAATGGTGGATATTTTTTTAAATCCCTTTAATAACTGATGATACCTCGTAGAATAGTTAATCAGTTAAGTCTAACTCTTTTAGCAGATTAAGCGTTTCGGTAGCTTCGGTCTCATCAATTTTTTGTATGGCATAACCCGCATGAACCAGAACATAATCACCTACTTTAACACTGTCTATCAAATCAAGAGCAATATTTAGTTTATTACCAGTAAGGTTTACAATTGCCCTGTTACCATCGATTTGCTCAATTTTTGCTGGTATACTTAAACACATATGAATTATTTTTTGATAAGCATTGAATGTGAACAAACAAAAGCTTGTCCTAAGGCAATTCCGCCATCATTAGGGGGTACAAGCTGATTATGATATACTGAAAAACCCTGTTCTTTCAACTTTTGTTTCAATTGATAATGTAAATATCGATTTTGAAAAGTGCCACCCGAAAAAGCTACTTGACTCATTCCATATTTATTTCGACAATCAATGACCACTTGTAAACAAACCTTAATTAAAGTATCATGAAATCGTTTAGCAATAACTGAAATTGGCACTCTGGTTTGTATATCGAAAATAATATTTTCCAACATTTGTGCAAAACTAATGATATTTTCGTTGATGGAAAAAGAATAGGGTGAAAATTGGAATGACTCATCCATAATATCTTCCAATCGCATAGCTGGTTCGGCATGATAAGTAGGCTCTAAACATAAATTTAAAATTACCGATACAGCATCGAATAAACGTCCTGCACTGCTACTTAGTGGGCAATTAATTTTTTTATCTATTGCGGTAATAATGGCTTCCAATTTTTTTTCTGGTACAATTTTTAAAAAGGGTAAATCGAATTCTAGACATTTGCTACCAAAATACTTATAAAGGTACGAAAAAGCAGTTCGCCATGGTTCATCTACCACTTTATCACCACCTGGTAAAGGAATATATTCGAAATGAGCCAGACGTTGAAACGAAGCAGGTGAACATACGAGGAATTCGCCTCCCCATATGTTTCCGTCGGTTCCCAGTCCCGTACCATCGAAGGCAATCCCCAGTATTTCGTTTGTAATATTATTCTCGGCCATAACTGAGGCTATATGGGCATGATGATGTTGTACAGCAATGCCATTCAAATTAAGCTGATTGGCAAAATGGGTCGAATGATAGTCGGGATGCATGTCGTATGCCACTATTTGTGGTTTAAAACGGAACATCTGACAGAAATGTTGATAGGCTTCTTCATAAAAATTGAAATTTTCGAATTTTTTAATATCGCCTAAATATTGGCTCAGTATAATTTCGGTACCTTTTCCAATTGCAAAAGTGCCAGTAAGTTCAGCTCCTGCCGCAAATATGCCTTCTGTTGGGCTATAAATATCAATTGAGTTAGGAACATATCCTCTTGAACGACGAATAATTATCTTTTCGTCTTGGTGGACAGCAATTACTGAGTCATCGACACGATTATAAATTTCGCGATTGTAAGTAAGTACCCCATCGGTGATTTGACCAAATGTTTTTAAAGCCCGCTGATCATCAATAATAATAGGTTCGTCTGTTATGTTGCCACTGGTCATAACCAATACATCAGTACTTAGTTTTTCAAACAACATATAATGAAAAGCCATGTATGGGAGCATGATTCCAATACTACGAATGCCCATAGTTACGGAATATGCTAGGGGCTTTCTGGCTTTCATAATAACAATAGGACGTTGAAACGACATTAAGAGTAGTTCGTCGACCATTTCAGCATATTTTTTGGCTGCCGATAAATCACGGCACATTACAGCAAAAGGTTTGCCCTCTCTTTTTTTAATGCTACGTAATTTTTTTACTGCCGCTTCGTTGGTTGCATCGCATACCAGATTGTAACCGCCCATGCCTTTAAAAGCATAAATATTACCTTGCATTATACCATCGGCAAGGATTTCAATAATTTCATTGATTTGATGATATGATTTATATTGATTATTACCAACATCACGGCACCAAAGAGTATACGTAGGACCACAGGTATTGCATGCTATAGGTTGGGCATGGAAACGACGATTAAACGGATCGGTATACTCTTTTTTACAGTCGTTACACATTTGAAAAACATCCATGGTTGTGTTAGGCCTGTCGTAAGGTACACCACGGATAATGCTAAAACGAGGACCACAGTGGCAGCAATTTACAAAAGGATAATTAATCCGATTATATTGAATTTTGATATCCGATAAACAATCGGTACATATTGCAATATCGGGGCTTATCCGTGTGGCTTGATTTGAAATATCTGCACTTTCTTCTATAATAAAATCATTTAACGATTCTGCAGGTGAATCGGTTGTAATTAAACTGGTAATTAGAGAAGTAACTGGCCTCTTAGTTAGAATTTGTTGAATAAATTCAGTTATTTTTGGTTCATTACCCTGGACAAATATTTCAACGGCCTCATTATTATTTCTTACCCATCCATAAAGACCATATTCTTTGGCTAAGCGGAATATAAATGGCCGAAAGCCTACCCCCTGTACAATTCCTCGTATTGTTATTTTTTTTGCAACCAATTTATTTTTTTCTGGCAACAATAATTATACTTTCGGTATGATAATAACCGTTACCATTTACCACATTTCCTGAGCTAATGGGAAGGATTGTAAATATTTCATACCCCGATTGATTGAGCTCGTTGCATTTTTCTTCAAGCTCTTTGGCCAGGTCGTCAGAGTCGACTTCCATTTCTTCACTAAGCTCTGGATTTGTCCAATAAGTCGACCTTGAATGAATTACAATTGTTTTATACATATTACCAAATCGTTTTAAATTAAAGTGCTTTTCCACAAAATAATTAAAAAAATATTGATTAACAAAATTATTTTTTCGATAATTTATTATTAACTGAACGAACAGGCAAAATTGAAGCTTAATTGATTGACTTCTAATGAACTTTGCAAGTTGCTATTAATTAGATTATCCCAAAATTGTCATTAAGCAGAATTTCTAATGGCGGTCATTAGAAATAATTTTCATAAAACTCTTGTCATTGTTGAAAAATTTTTGGGTTCATTTATCGAAAAAAGTGTTTTTTATGTACGAAAATCTTACAATAAAAGGAGTTAAAATTGATTTTATTAATAACGAAATTACACCCTTGGCTGGCAATAAATGAAACAAAGAAAATGGTTTATCGGACCATGGATGAATACCAATCATATAAAATCTTTTTCTGTTTTTATTTTCTAATGACAATTTTGGGATAAAGCATTTGAGGTATTCAAAGGTATAGCATGGTTGGATATAAAGAATCTACCTCATACATCAAACAAAGATAAATATCATATAGATACTCAGCAGGAAAAAGAATGTTTTGAAAAATGGCTAAAATTTAGACGTTATAGCCTCAATACCATCAAAACCTGTACAGATGCTTTGGTTGTTTTTCTCAGTTA
>FQKF010013216.1_pt1 | contig 16703 bp, 10 predicted proteins | sample 1504521 | NCBI WGS metagenome assembly FQKF01 (sample SAMEA4475357, study PRJEB15587) | soil metagenome | biome: Soil; feature: Field | place: India | collected 2015-03-11 | depth 0 m
GACCGGGGGTTCGAATCCCTCTTTCTCCGCTTTTTTTATTTATTTGCAAATCTTGCTCTTAGCCAGAAATATCCAAGAATACCAGACATTGTTGATCCAATAATTACTGCCATCTTAGAATAATCAAGTGCTATTGACTTTTCAAATGCAAGAATTGAAATAAATATTGACATAGTGAATCCAATACCTCCCAATAAACCAATTCCAAATATATCTTTCGATTTTACACCTTTGGGTAATTGACATAGTTTTAATTTCAGACTTAAATATGAAAAACCCCATATTCCAAGTGGTTTACCTAAAAATAGACCCAGTGCTATTCCAATAGTATTTTCGTTTATAAAACCTTTAAAGACATCGAGCGAAATTTCAATACTCGTATTGGCAAGTGCAAATAATGGAAGAATAAAAAATGCTACAGGTTTGGTAAGTGAGTGTTCGAGTTTTTGTAATAAAGATTTTTGCCCATTTTTACCATCCGATGGAATGAGAAAAGCTAGAAGCACCCCAGCTAATGTAGCATGAACACCCGATTTGAACATGAAAAACCACATAATTATACCGCCAATTAAGTAGGGGAGTATATGGTGTACTTGATATTTGTTGAACATGTAGAGAATTACAGCTACAGCCATTACGCCAATTAAATACCAGATTGACACCGATTGCGTATAGAAAATTGCAATTACAATAATTGCTCCCAAATCATCAGCCACTGCTAATGCAGTTAAAAATATTTTAAGTGGAAAAGGAACATTTTTCCCAACCAACGATAAAATAGCTAACGAAAAAGCAATATCGGTAGCCATTGGTATTCCAGTTCCTTTAATTGACCCTGTATGAAAATTTATCAATATATATATTAAAGCTGGAACTATCATTCCTCCTAATGCTGCAACCACAGGATGCATGGCTTTTTGCCTGGTCGATAATTCACCAAAAAGTATTTCGCGTTTAAGTTCAAGACCAACCAATAAGAAGAAAACAGCCATTAAAGCATCATTGATCCAATGAGTAACACTTAATCCTTTTATTTCATAATGCCAGAAGTGTCCGTACCAACTTGAAAAAAAAGTATTTGTGGCCAGTAATGAAAAAACAGTACATATCAGCAATATAATTCCACTTGCTTGTTCGCTTTCTGTAAATTCTTTAAATAATTCTCTAGGTCTCTTTTTCATAAGAAAATATTTTTTTGCTTAAAGTCGTATTAAAATCACATGATTGCTTTTTTCATTGGCTTTTAATTTTTTTCGCAAGCATGTTTATTTCATCTACTTTATTATTCTTTATAATTATAAAGTTTAGCTATTTCATTTACAAATTGTTTAACATCTTCTTCAGTGGTATTAAAATTACACATCCAGCGTACCATATTTTCTTTTTCGTCCCAGATATAAAAGTATGAATATTCCTGTAAAGGATTAATCATTGAAACTGGGATTTTAGCAAATACACTATTTGCCTGTACTGGATATATTATTTTCATATCAGAAAATTTTTCAATATTTGATTTAAGCAAACACGCATAAAAATTCGCATGTGCAGCATTTTTTAACCATAACTGATTGGATAAATATGCAATAAATTGAGCTGCGATATATCGCATTTTGGAAACTAGTTGCATACCTTGTTTTCTTATATAAGGCAATCGCTGTGCTAATTCTTTATTAAAAACAATGATAGCATCGCCAAAAAGCATGCCATTTTTGGTTCCTCCAAACGAAAGAATATCAATATGTGCTTTTGTGGTTAATTCAGTTATTGGTTTATCCAGGGTTGCTAAGGCATTGGCTATACGTGCACCATCGACATGCAAATAGAGATTATGAGAATGAGCAAAATTAGCTAATTCCTTTATTTCATTGGGTGTATATATTGTTCCCAGCTCCGTAGCTTGCGAAATTGATATCAACCGAGGTTGGCTATGATGTACATTTCCAATAGTTGATAATAAGGGTTCAATTAACTCAGGGTTAAGCTTTCCGTTAGGAGCCTCAATAGTTAGCAATTTACAACCTACAAAATTTTCAACTGCTCCACATTCGTCGGTATTTAAATGCGACGATTGTGCACATATTACTGCTTCATATGATCGACAACAAGCGGCCACCGATAACACATTGGCAGCAGTGCCATTGGCAACGAAAAATACATCTACATCGCTTTCAAAAATCTGTTGGAATAATTCAATTGCTTTATAGGTATACCAATCGTCGCCATACGACAAAAAATATCCTTCGTTACAATTAATAAGCGCATTTAAAATATCTGGATGCGCACCAGCATTATTGTCGCTGGCAAATAAATGTTTTTTTCTATCGATTTTATCCATTTTAGTTTTGAAATGGAAATGACAAATGTAATAATAATTGAAAAGGATAGGTAAAACTACTTCAATTAAAAAATGTTTTATACTTCAAATTGTGATTTGATAGAAATTATAAAATTACGTTTGCATAAATGACATATTTATATTGAAAAAAGCTGTATACATACTTATAAATATACCGATTTGCTTAAACGACTTTTTTATTTATTTATAGCAATTGTATTAACATGCTAATTTACTTTGATATAAATTCAGAAATTGTTTTAGTATTATTAAAATTCTTTCAGGATGGCATTAATAATTGGATTTATTAACAGATTATCAAATTTTTTTAACTAACTTGCAGAATATTAATATAATAGCTTTAAAATATTACACAATTAAATATGCGAATATAATTATATTGATACATAAACATGTATATTCGCAAACTGCCTTATCTTTATTTTTGTATGTGGTAATATATTGATAATAAATAATATAACTATTTTTATATACTAAAATATGTTTATATTTTATAATTAATTATTATTGCTATTTTAAGATGAATAAACAGAAACTTTATACTTTTTTAATATTCAGTTTTTTTAACATTTAATAATATTTGATAGACTAAAAATTTATTTCTAATCATATAATAAGTATATATTTGCAAAGTTTGTAAAATTGTCAAAGACAAAATTTTTATGGCATGAAAAAAGCAATTGAGTTATTAAGAAACAAATATTTTAAATTCAGTGTTGCAGCTATTATTTATGTGCTCTGGGTTATATGGCTTGGAAATTACTGGTTCTTGCTGGGGCTTCCTATTGTTTTCGATATATATGTAAGTAAAAAAGTTAACTGGACACCGTGGAAAAAGAGAACAGGCAAAAATTCAAAGCTTGTTGAATGGTTCGATGCCCTAATTTTTGCTGTAGTGGCAGTAACCATTATCAATATATTTTTATTCCAGAACTACAAAATTCCCACTGGGTCGATGGAGCGTACGCTTATGATTGGGGATCATTTGTATGTAAGCAAAGTTAGTTACGGACCTCGCATACCTAATACACCACTCTCGGTTCCATTCACACAAAATATTTTATTTGGTAAAGTTCCCTCGTATTTAACATGGATTCAATGGCCATACAAGCGTTTAGCTGGATTAGGAGAAGTTAAACGTGACGATATAGTAGTATTTAATTATCCCGAAGGCGATACTGTAGTTCTTGAATTTCCGGGTAATTTGAGTTACTATGATGTAATTAGTTCAAGAATGAATGAACTTAAACAAGCCGATTTACGAAATGGTATAACCCGCACCGACGAAACGTATTATTCACTGGCACGTCGCGAAATTTTTGAACATTATACCGTTGTTTGGCGCCCGGTTGACAAAACCGACAATTACGTAAAACGTTGCGTAGCAGTAGGTGGCGATACCCTTGAAGTTCGTGACGGAGAAGTATATATTAATGGGAAACATCAAAAACCTATACCTGGTAAGCAGTTTATTTATTTTGTTCGTACCAATGGTACACTATTGAATCCAAAAATATTGCAAGAAATGGGTATTTACGATTCGGATCTTACATACGATAGCGATGGGGTTTACATGCCATTAACCGACGAAAACTATCAAAAGGTTAAACAATTTAAAAATGTAAAAGAAATTGTTCCTATTTTCCGTCCAAAAGGTGAATATGATCCCCGTGTGTTTCCCCGTGACGCTCGATATCGATGGAATCAAGATAATTTTGGCCCCTTATACGTACCTAAAAAAGGCGATACGATAAAACTTACTATCGATAATTTGCCATTATATCGAAGAATTATTGCTTGTTATGAAAAAAATACCCTCAAAGTTAAAGATAGCTCTATTTACATAAACGATACCATTGCTCAATTTTATGTATTTAAAATGAACTATTACTTTATGATGGGCGATAATCGTCATAATTCACTCGACTCACGATTCTGGGGTTTTGTTCCTGAAGATCATGTAATTGGCAGACCTGTATTTATATGGCTTTCACTTAATCAAAACGAATCTTTTTTGAAAAAAATTCGTTGGGAGCGTATGTTTAAAAGTGTAAAAGATTAATTTACAATGCTTTATTTCATGTTATGTTAAGCTTTAATTAACTTGTGTCCATCATTGATGACTTGATAATGATAAACCCAGGTATGTTTTGATTCCTGGGTTTATTTTCTTTTAAAAAAATGGATAGCAACTTATCAAATAATTGAATGAAAGTATTTCTAATTTCTAAAAATGCTTAATTCTTCTTTGCGATAGGGTGAATCTATTTCTCCAGCATCAAGCACAGAATGAAACAAAAAATCAGACCTGAAACGTTTGTCTTTATTCTTTTCAGCCGCTTCAACCTTTAGCGGATAGGTTTGCTTGTACTTTTCAGAAAACCAGATTATACAGGCTGGATTTTTTTCATATTCCGTATCCTGTGCATGAATCCATTTTCCATTTTCACCTAAAAGCTCACCATGATCCGATAAAAAGATGAGAATTGATTTTTCATTTCGAATTAATTCAATTAATTGATATAATACATAATCAGTATAAAGAACAGAATTGTCGTAGGCATTAATAATTTTTTGCTTGTCTGACTTATTAAACGATTTGCTTTTTTGAACTGGTGTAAACTTTTCAAAACTTTTAGGATAATATGACGGGTACCACCAGTGGCTTCCAACCATATGAAAAACAATAAGTTTCCGACTTATTGGTTTCATTAAAGCTTCTTTGACATAAGGTAAGAGCTCTTCATCGTATTTTCCAGTAAAATTATAATCCGACTTAAAAGGTTTATTTATGATAAAGGTATCGGCTTCGAGTGCAAAAGGTTTAAATACCGGATTTAAATCCTGATTACCTATCCACCATGTTAAAAAGTTACATTTTTTAAATATCGAAATAAACGAGTGCTCATCGGTCATTGGTTTATGGTTAGCACTATCTGAGCGGGTTAATATATGTGGCAGACTTTTTAAAGTATGTGTCCATTCCGAATAAATATTTTTAAACGAAATGGCACCTTCCTTTCGCATATATGGAAATGTTTCGCGATAATAACCATTTAAACTCAAATGATCTGCACGCAATGCCTCGCCAATTACCACAAGTACAGTAATTGAATCAGCTTTACATTCAGCACCTTCAGATATATCAAGTCTTTCTTTTTTAAGTTCCGACTTTTCTCGAAAATATGTTTTAAATCCAAGATATATGCAAAAAGGATTACGCTGATATATGGTGTTAAAACGTATGGTATTAACTGTTTGAATAAAGATTAATCCTGACAAAATAATCAGTAAATGAATCCACCAGAATTTGAAATCATTTTTTATTCTGTTTCTTCGTTTAACTAACCATATTGAAACTAAAGCCAGAACGATGACATATAAAGTCAATCGCCACGAAATTTGACTCATTACCTCACTGCTATTGGTATGAAAGGTTGATTCAATTACAGCAGTATTAATCGTAATATCGTACTGAAAAATATAATAACCAATTATTCCAGTACAAATCATAAAAACAGGAAATAATACTGCAAAAATGATACGATGTAGAGCTAGAAAGTAAATTATGACTCCTGAGCTTACGGTTATAATTAACCAATGAGCCATTATTGAAAAAATGTCGGTGAATTTCCCAATCGGAAAATGTGCATAATTCAATGAAACAACTAAAATTCCATATGTTAGTGTGCTTAACAAAGTAAATAAAAAGTATGAACGCAGATTATTAAAGTTAATCTTTAACATAGTTCTTTAATTTATTGTTTATTAAATACTTGCAATTGTTTCCAGATTTTTATGGTTTCGCTCGCTTCTTTTACATCGTGAACTCTCAATATATTGGCTCCTTTCAATAAAGCTATCATGTTTAATGCTGTAGTTCCATTCAGTGCATCTTCTGGCCCAATATTCAATAATTTATAAATCATGGATTTGCGCGACAAGCCAACTAAAATAGGTAAGTCAAAAATATGCAGATATTCCAATTGTGATAAAAGCTCATAATTTTGTTCTAAGGTTTTTGAAAATCCAAAACCCGGATCAATGATGATATCATTTATTCCTGCTTCGCGTGCAAAGTAAATTTTTTTTGATAATTCATATATAACATCTTGTGTTACCTGATTATACTGTGTAAAATTCTGCATGCTTTCAGGATTGCCCCTCATGTGCATCAATATATAGGGTACCTGATATTTGGCAATGATTTCAAACATACGGGAATCGAGTTCACCACCACCAATATCATTAATGATATCGACCTCAAAATTTTGAATACACCATTCTGCAATGCTAGAGCGAAAAGTATCAATTGATATGATGAGGTCCGGAAAATTTTTTCGAATACAGTTAAGTGCAGACTCAAGGCGCATCAACTCTGTTTTCTCGTCGACCATTTTTGAACCAGGTCGGGTAGAACAAGCACCAACATCAATAAATGCAGCACCTGAGTTAATCATATGATTTACACGATCAATAATTTCATCGCATTGAATAGCTCTGCTTCCCTCATAAAACGAATCGGGAGTAATGTTTACAATACCCATTATTCGGGGCTCATTTAAATCGAAAAGTTTGCCTTTAATTCGAATGTTTTTTCTCATGCATGCATTTAAATTTGGCAAAATAATATAATTTTAAGCGCCTAATAGTGCATCAAAAATAATGCGAATAAATCAATTAAATTCATAAAAAATGTTTATTGTTATTGAAGGTTTAGATGGTAGCGGAAAATCGACCCAAATCAAGTTAATGCGTGATTTTCTTTCAAATATACATGTGCCTTTTGAGTATTTGCATTTTCCCCGAACCGATTCCCCCATTTTTGGTGATTTAATTGCTCGATTTCTACGCGGAGAATTCGGAAGCAATGAACAAGTAAATCCTTATTTAGTAGCACTTTTATATGCAGGCGACCGAAATGATGCTGCTCCTATCATTCAATCATGGATCAATCAAAAAAAACTTGTAATTGTCGATCGATATGTAATCAGCAATATTGCATATCAATGTGCAAAACTCCAATCGATCAGTGAAAAACAACAGCTCAAAGAATGGATATTAAATCTCGAATATCAATATTACAAAATTCCCCAACCCGACTTAAATATTTTTTTGGATGCTCCAATCCGATTTGTGAAAAAAAATCTTGAAAATCAGCGTATAGGGCAGGATAGAGGGTATTTAAAAGGTGCTCACGATATTCATGAAAAAGATCTTCGTTTTCAGGAACAGGTTAGAGAAATGTATCTCTGGCTTGCGAAATCAGAACCAAATATGCAGGTTATTACTTGTTACCAGGATGAACAAATGTTGCCAACCGATGTTATTTTTCAACAATTAGTTAACATTTTAAAAGAAAAGAAAATAATAAATTAGTGCGCAAGTTGTGAAAAATTTGAATCGTATGGAAACTAAACCTACATGGCTAAAAGTGTTATTTCATATTAGCCGCATTATTATTGGGGTTACATTTATTTTTTCCGGTTTTGTGAAAGGTATCGATCCGCTAGGCTCAGCTTATAAATTCAGCGATTATTTTATGGCTGCTCATCTACCGCAGTGGCCTGAATTGGCTCTGGTATTGTCGTTTTTATTAAGTGGAGCCGAATTTTTAATTGGTATGGCCATGATTACAGGAACATACATGGTATTTACTTCGTGGGTTGCTTTGTTTTTTATGGTATTTTTCACCATTCTAACTCTTATTCTTGCCATATTCAATCCAGTAAGCGATTGTGGTTGTTTTGGCGATGCCATTAAACTTACTAATTGGGAAACTTTTTACAAGAATGTTTTTTTCTTGATTCTGGTAGTCTTTATTTTTATATATCGGAATAAGGTTAAATTCAATTATAACAAGTTTTTTGAACCTGCTGTAATTGCCATTTCAATCATATGTTTTTATGGTATTTCATTTTATTCATACAAACATTTACCTATAATTGATTTTATGCCTTATAGCAGGGGAAGTAATATAATTGAAAAAATGACCATACCCCCAGGTGCTCCAACTGACGAGTATCAAACCCAACTAATATATAAGAATAAAAATACAGGAGAATTAAAAACATTTGGTATGGATAACTATCCATGGCAGGACACCTTGAACTGGCAGTGGGTTGATACCCGTTCAGTATTGATTAAGAAAGGGTATACACCTCCTATTCATGATTTTTCCATCAGTTCAATCGATGGACAAAATATAACCGATTCTATATTGTCCAGTAATAAATTTGTGTACCTGGCCATTGCATACAATTTAAAAAAAGCTGACAAAACAGCACTTAAGAAACTCGATACACTTGCTATGTATTGTGCATCATCGACCGATAAAGTATTTTATGCCGTTACTGCTTCTACAGTTGGCGATATTCATTCAGTTTCCTCAGAATTGCATTTATTATACCCATTTTATGTAGCTGACGAAACCATGTTAAAAACCGTAATTCGTGCTAATCCCGGACTTCTTCTATTGTACAAGGGTACCATTATTGGTAAATGGCATTTCAATGATTTTAATTACAATATTCACGATACTGATGTGTTAAAACAACCTATTTATGAATTAAACAAAAAAACTGAGAAATATAGTACCATTACATTTTTTAGCGTACTTGTGTTCTTAATCACTCTTCTATGGCTTTTTAATAAATCTAAATCAGAATAGGCAGCACATGATTTTACGATACTTTATTAAAAAAATTATATATGCCTTAAGTATTTTGTTTGGTGTTGCCTCACTTATATTTTTTATATTTAACATTTTACCTGGCGATCCAGCCCGAATGACTTTGGGACAAAGAACAGATAGTATATCGCTCAGTATTGTTAAAAAAGATCTCGGTCTCGATAAGCCTTTATTTATTCGTTATGTTAAGTATATAAACGACTTATCGCCTATATCAGTCCATACTTCAAACAGTCCAGATAATTTCTTTTATTTCGACCCCAATATATACAAACATTCTGTTAAACTGTTAAATCTAAAGAATCGAATTGTTGTAATTAAATTTCCTTATTTACGGCGTTCGTTTCAATCACAACGTAATGTAACCGAAATGATTTTGAATGCCTTACCGGCTACTCTCGTTTTGGCATTTGTTTCTATCGTGATTGCTGGTTTATTTGGTATTTTTTTGGGCATTGTTGCAGCAATATATAAAAATACATGGATTGATCGATTATTAATTGCACTTGCAGCTATAGGAGTATCTTTGCCTTCGTTTTTTGCAGCTATTATAATAGCGTTTTTATTTGCATATGTCTGGCAAAAATACACAGGACTGCCCCTTACAGGAAGTCTTTTTGAAATCGATGATTCGGGTAATGGTTCTTATCTGGCTATTAAAAATATTATTTTACCAGCATTAACCTTAGGTATTCGCCCACTTTCTGTAGTAACCCAATTAATGCGTAATTCACTTCTCGATGTAATGTCAATGGATTATATTCGGACTGCTCGTGCAAAAGGCCTATCACAAATGCAGGTAATTCTTCGTCATGGACTCCGAAATGCTTTAAATCCTGTAGTTACTTCACTCAGTGGCTGGTTTGCATCTATGATGGCCGGTGTCGTCTTTATTGAGTATATCTTTTCATGGAAAGGTCTTGGCTATTTAATGGTAAATGCCCTTTTAGATTTTGATTTACCTGTAGTTATGGGCGGTGTATTAACCACCTCATGTATATTTATTTTAGTAAACATTTTAACTGATATTACGTATGCATGGTTAGACCCTCGTATAAGAAATTACTGACATTTTATACAAATCATATGAAAAAATGGTTAATAATTCTGATTGTTTCCGCGCATTTTTTGAATATCTGTTCACAAACAATTATCCCCTACGGTAGTGCATGGAAATATGTTAAAGGCAAATCGGCTGTGTCCAGCAGCTGGCTAAGTACTTCATTCAACACCAGTTCGTGGAGTATAGGAAATGCTCCTTTCTGGTATGGAAGTACTGGCAGTGGCGGCACTCAGCTTACTGATATGCAAAATAGTTATACTACAGTTTATCTTCGAAAAGATTTTGAAGTAACTATTCCCGATTCTTTAATAGGTTATATAGTGGCAAACTTTAAGTACGACGATGGTTTTCGTATCTGGATAAATGGTACTTTAGCATTTGAACGAAATGCACCAGCATCAAATAATTACGATGCAGTTGCTCCAAATCCTGTTAATGTTATCAATCCACCCGAAATTGACTCTATAAAAGCATCGGCCGTTAATCTGGTTACCGGCAAAAATGTGATATGCGTTTTATTATATAACGTTAGTTTAACGAGTTCCGATATTTATTTCGATCTTCAATTAAGCAATTCATCAATAAAAAATTTACCAAAAACACCTGATGTGGTATTTAGCCATCCCGGAGGTTATTATTCTTCAAGTTTCAATCTTACGTTATCAGGTGAAAAAGCAGGCGATACTATCAAATATACACTCGATTATTCCGACCCGCGAACATCGGCAACTGCAATTACCAGAACATCGCCTGTAACCGTGTTGATTGATCCGAACAGCACTGCAAACCGACCTGCTACACCTGCAGTAGTGGTACGTGCTGTGGTTTATAAAGAGGGCTACAGAATTTCAAATCCCGAAACACGCACATATATATTCCTGAATAAAGTACTTACGCAAAGTTATCCAGGAGGAAATTGGCCATCGACCAATGTTAACAATCAGATTCTCGATTATGCCATGGATTCGAGAGTGGTTAATGATAATCGATATAAAAACTTATTTCCAACGGTTTTTTCAGCCATTCCTACTGTATCAATTGTTACAGATAATGCAAATTTATTCGACCCTTCCATAGGAATATATGTTAATGCTCTCAATCATGGTGAAGCATGGGAAAGACCAGCCTCCATTGAAATGATTGAAACCAATAATACTGAAGTTTTTTCAGCAAATATAGGATTACGCATACGCGGTGGTTGGAGCAGAAATGCATGGAATCCGAAACATGCTTTTCGTATATTTTTTAATGATTCATATGGAAAGAAAAGATTGAATTATCCAATTTTTGGAACAGATGCCGCTCAAAGTTTTAAAAAATTTGATTTACGGTGTGCCCAAAATTATTCCTGGAGTTTTTATAATAACCCACTAATGACTTACGCCCAGGATGAAACCTGCAGAGATTTGCAAGGTTTAATGGGACACCCATACAGTCGCTCTCGATATTGTCACCTGTTTTTAAATGGAATGTATTGGGGATTGTTCGAATTTCAGGAACGACCCGAAGCTAATTTTGCCGAAAGTTACAAAGGAGGCGATGCCGACGATTATGATGTAATTAAAGTGGCTACCGACGCCGGTTACACCATCGAAGCCACTGATGGAACAACTACCAAATGGCAACTTGTTTATAATTTATGCAACCAGGGGTTTGCCAACAATACTAATTATTATCGATTACAAGGTTTAAATTCAAATGGTTTTATTGATACTACCCTCGAAAAACTTGTCGATATCGAAAATTTAGTCGATTATATGCTGAATATTTTTTATTCAGGCAATTTTGACTCTCCTGTAAGTGAATTTGGTGGAAATGATATGCCAAACAATTTTTATGCAATAAAAAATAGAAATGCCAAACGAGAAGGATTCTTTTTTATTGTTCATGATGCAGAGCATACTTTTAACTACATAGCCGGAAGTGAACAAAGCAAAAACGACGGTGTATATGAAAACAGGGTTAGTCTTGAAAATGATGGAATGACTCGACCCGCTTTTAATAAGTTTCACCCCCAATGGCTACATTATCGTTTAACTGAAAATGAAAACTACCGCCTATTATTTGCCGACAGGGCAGTAAAATATTTATTTAATAATGGCTTACTAACTCCAACTGAAGTTGAAAAAGTTTTTCGTACCAGAGCTAATCAGATTGATATGGCAATTATTGGAGAATCGGCCCGATGGGGTGACACCAATAATGGCACTTTACGAACACGCGACGATGATTGGATTCCTGCTGTAAATAATACTGTTAATCAGTTCATTAAAAAAAGAACGCCTATTGTAATCAATCAATTGAAAGCAGCTAATTTATTACCAGAGCTCGATTTCCCCATAATTAAAAGCAATGGAGTTTCCATTAATTCAAACAAAGTAAATTTAACTTCAAGTGTATTAGTAAGCATTACTAATCCAAATACCAATGGCTCAATTTATTATACGCTCGATGGTTCTGATCCTCGTACAGTTGAAGGAAATATCTCCGGTTCGGCTCAAATGTTGCAGAATGATCAGGAAATTACCATCAGTTATCCGACTATTCTTAGAACAAGAATCTATTATAATAACAAGTGGAGCGCTATGCGTGAAGTTGTTTTTACAAACAAAAATAATCGCCAAAACATTAAAATTACCGAAATTCAATATAGTCCAAAGCCATATAAACAGTTTGGTTCCAAATCACTTGAATTTATTGAATTTAAAAATACTGGTATTGAAGGTGTCGACTTGAGTGGTTGCAGAATTGATAGTGGGGTTAACTTTGTATTTCCTGAGGGAACAATCGTTCCACCCAAAGGATTTGTAGTAGTAGCTGCCGATATTACTGCTTTTGAAACGATGTACTTCACTTCTCCCACTGGCCGTTTTTCAGGTAACATAGCCAATGAAGGTGAACGCATCCGACTGGTCGACGAAAATAATCAACCCATTATCGATTTTAATTTTCACCCTGTAAACTTGTGGCCCGATAAAACCGATAGTACTGGATACTCGTTAGTTGCGCGTGAAAACAATCCTGCTGGTAATCCAAATGATACCGATTACTGGAAAGTATCTGCTCACTTATATGGTTCTCCTTTTGCCGACGATGATAAATACGTTAAGCCTACAAATATAAAGACCAATAGCTCGTTTACCTGCGATGTTTTTCCTAACCCGGCTACCGATTATTTTACTATAAAATTAATAGGTGAACCTATTCAAAAAATTGAAATTATTGATTTACAGGGACGGTTAAAATATGAGCAGTCTGTCGAAAAAATTAATTATTTTCATAAAGAATTTGATACTCGTAGCCTTCAATTAACAAAAGGCATTTACTTTATTAAAATAGCAACGATAAAAGGTCAGTATATTCAAAAGCTTGTAATCAAATAATGAATAGAACAAAAATGAGTTGAAACAAATTTTCATTCTACCTTTAAAGGTTGAATTATATAATTAGATTAAATGGTATATGTATTTAAATTTTAATGACTTAAAATCATTCTCAGGTGAGATTTATGCCGATTCTATAACCATTGCCAGTTATGCCACAGATGCTTCGGCATACCGCCAGCTTCCGTTAGCTGTTGCATATCCCAAAAATTCCAATGATATTCAATCGTTAATTCAGTATGCTCATAAAAATCGGGTTCCATTAATACCAAGGGCTGCAGGCACTTCATTAGCTGGTCAGGTGGTAGGAGAAGGCATCATTGTCGATGTGTCAAGATATTTAAATCGAATCATTGAAGTCAATGAAAAAGAACGATATGTTTGGGTTGAACCCGGAGTTGTGCTCGATGAATTAAACCTTTACTTAAAAAAATATAATTTATTTTTTGCTCCAGAAACATCCACATCAAATCGATGTACCATTGGAGGTATGGTAGGTAATAATGCATGCGGGGCACATTCGCTTATATATGGATCTACCCGTGATCATTTACTTGAAGTAAAAGGATTTCTCAGCGATGGTACCTTTGTGCATTTTAAACCTCTTACTATATCTGAATTTAAAGAAAAACTAAATTTGCCGAACCTCGAAGGAAATATATACCGCAACATATACCAGGCGCTTTCAGATCCTGCCAATCGAGCTAAAATAAAAAACGAATATCCCGATCCGTCGCTAAAACGACGAAATACAGGGTATGCCATTGATAGTTTAATCGATAACCAGATATTTGAACAAAATAATAAGCCTTTTAATTTTTGTTCACTAATTGCTGGCTCAGAAGGCACCTTATTGTTCATTACCGAAATAAAACTTAACTTATTGCCAATTGAATCAAAGGTAATAGGATTGGTATGCGCTCATTTTACAAGCCTCGAAGAAGCCTTATATGCAAATCTTGTTGCACTCCAGTTTAAGCCCGATGCCATCGAGCTCATTGACGACGTAATTATTCGATGTACAGAAAATAATATTGAACAACAAAAAAATCGCTTCTTTATTCATGGAAATCCTGCAGCTATTTTATTAATCGAATTTTCAGCAAATAATAAAATAGAACTTGAAGCAATACGTGAAAAATTGGAAGTAACTATGCAGGATAACCAGCTTGGATATGCATTCCCTATTTTTTATGAAAACGATATCCCCCGAATTTGGGCTCTACGGAAGGCAGCATTAGGTTTGCTTACTAATATACCTGGCGATGCCAAGCCTGTATCGCTGGTCGAAGATAATGCAATTCCTGTAACTAATTTACCACATTATATAGCCGAATTTAAGGAATTATTAGCAAAATATGGTTTGTCCTGTGTGTTTCATGCTCATATTGCCACAGGCGAACTTCATACACGACCCATTATAAATTTGAAAACCAAAGAAGGAATTCAACTATTCCGAAAGGTAGCTACGGAAACAGCTTATCTGGTAAAAAAATATAAAGGTTCAATTAGTGGAGAGCATGGTGATGGTCGCTTACGTAGTGAATTTATTCCTATTATTATTGGACAACATAATTATGATCTTTGCAAGCAAATCAAATATACATGGGATCCAAAAAACATATTTAATCCCGGAAAAATTGTCGATCCTTCACCAATGGATGTGTCATTGCGTTATCAGCACGATTACAAATATCATGATTTCGACACTTATTTTAATTTTTCCGATACCCACGGAATGATCCGACACATTGAACAATGCAATGGTTCGGCCGACTGCCGAAAATCAGCATTGTTCGACGGTGTGATGTGCCCCAGTTATAAAGCTACTGGAAACGAACGATTAACGACTCGTGCCCGCGCCAACGTAATGCGCGAGTTTATGACAACCACCAATAATCCATTCGACCGACCTGAAATTATTGAAATTCTCGACGAGTGTTTGTCGTGTAAAGGATGTAAATCCGAATGTCCATCGAACGTCGACATGACCAAACTGAAGGCCGAGTATCTTCAACATTATTATGACAATCATCATGTACCCATTCGTTCATGGTTATTTGCAAATTTGCCAGTAATATATCAAATAGCCAGCATTAATCCTCAGTTGTTCAATTTTTTATTAAAAACTAAACTTTCGAAATTTATTTTGAAACTGATTAAAATAGCACCCCAGCGTCAATTACCTCTTTTATTTCAGTTTACTTTGAAAGATTGGGCAAAGCAATATTTAAACAAATTAAATCCCTCTCCTGAAAATGCTCGACAAAAGGTTTGGTTATTTGTCGATGAATTCACAAATTACATTGATGTGATTATAGGAATCGAAGCAATTGAATTATTAACACATTTGAATATCCAGGTCGAAATTTTACCAATTTCAATGAGCGCACGTACTTATTTATCGAAAGGACTTGTTAAAAAAGCACAACAAATTATATTTCGCAACATAGAAAACATAAAAAAATGCTGGAATGGCGAATACATTATAGGTTTAGAACCTTCCGCCATACTGACATTACGTGACGAATACATAGATTTGTGTAAAAATTCTGACTTGAAATTTATGCAACAAGTAAGCGCTAATTGTTTATTATTTGAAGAATTTATATTGAAAATACTGGAAGCATATCCCGATATCAAGTCAAATATTAAAACCAGCAATGAAACTGTATATATCCATGCACATTGTTACCAGAAAGTATTAAGCGATACCCAAATTTTAAAAAAACTATATCAACAAATAGGGTATACACCTGTTTTTATAAAATCTACTTGCTGTGGAATGGCTGGTTCGTTTGGATATGAAGCTGAACATTATGATTTATCAATGAAAATAGGTGAACTAAATTTGTTTCCATTTATACGGAATTTAAAACCAATCGATAAAATAGCAGTAAGTGGAACCAGTTGTCGACAACAAATACAGGATGGAACAGGTAGAATAACTTACCACCCGGTTGAAGTAATTTATAGTCAATTAGTTAAATAATATAGTTTACATATGTATATTACTATAATTTACATTTGTAATATTGCAATTTATTAAATCAATACATAAATTTTTCATATTATAAAATTCACATAATCAGTAATTTAAGCAATGTTAAATAAATAAAAAATTAAAAATAAATAATTGAAAACTATGTAAATAAATTTGTATATAAATAAAATTTAATAATAAATAATTAATAACCAATTAGATATAAA
>FQKF010230157.1_pt1 | contig 16682 bp, 11 predicted proteins | sample 1504521 | NCBI WGS metagenome assembly FQKF01 (sample SAMEA4475357, study PRJEB15587) | soil metagenome | biome: Soil; feature: Field | place: India | collected 2015-03-11 | depth 0 m
ACCAAATTTGGTTTCTTCTTGAGCAATATGCACTTGTAATAAACAAGGTACAATACGGTTGTTCTTCTTACCTTCTTTATCAATTGTTTCAAGTAATTTTTTACTATCGACCGATTGTATTAAACTCACAAATGGCGCAATGTATTTTACTTTATTGGTTTGCAAATGACCTATCATGTGCCATTCAATATCGTTAGGAAGATGGGAATATTTTGAGATTAATTCCTGTACTTTATTTTCACCAAAATATTTTTGACCAGCCTTATATGCTTCATTAATTCTATCTATGCTATGGGTTTTTGATACTGCAATGATTTTTACATAGTTTGGTACAATTGAATATAATTTCTGAAGATTTTCGGCAATCATATTGGTTTTTATTTTAAACAAAATTAATAAAAAGATGTTTTGTAAGAGAAATTTCTTCGAAAAGAAATAATGTTAAAAAAATAACAATAAAAAATTTGTTTATTTTTGGACACTAAAGGAATAATTAACTCAGATTAAAACATAATAAATTAATTAACTTATGAAAGTATCTGTAATAGGAGCAGGGAATGTGGGTGCAACTGTTGCCCAAATCTTGGCCGAACGAGAAATTGCTGATCAGATTGTGTTACTCGATATAAAAGAGAACCTTGCTGAAGGGAAGAGTTTAGATTTATGGCAAACCGCACCGATCGACTATTTCGATAGTCATGTAGTAGGTGTCACCAATAATTATGCTGCAACAAGTAACTCAGATGTAGTAGTTATTACCTCTGGAGTGCCCCGAAAACCTGGTATGAGCCGAGATGATCTAATTTCGATAAATGCAGGAATTGTTAAACAAGTTACTGAACAAATTGCATCTACTTCACCAAATGCAAAAATAATAGTTGTTTCCAATCCCCTCGATGTTATGACTTATGTAGCATATCTTGCCTCGAAGTTTGAACCTCATCGGGTCATGGGAATGGCTGGTATTTTAGATACAGCTCGTTATAAAGCTTTTATAGCTAACGAACTTAATTGTAGTCCGAAAGATATTCAAGCCTTATTGCTTGGTGGACATGGAGATACTATGGTTCCTCTACCACGCTATACTACCGTATCGGGTATACCAGTAACTCAGCTAATTTCGGCCGATAAGCTCGAATCAATTATTAAACGAACTCAAAATGGAGGTGCCGAAATTGTAAATCTTTTAGGCACATCGGCATGGTATGCACCCGGTGCAGCTGCTGCTCAAATGGTGGAAGCAATAGTCAGAAATCAAAATCGAATTTTCCCCTGTTGTGCTTTACTTCAAGGTCAATATGGTGTGAACAACGTATTTGTAGGTGTACCTGTTAAACTTGGTAAAAATGGGATTGAACAAATAATTGAAATTGACCTTAATCCAGAAGAAAGAAAATTATTTGATCAATCAGTAAATGCAGTAAAGTCGTTGATGAATGTATTGGATACATTAAAAATCTTTTGAAAAATATTATATTAATTTTCTATAACCTTCATAATTTTTTATGAAGGTTTTTTATTTTCGCTTATTCACATTCATCAGCGAATCCATTAATTTTAAGTTTTTCAATCTTTGCTCGTGGGTGGGATGTAGTGGTATTCGTGTATAAATTTCAAATGACTGTTGAATGAGTAATAACGCACTATTTAAATACCTGGTCGCTTTTTCGTAATAGCTCTTTTTAATTGGTAAATCATTAGTTTTCTCAATGTTTTCCATACAACTTAGAAATTCAACATATTTATCTCTTGCTTCGGCCGACAATGAAGCAGCATACTCAGCTTCGTCGGGTTGGCCCGTAAACTTATTCCAAAATTCATAAACTTTTGTCGAATATATTTCATATATGCTTCTTTTAAATTTTATTTTTATATCATAGCCTTCAATTTGTTTTTTAAGCGCATTATCAAATAGTTTTTGTTGCTCTTTCTCGTCAGCTACGGTTGTCATAGAATTAAACAAGTTTTCTGCTTCAGCCAATTTTTTATTGGCTTTTTCTTCTTCCTTAAGTAATTCTTCTATCTGTTTTTTTTCTTTTGCATTAAGTGATATATAATCTGTGCTTTGACCAAAAATGGATATTACATGAATTAAACTACTTAATAAGAAACTAACATATAATTTTTTATTTAACATTAAATTTATGACCTTAAAACTTTTTAAACTCATTTTGTCGAAAAAATGAAGCATTTGTTTTCAGAATATTTATTATACTTTATTTTTGCATGAATTGTTGCAAAGTTATGTCAAATCGATATCCATATAAAGAAAAACAATTACAATTTGATAAGCGTTATTTAGAAATGGCGTTAATATGGGCTAAAAACTCATATTGCAAACGACGTCAGGTGGGCGCTTTAATTGTTAAGGAAAAAATGATTATATCGGATGGGTACAATGGTACACCTGCAGGCTTTGAAAATAATTGCGAAGATGAATCAGGACAAACAAAACCATATGTGCTGCATGCCGAAGCAAATGCTATTACTAAAGTTGCTAAGTCAAATAATAGTAGCGAGGGAGCAACGTTATATGTTACCACATCTCCATGTCTTGAGTGTTCAAAATTAATTATTCAGTCGGGTATTACTCGTGTAGTGTTTTGTGACAAATATCATAACGAAGATGGAATTAAACTGTTGCATAGAGCAGGAATTGAAGTAGTACATATTAATATTCGTGAAGTTGAGATATAATGTCGAACTTACTTTTTATATATTCAATGCAAATTTGATTAGTTAATAAAACTATTAAAAAAATAATTTAATACAGCATACAATGAGTAGAATTAATCGTGTCATTATTCCTATCATCATAGCCATAACACTTATTTTAGGAATTATTTTGGGAGTAAACATTCAACAGCGTATAGGAAGAACAAATAGTCAGACCTTTTTATACCCTAAATCAGATAAACTGAGCACTATTTTAAATTATATTTCTGAAATATATGTCGATAGTATTTCTACCCAGAAACTTACCGACGACGCCATCATAGCGCTTCTAAAGCAGCTTGATCCTCATTCATCGTATATTCCTGCTTCAGAGTTACAAGCAGTAAATGAGCCTTTAGAAGGAAACTTCAGTGGAATAGGTGTACAGTTTAATATGCAGAACGATACAGTAATAATAATTACGACTATTCCCAATGGACCTTCGGCATTAATAGGTATACAACCAGGTGACAGAATAATTAAAGTAAATGATACGGTAGTGGCTGGTGTTAAAATGCCCAGCGATGCCATTGTAAAACGGCTGAAAGGTCCTAAAGGTACTAAAGTCAAAGTAACCATTTATCGGCCTTCCTCGGGTCGGATTATCCATTATGATATTACTCGAAATACTATTCCATTATATAGTATTGATGTTTCGTACATGGTTACAAATCAAACTGGTTACATAAAAATTAATCAATTTGCGCGTACTACTTTCGATGAATTCATTAAGGCTATTACAAAACTTCGTAACCTGGGTATGAAAAATCTAATTGTCGATCTTCGTGGAAATGGAGGTGGTTATCTTGATGTGGCTATAAAAATTGCCGATCAATTTCTTTCTGAAAATCAGCTAATTGTATATACTTATGGTCGTGCAAAGCCGCGAGAAGATTTTTATGCCACTGCATCCGGAATCTGCGAACAAGATTCGTTGGTAATACTTATAGACGAATTATCAGCCTCGGCCTCTGAAATACTTGCTGGTGCTGTTCAAGATAATGATCGGGGTATTATTATTGGTCGTCGTTCGTTCGGAAAAGGTCTGGTACAGGAACAAATTCCTCTTGCCGATGGATCGGCTTTACGACTAACAGTAGCTCGGTATTATACTCCTACTGGTCGTTGTATTCAAAAGCCATACCAACCTGGTCAAGACGATTATTACCTCGATATTACTAAACGATATATGCATGGTGAATTTTTGACTAAAGATAGTATTAAACTTAACGATTCATTAAAATATACAACACCTAAAGGACGTATTGTTTATGGAGGTGGCGGTATTATGCCCGATATATTTGTTGGTATTGATACATCTGGTTTTTCAAAATTTTATAATGAAGTAAGTGATATGGGTTTAATTTATAAATTTGCATTTCAATATAGTGATCAAAATCGGGCTAAACTCAGGTCATTTAAAACTGTAGCTGAATTAAGAAAGTTTATTCATAACGATAATGTTTATAATAAATTTATCGAATATGCGTTAAAAAATAATGTAAAATACGAAAGAAATGATTTAAAAATATCAGAAAAGATTATAAAAGTCCAGTTGGAAGCGTATATTTGTCGTAACTTTTTCGATAATGACGGCTTTTATCCTATTATTGGAGAAATAGATAAAACTTTAGAAAAAGCAATAAGTGTTCTTGAGAATAGATAACCCCTAAAACCCAAACCTGTAATATCTTAAAACCTGGCAACTATTAGTTTAAATAGGTTGTTTGATGTTTTTTATGTGGCATAAATTTTGATAATGACACATTTTTTAAATAATTTTGATAAAAGAAGAGTTTGTTAATTAAAATTTAGACTAAATTTGATATATTAAAGGAGACATTATTGCAATTTAATTAATACGAATAAAGCTAAAAAAGGGGAGCAAGGAAAATGACAGGTAAAGTAGATGATCGTTCGCTGCATGATTATCTAAAAAAATTTTTTGGGTTTACCAGTTTTAAAGGGAATCAGGAGGCCATAATAAAAAATGTGTTGGCTGGTAAAGATACATTTGTTTTAATGCCAACAGGAGGAGGTAAATCGCTTTGTTATCAGTTACCTGCTTTAATAATGGATGGCACAGCCATAGTTATATCTCCGTTAATAGCGCTGATGAAAAACCAGGTCGATGCCATGCGTGGGTTTAGCGAAGAGGAAGGTATTGCTCATTTTTTAAATTCGTCATTGAATAAAACCCAAATAAATAAAGTTAAAGAAGATATTCTATCAGGTAAAACAAAATTATTGTATGTTGCACCTGAGTCGTTAACTAAAGAAGATAATATACAATTTTTACGACAGGTTAAAGTATCATTTTATGCAGTTGATGAAGCCCATTGTATTTCGGAATGGGGACATGATTTCAGGCCAGAATATCGACGCATTAGGCCAATAATCAATCAGATTGGAACTGCACCCATTATTGCCCTTACGGCTACCGCTACTCCCAAAGTTCAAAACGATATCCAGAAGAATCTGGAAATGATGGATGCAACCGTATTTAAATCATCTTTTAATCGTCCAAATTTATATTACGAAGTTCGTCCAAAAATTGATGCTACCAAGCAAATCATTAAATATATTAAAAGTAATCCCGGGAAATCGGGTATTATCTATTGTTTAAGTCGTAAAAAAGTTGAAGAGCTTACAGAAATATTACAGGTAAACGGAATACGCGCACTTCCATATCATGCAGGCCTTGATGCCGCTACCAGAGCATTAAATCAGGATAAATTTTTAATGGAAGAGGCTGATGTTATTGTGGCTACCATTGCATTTGGTATGGGAATTGACAAACCCGATGTGCGCTTTGTTATTCATTACGATATTCCTAAGAGCCTTGAAGGTTATTATCAAGAAACAGGGCGTGCAGGTCGTGATGGAGGAGAAGGGCAGTGCATAACTTTTTATCGTTATCAAGATATTCAGAAGCTTGAAAAGTTTATGCAGGGTAAACCCATTGCAGAACAAGAAATAGGCAAACAACTATTACAAGAAACGGTGGGTTATGCCGAGACTTCAATATGTCGCCGAAAATTTTTATTGAATTATTTTGGCGAAGTATACGAACAGGAAAACTGTGATGCTTGTGATAATTGTAAGAATCCTAAGACCCAATTCGAAGGTCAGGAATACATATTGCAGGTACTTGAATGTATTTTAGCTGTAAAAGAGAAATTTAAAGCCGAACACATTGCAAACATCTTAGCGGGAAATTTAACATCGGCCATTAAAACCTATAAACATCATAAACTTGAAATTTTTGGCACAGGTAGTGAACGCGATGTGAAATTCTGGAATGCGGTAATCAGACAAATGCTTGTTAAGCAACTCATAGCCAAAGACATCGAAAACTATGGCTTACTTAAAATTACTAAAGCCGGGTATGAATACATGGATCATCCCGAATCGATGATGCTTACTGAAGATCATGATTACGATATAGAATCGGACGAAGATCAAGTAGCCATACCCATGAAAACTACTACAGTTGACGAGGAGTTGCTATCTATTCTAAAAGATTTAAGAAAGAAAATAGCCAAGCAAAAGAATTTACCTCCATTTGTCATCTTCCAGGATCCATCGCTCGAAGATATGGCTATACAATACCCTATTACACTTGAGGAACTTCAGAATATTGTAGGGGTTGGTGCGGGTAAAGCCCAAAAATACGGAAAAGAATTTGTTGAATTAATTAAAGCCTATGTTGAGGAGAAAGAAATTATTCGTCCTCAAGATATGGTGGTTAAAAGTGTGGTTAATAAATCAGGGCTTAAAGTATTTATTATCCAGAGCATCGACCGTAAAATGTCGTTAGAAGACATAGCAGAAGCCAAAAACCTTTCTATGAGTGATTTATTGTCAGAAATTGAAGCAATTGTAAATAGCGGTACCCGTTTAAATCTTGACTATTACATTGATGAAATACTCGATGAAGATCAACAACAGGAGATATATGATTATTTTAGGGAAGCAGAAACCGAATCAATAGAAGATGCTCTGGAAGAATTAGGTCGCGATGCCTATTCCGAAGAGGAGATACGTTTAATGCGAATCAAGTTCATTTCAGAAATGGGTAATTAGTTTAGTTCTCCCTTTTCTTCAATTTCAACAAGGAGCATTTGAACATAGGTTTCTAAATCAGTAAAATAATTAAGGAAATCATTTTTGAACTCATGATAATGTTTGCGTATAATGAATAATGCATAATGGTGTTCCGCAGGCAGACTGGTTCCCTTACTCATACCTATTAATACACTTTCTAATCCTTCTAAAGTAGTATAGGCTTTTAGCCATTGATGTTTTACGAGCGATGGTATTATTTTCTGCATTTCATCTGGTAGCAGATGAGTACTTTCTTCTATCCATTGATATATATTAGCAATATACTCGTCAAAATTTTGATTTGAAAATTTGTTCCACTGGGTGGAAAGAAAATGATCGTATAGGATGTCTATAACAATACCCGAATATTTGTGGTATTTACCATAAAAAAGCGATTTATGGTAACGCACAATTTCGTGCGTATCAGTATAATAATCGATTTTCCGGTGCAAAATAATTCCAGCTTTTACCAGGGGTGAATATTTGTTATAGTCACTTCCTTTGACGTAATCGCCAATAAAATTACCCAGACGAATCTCATCGTTTGAACCCGAAAGATAAATATGAGCCAGAAAATTCATTCGTTATGTTTATATCGCTAAAATTACAAAAACTAAGCCATATTACTTATATTTTATTTATAAAAAAACCCGGAATTAATTTCCGGGCTAAAAAATTCAAATTTTATTATGCTAATCGGTTCCTTAATTTTTCAAATTCTACCTCCAGTTCTTTTGGATAACGATTACCAAATTTAAGTTTATGTTCTGCTATTAGCTCAAATTCGGCTAACCATTCATTTTTGTCGACTTTAAGTAATTCGTCCATTTTTTCGGCTTGATTATTTAGCCCACTAATGTCAATTGCATTTTTGGAAGGCACATAACCTATAGGCGTTTCAACTGCCTCAGCAGCATTATCAATGCGTTCGAATATCCATTTTAATACCCGAATATTTTCGCCATAACCTGGCCAGAGAAATTTTCCATCGGCATCTTTACGAAACCAGTTGACATTGAATATTTTCGGAAGTTTTGATTTATCGGGTGCATTAGCACCAATTTTAATCCAGTGTGCAAAATAATCGCCCATATGATAACCACAGAATGGTAGCATAGCAAATGGATCACGACGTACTCCTGCCTTTAAACCAATGGCTGCAGCTGTGACTTCAGAACCAACAATGGAACCAAGAAAAACACCATGATTCCAATCAAACGCTTCATAAACTAAAGGAACAGTGCCAGGACGACGTCCACCAAATAATATGGCAGAAATAGGAACACCCTGTGGATTTTCCCAATCAGGATCGATTGAAGGACATTGACTGGCAGGTGCAGTAAAACGTGAATTAGGATGAGCACAAGGTTCACCCGATTCAGGATCGTGTACTTTATTTTTCCAGTTAATAGTTCCTTCGGGCATTTCGTATCCTATGCCTTCCCACCATACATCTCCATCGGGAGTTAAGCCAACGTTAGTGAAAACTGTATTTGCTCTGCAACTTAACATAGCATTTGGATTGGTTTCCATTGAAGTATAAGGAGCAACACCAAAGAAACCAGCTTCAGGGTTTACTGCATATAACCTACCATCTTTACCAAACTTCATCCATGCTATGTCGTCACCAACTGTTTCGACCTTCCAACCCGGGATGGTGGGAATTAACATAGCTAAATTGGTTTTTCCACAAGCACTCGGAAATGCTGCTGCTATATATTTTTTTTCGCCTTTAGGATTAGTAATACCCATAATGAGCATGTGCTCGGCAAGCCATCCTTCGCGTCGGGCCATGTTTGATGCAATACGTAGTGCAAAACATTTTTTGCCTAATAAAGCATTACCACCGTAACCCGAACCATATGACCAAATTTCATTGGTTTCAGGAAAATGCGAAATGTATTTTTTTTCAATTGGTGCACATGGCCATTTGACATCTTTTTCTCCTGGTTTTAAAGGAGCCCCAACCGAATGTATACAGGGTACAAAGTCGCCATTCTCTCCTAAAATATCCAGTACTTTTTTCCCCATACGCGTCATAATGCGCATGTTTACAACCACATAAGGTGAATCTGTAATTTCTACTCCTATGTATGAAATAGGGGAACCCAATGGCCCCATGCTGAATGGTATTACATACATGGTTCGACCTTTCATACAACCCTTATATAGCGAGCGAAGAATGTTTTTCATTTTTTCAGGATTGAACCAGTTGTTTGTAGGTCCAGCATCATCTTTATTTATAGTACATATAAAAGTACGATCTTCAACGCGAGCTACATCACTCGGATCACTTTGAAAATAGTAACTGTTTGGACGTTTTTTCTCGTTTAATTTGACGGCCATGCCCAATTTTACCATTTCGTCAAATAGTTGTTGATTTTCTTCGTCCGATCCATCACACCAATAAACTTTATCGGGCTCACACCATGCAGCCCATTCATTAACCCAATCAATTAGTTTTTTATTTTTTGTCATATACAAATTTTAATTAAGTATTACTTAATAAATTAAATATTTCTTAACTGCCTCTATTACAAATATAAAGAGAACTTTTGTTTTTGTGAAAATTTTAACAATAAAAAATTAAATAATATTAAAGTTATTAAGTAATGTTTAACAAAAAATAGTTATAAAACTAGAAATTTTAATATTTTATGCTCATTCAGAAATAATCATCAATTTAAAATCAATTATTATTACATATTTGTATTTTTCATTGTCTTAAATGTTTATTTACATGCATAAATGTATGTTTGGTATAATGATTGAAAATTTTATAGAAAATAACAGTTATGTTAATGAAACATAGTATTGTTCGATGCGTAAAAGGAATCGGAATATATTTTTTAAACCAGTTATAACCCAATAGGATATGAGTTTTACGAATAACTTAAATGATATTAAATCATCACTTAATGACCTATATCATAAATTTAGACATCAACAAGAAAATCATAAGATTCTCGAATGTATTGAAGCTCTAAATGTAATAATCAGCCAATTAAATGGACAATTAAACAATACTTCAAAAGTAAAAAACTCCATTTGCTTAGAAGCTATACCATATTCAAAACAGCTTTTTTATTATTATAATGAGACGAATGAAGTAATAGAATGGTTTGGAGCCATAAAAGAAGTCACTGGTTATGAGGTAAATGAATTCAGTGTTTTTTCAGTAGATGATTTTTTAAAGATTGTTCATTCCGACGATCGCAATCACCTTATTTTATTACGAAGCGAAGCTCGAGAAGAGAATGAAGAATATGAAATACATTATCGAATTAAGAAAAAACAGGGCGAATACATTGATATTTTAGACAGAGGAAGATTTGCCACATTACCTGATGGGAATAAAATAATGTTAGGGGCCATATCGGAAATTACAGCATTGAAAAGTGCTGAAAAACTATTAGAAGCAAGGAAAAGGACCAGTAAATTGGTTAAAGAAATAATTAAAGTATCGGCATTGTGTGCAACTGTCGATGATATGGTAAAAAAATCGATGGAACTTATTTCCAACTATGCCGGATGGCCTTTAGCTCATACTATTTTATTATATAATATTAAATATAATGTTAAAATAACACCGTCATTTATATACTCCATACATACAGAACGTTATCAAAAAATTATTGATGTATTTAACGATGGGGCTTCCCTGTATTTATCGCCTATGCACATTCAGGTGGTGGAAAATAAAAAAGCATTATGGTTTAATAATATTTACAAAAATAAAGAATATAAATTTCATAACTTATTAGAGGAAGCCGGTTTACGACATTTAATTATTATTCCATTGTTAGTTGCCAACGAAGTTGTTGGATTAATTGAATTTTATGCAACTCATTTTGAGATTTCGGACGAACTGATGCCAGAATTTTTAGAAGAAGTTGGAATACAATTAGGCTTGTTGTTTGAACACAAATCATCTGATGAAGAGCTCAGGAAACTAAGGATGGCAATAGATCAGAATTTTGCATCTATTCAAATAACAGATTATCAAGGTATTATAGAATACGTAAATCCAAAATTTTGTGAAATTACAGGATACTCAATTCAGGAAGTTTTAGGTAAAAAACCTAATATAATTAAATCGGGTATACATCCTAAAGAATTTTATAAACATTTATGGCAAACCATTTCAACTGGAAAACAATGGTTTGGTGAAATATGTAATAAACGTAAAGATGGTAGTCTGTTCTGGGAAGAGGTAAGTATTTCACCAGTTAAAAATGCTAAAGGAGAAATTACGCATTATGTAGCTGTAAAAATTGATGTTACTCAGAAGCGTCAATACGAAGAAGAACTTAAAAAAGCAAAAGAAGAGGCCGAAGCAGCTAGTAAGGCAAAAAGTGAATTTCTGGCTAATATGAGTCACGAAATTCGTACACCTATGAATGCAATATTAGGTTTTACTGAGGTACTGTTGCAAAAAACTACTGATGAACAAGCTAAAAGCTACTTAGACTCAATTAAAAGTAGCGGCAAAAATCTGCTCACACTAATTAATGATGTACTTGATCTTTCGAAAATTGAAGCAGGTAAGATGAAAATAAACAAAGATTTTATCGATCCCTTTATGATGTTTAAGGATATTGAATATCTATTTTCGTTGAGAGCAGCAGAAAAGGGACTCGATTTTAAAATTATTACCGATTTGAATTTACCAATTGGAATTGAGATAGATGAAGTTCGATTAAGGCAAATTTTAATTAACTTAATTGGTAATGCTATTAAATTTACCGAAAAAGGGAGAGTAATTGTTAATGTTAGTGCTTTTCCTTCGGACAATGATAAAATTGATTTAAAAATTGTGGTGGAAGATACCGGTATTGGAATTGATCCCGAATTTCAGAAAAAGATATTTGAACCTTTTACTCAACAAGAAGGGGCATCAACAAAACGATTTGGTGGTACAGGTTTGGGTTTATCAATTACCAAGCGTTTGGTCGATTTGTTAGAAGGCGAAATATCGTTGGAAAGCGAAGTAAATAAAGGTTCGAAGTTTACGGTATTGTTTAAGCAAATTCGTTGTACCGGTCGTAAACAACTTGCTACCGATATGGTTTCAATCGATCCCAAACGAATACAATTCTATCCTGGTTTAGTATTAATTGCCGACGATGTAGAGAATAATCGTAAATATTTAAAAACAGTTATTCAAGACACTAACCTTGAAATTATCGAAACTACAAATGGAATAGAAACTTTTGAATTAGCAAAAGCCCGACGTCCGCAACTTATTATTACTGACTTAAAAATGCCTGGTTTAAATGGATTTGAGTTGCTTTCTAAACTTCGAAATGAACCTAAAACGAAATATATTCCGGTAATTGCAACAACTGCAACGGCAAGTATTGAGGAGCAAGATAAACTTTTGGTTCATAAATTTGATGGAATACTAATTAAACCTATACAAATAAATGATGTATATATTGAATTGATGAGATTTTTACCACACGAAATCATTGAAGAAGAAAATGTTGAAGAAAATAAAGAAATTTCTATCGAAGCTAAATCCGATTCCGAAACTCGAACTGTTAAAATGATACTTGAAAGTGAATTATACGACATATGGCAAAATTTTGAACAACAGCAACCGATGAATGAGGTAGAAGATTTTGCATACAAAATCAGAGATTTAGGAAAAAAATACAATCTTGAAATTTTAATTAGTTATGGAAATAGGTTAATTGCAGCAGTTAATAACTTTGATGTCGATAATATTCAAAAAATTCTTGCCGATTATCCAAAATTATTACGTACATTTAAGGTGGTAACTGAAGAATAAAAAGATATGAACAATACTTTTGTTCCATCCAATTTCTCGATATTAATGGTCGACGATAACCCCAAGAATCTTCAATTATTAGGTACTACGTTGCGAAACGAGGGTTATAATCTTGAGTTTGCTACAAGCGGAAAAATGGCATTAAACTGGGTGTCAAAAAAAATATTTGATTTAATACTGCTTGATATAATGATGCCTGAAATGTCGGGTTTTGAAGTTTGTGAAAAAATTCGAAATATACCTGAATATAATGATGTCCCGATAGTATTTCTTACTGCCAAAACTGAAAAAGAAAGCATAGTTCAGGGGTTCAAATTAGGTGCTCAGGATTACATAACTAAACCATTTGATACTTCGGAGTTGCTAGCAAGAGTTCGTACGCATCTTGAGTTGCGATATAGTCGCGAGCAATTGAAATCAATTAATAAAAATCTTGAGGAACTTGTAAAGGAACGTACTCGTGAACTTGAGATATTAAATGCACAACTGCAGGCTGCCAATCAGGAACTTATAAATTTAGATAAAGCCAAAGCTGAATTTTTACATATCATTGCCCACGAAATTCGTACACCACTAAATGGAATAAAAGGTTCCATTGATATAATCAAAGAGCTTAATATGGGTAACTCGCTGGGTAGCCTATTTAGTATCTTAGAGGAGTCGGTTACCCGACTCGAACGTTTTGCATTATTAGCGCTTAAAATTACTCAGCTGCGAACAGGAAAATATGAACTCGATCTGCAGCCTATAACATGTGCCCAGCTATTCGATAGTGTGATTAAAAAAAATGAATTGAACATTAACCGAAAATCATTGCAGATAATAAAGCATATTGATCCAGAATTAAAAATAATGGTCGACTGGGAGTTATTAACTCAATGCATTCATTCCATTATTGACAATGCCATTAAGTTTTCACCGCAAGCAGGTAAAATAATAATTGAGGCCGATGAAAGTGAAAACCATATTATCCTAAAAGTGAAAGACGAAGGGCCTGGTTTTTCACAAAAAGCACTTGATCATTTATTTAAGCTCTTTTCACCCGGCGAAAAACACATCAATGAAAATGAAGGAATTGATTTAGCTATGGCCAAAATGATTATGGATGTTCATAGGGGTGAAATCATGGTCAACAATTACGAAAAAGGGGCACTGGTTACATTACTTTTTCCTAAAGTAACAACTGAACTTGTAATCAGATAAGTAACACACTATTTGCAACAACTTCTTATCTTTGTCTGAAAAAATGCGTAACGAAATTGATTTTCTTGGGGAAGAGTTTATTCCCGAAGATGCTTTATACGGAATTCATTCAATACGTGCCAGACAAAATTTTCCTGATTCTACTCCATTTCCTATTGAATGGTATCAATCGTTGGGTATAGTAAAACAGGCATGTTACTATACCTATAAAAATTATAAAGCTCTGGTTACTAAAAAGTTAAAATCTAATTCACATAATTTCAAGTTTTTCGATGATAATATTGTTTCAGCATTAATTCAGGCTTCAGAAGAGGTGGCGGCCGGCAAACATTTCGAGCATTTTATTGTACCAGCTATTCAAGGAGGAGCCGGAACCAGCATTAACTTAAATGTTAATGAGATAATTGCCAATAGAGCACTTCAGATACTCAATTCTACTCCAGGGAATTATCAGTTAATTGATCCGATTGAACATGCCAATATTTTTCAATCGACCAACGACGTAATTCCTACTTCGCTGAAAGTTACCTTAATGAAATTATTTAATACATTAGAACAAGCAATTAACGGACTACGTGCGGAAATAGAAAGGCAGGAAAGAGAAAACCACTATCAAATTCGTATGGGTTATACGCAAATGCAGGAAGCGGTACCTACCACATTTGGAAGATTATTCAGTACCTATAACGAAGCTCTTTCGCGCGATTGGTGGCGTGTTTCAAAATGCAACGAACGAATAAAAATTGTAAATCTCGGAGGAAGTGCAATTGGAACAGCACTGACTGTGCCCCGTTATTTTGTGATGGAGGTTGTTCAACAACTCCAAAAATTAACTGGTTTGCCCGTTACTCGTGCTGAAAATTTATCGGATGCCACTTCAAACCTTGATTCACTGGTCGAAGTTCACGCCATTCTTAAAGCTCATGCTGTTAATTTAGAAAAAATTGCATCCGATGTCCGACTGCTTGGTTCCGATATTGCTAACAACCAGCTATCGTTACCCAAACGTCAAATAGGAAGTTCAATAATGCCAGGTAAAATTAATCCTGTAATTTCTGAATTTGTTATTAGTGTGTCGCATAAGGTATATGCAAATGATATATTAATAAGTTCATTAGCTGGGCAGGGTTGTCTTGAACTTAATGCATATTTACCAATAATTGGTTATGCAATGATTGATTCCATTAAACTATTGATTGCAGCTAACCAATCTATGAATAAGTATTTATTTAATCATCTTCGTGTAAATACATTATCCGATAATATTTTTTTCAAACCTACTATTGTTACAGCACTTTTACCTTTTATAGGATATCATAAAGCCAATCAATTGGCACAGTATATGAAAGAAAATAAGGTAAACATTTATGAAGCAAACAAACAACTAAATATATTAAGTCAGTCAAAATTAGAGTCGTTACTTAATCCTGCATTTTGGCTAAAAGAAGGTTTTACTCTTGATGATTTTGACATAAAATAAGAATAAACGAGAATGGCAAATGAAGTTAGACCACACATAGGCATTTTCGGCCGTAGGAATTACGGAAAGAGCTCATTAATTAATGCAATTGCAAAACAGGAAGTTGCAATTGTATCGGACGTGCCTGGTACCACAACCGATCCGGTAAAAAAAAATATTGAAATTCATGGTCTGGGTCCTGTTGTATTTATTGATACTGCCGGAATAGATGATAAAGGAGAATTAGGTGAGAAGCGAATTAAAAAAAGCCTTCAAACCATTTCAACTATTGATCTGGCAATTTTAGTGATCTCAGAAAATAACTTCGATGAATATGAAAAACAGTTAATTGAAAAATTTCAATCATACGAACTACCTTTTATTACAGTTCATCATAAGAGCGATATTGAATTGGTTAATAATGAATTAAAAAATATTTTAATTGGGCAATTTGGTTCGGCTGAAGTTATTAATGTTAGTTCTAAGCATAACATTGGAATTGATGAATTAATACATTCAATAAAACTCCACCTTCCGGAAACAGCATGGAAACGATCCACACTGGTAGGTGACTTAATAAAAGCAGGCGATTTGGTTTTGTTAATTGTTCCAATTGATAACGAAGCTCCCGAAGGTAGGCTTATTTTGCCTCAGGTTCAGGTAATTAGGGATATACTCGACAATGATGCCATAGCTATAGTAGTTAAAGAAAGAGAAGCGGATGCTTTTTTAAAAAACACTCAAATAAAGCCCAAACTGGCCATTACCGATAGTTCTATATTCTTAAAAGCCGATGCTATTGTTCCAAAAGATATTCCGTTAACTGGATTTAGTGTTATACTGGCGCGTAAAAAGGGACCTTTCGACAAATATTTAGAGGGAACTCCTTTTATTTCTAAACTAAAGGATGGAGATAGGGTTCTTATGCTTGAGTCATGTACGCATCAGGTTTCGTGCGATGATATTGGTCGTGTTAAAATTCCTAGATGGATATCGCAATTCACTGGAAAAAATATTTCTTTCGATGTGGTTGCAGGTCTCGATACGCTTAAACGACCTGTTGAAGACTATGCACTTATTATTCAATGTGGTGGATGTATGATTACCTCTCGCCAACTACATGGTCGATTAAAAGAAGCAATCGATAAAAATATTCCTGTTACTAATTATGGGCTTGCAATTGCGTATTTACAAGGTGTTTATTATCGTGCCATTGAACCCTTTGTAAAAAATACCGATCCATATACATACATATAATTTTTAAAAATCCAGGATAATGAATCTTTCATTCATAAGAAGAAATAATTTTACATGTAGGCATATAATTTTTGTATAATTTAAATTTTTTCTATTTTTGCAGCACTGAAATAGTGAGGGGGATTAGCTCAGTTGGCTAGAGCGTTT